>SMVA01086840.1_pt1 | contig 13566 bp, 12 predicted proteins | sample 2456451 | NCBI WGS metagenome assembly SMVA01 (sample SAMN11095933, study PRJNA526329) | marine sediment metagenome | biome: Marine sediment; feature: Surficial sediment; material: Deep marine sediment; isolation source: Hadal surficial sediment | place: Pacific Ocean | collected 2014-05 | depth...
GGAAAAGCCGAAGGAGTACTCGAGGCTTGGCACATCGCAGCGCGCGCCGGGATATCGGTTCCAGTACCAGGTGCCGCCAACGTCGGACCCGGCTTCGAGCACGATGACGTTCAAGCCCTGACCGCGAAAACGGTAAAGTGCATACATGCCGGCAAAACCGGCACCCACAATAATGACATCGCCTCGATCAGACATACACGCAGCCACCCCTTCTAGTGCCGTTCGTTAGCCTTTAGCCCTTTGAATATCAGGGCTAACGAAATCTCCAGCAACCAATACTCAACGCCGACCTCTGAAAGGCTAAAGGCTAACGAACGGCACTATTTGTTAACGTACCAGATCGGCGAGGACCAGGCCCGATCCTGCAGCGTCGAGTGCATGTCCGGCCGCAGCGCAACACCGGCGCGGATCGCGTCCCACGTTGACCAGCGGCACTTGGGATTCTCCAGCACGCGGACGTAGTAAAACGCTTTCTGGGCAGCGTCGAAGCCCGGGTCGTGCCAGACGGCTTTGAGCTCACCGGCACCCTTGTCCGGCGTTACGTCGCAGGTGGCGAGGTCCACCCTGGCGCCGTTGTCCGGGCAACGATGAGTGGCTGGGTCTACCACACCCCCATCCGAACAGGCGATGTCGAAGACCGCCTCTTGCGGCGCGCCGTCTTCGAGCCAGCCCTTGATGATCTGCAGTCGCTGCAGTGCAACGCTGACCGTATCCCGTGCGGCCCAGACGAAGAAACCGGGTGCTCTTGTGCCATCAGAGTTCAGATCCGCGCCCATCGGCACGCCTTTGTCATAGGCTTGAGCGATGCTGTCATCGGCAGTCAGTAACCCCTCATCGATGTCGTAGCCGGCAAAAAACCGCACCTGTATGTGCGGGCCGCTGGTGCTGAAGGTCTCCTTGCGACGGAATGCATCGAAGATGGCGTCCCGCGTATTCGACTCCGCCCACACGCCGGCAAGTCCTGATGCGCCCCAGTATTGAGATGCACCGTCGGCATACTGGGGGTCGTTGGACGACGAATCGGTCAGCGGCACCGAGCCACGCAGTTGCGGCTGGATGTCCATGAACCCGGTTTTGCTCCAGTAGTTGTCCTCTTCGAAAGATCCTGCAGCATTGTGCGTATCGGACGACCCGATCACGCCGAATTTGTACGGATTGAAGCCGCCGGTTGCCTCCATCACGAGCCCGTTCAGGTACGCCTCGCGCACGTAACTGCCGGGTGCCTTTGACGGCTGTGTGGTGGCGACTTTGAGCTCCATGAGTTCGAAATCGGCCCATTCGTCGTTGGGCGAAAGCAGTGGATGGGTGTCGGAGGTGCCTTTCACCTGGGTGTTCTCCACGAGCGGTTCGTTGCGCATGCGAATCTCGGCATACTCGGCATCGATTGGCTCGCCGGCCCAGTTGGTTTTCTGAAACATCCAGCCATCGGAGCCGTTGGAGTTGTGCGGAATGGCAATGGACTCCATGCCCTTCGCACGATTGGCATCCATCCAGGCCCACAGATCCTCAGGATTCAACGAATCCAGGCGAGCGAACGGCTGCGCCGGCACCTCGGTGCCACGGAAGATCACGTTGCGATGCAGGTTCTCAGTTCCAGGTCCCGAAGTCGTGTACTCGTAGCCGATAAAGGTGGTGAAGTTACCGGGGTCGTTGTGACGACCGGCGGACTCGATGATTTCCTGCCAGGCGGAGCGGGCGACATTGCGATCATCCAGATCGTCTGGTGAGTCAGGATCCTGCGCGCGTCCGCGCAGATGGCCCAATACCGCCTGAAACGCTGCGTTCGAGCCAACAGCACTCGTCGCCCCGCGAATCACGGGCAGGAGTTCATGATCAGCATAGTCGCCGCGGCCATTTGCTATCTCGCGCATCATGCCGAGGTAAAAGGCGTGGTCGGACACCATCAGGAAATCCAGCGGCTTTTTCATCTGCATCATGAAGCCCGAGGCATGCTCGATGGCCGCACCTTTGGCGAACTCATAGGCATCGTCTGGCGTACGCCGGGTACCCATCAGATAGGCGTCGAACGACAGGATGGTGTGGACGTGGGTATCGCCGAAATAGGCATTGCGCAGCGGATTGGATTCGATGTCCGGCATTGCTACCGGTGCCACCGTCGGTTCGCTCGCCGCCGGTTCCGGCGTGTTCTGGCCACAGCCGGCCGCCAGCAGCAACAATCCTGTCAGCACAATGTGGTTTCGCCTGCCATCGACGATGGTGCCGTTTCTGATGTGAAGATCGAATTCAGCCACTGCCTCTCCCCAAGCGTGAACGTCTCTCGATTCTAGTCTTCTCGTGGTCGGGGGAAAAGGTGGCACGCCGTTGCGGGTGGGGTCTGCCCGCGTTGCGCTGTGGGATCGGAGATGGCGTTTCAGCGTGGCGCTGATTTTTCGAATAGCCCGCTGTACTGGCTGAGACGATAGAGACCCTCGGTACGCTTGAGATTTGGAGTCAGCGCGTACCACCAGCTGTAACTGACCGCGACGCCTCCAGGCACGGGCAATGGCAGCAGGACCTGCTTGAGTTCGCGATCGGTGAGCACGCAACTTTCGAACTCACCGAGATCGTTTTCGATGCACACACGGTAACTCCGGCCAGTCGGAGTCTTCTGTGTATTGTTCGTGTCGATCTTCACCCGACGCTCCACCCCATCGTCCACCACATAGAGGTAGTTGGCGCTCACGACGTCTTTGTCGATCAGCACTCGGGCGAAGCGCGTGCCGGAATCGGTATCTTCGGTCAAATTGACCTTGAGCTCATGAGTGCTCGTTGGTCGCAGCTTGTTGAGGCATAGGCGGTTGCGTGCGGTCAGCGGGAAAGTCGCGATGTAGTTGCCGGTTTTTCCGTCGCGTGTGACCGAATTCATGGCATCGATGCGCGTTGCGCAACCACGACCAAGCAGATCCAGTTCCATGCCCGCCTTCTGCTCGGCCGGCGAGCGGAAGAACCTCAGCTGCACACGATTGTCGGTGTCGCGGTTGAGATCAAGCACGATATCTGCGAGATAGGCGTCCTCGCCTAGGCAACGCTCGCTCACGCTGTCGCAGGGGTTGTAGTTGAGATCATCCGATGGATCTTGTGTGAGCGCACTGCCAAAGCTGCCCTGGTAGGTTCCGAGGAAGTCATTCAGCCCAGCCGGCTCACGAATTAGCCCCGATCCCAGGTTGGCGCAGCCTGCGAAGATGCAAAGCAAAAACAGTGCGAGCGTGTTCCTGACGTCCATTGCAATCGGATGCTACCGCATAATCCATAATGATTGGCGTAGATGCTCGAAGGCATCGCTTGAGTTGCAGATGTACCTGGTCTAGAAATAGCACAATCAAATTGGGGATTGGTTGAGGACACACAAAGCCATGAGTGAAATTATTTTTGAGGTAAGCGATCCGGTCGCTACGATCACGCTGAATCGGCCGGAACGTTTGAATGCGATGACCGATTCCCTGTTTCGCGATTTTCGCGATGCAATCGATACAGCGGCCGCGGATCCCAGCGTGGTTGGCATCGTCGTCACAGGCGCCGGGCGGGCGTTTTCTGCCGGTCTGGACACAGATGGGTTGATTGCGATTGCACAAGCAGGAAGTGGTGGCAGTGGCCGCGCGACGAAAGGTCGCGGCGGCCTCTTTTCCTATCTCACCGAAGTGCCGAAACCTGTTATCGCTGCGGTCAACGGCGTGGTCGCCGGTGGTGGCTATGTGTTAGCCACGATGTGTGACATACGCATCGGTTGTCCGGCTGCGCGATTTACGACGGTCTTTTCCAAACGAGGTCTGGTTGCCGAGCATGGGGTTACATGGACGACGCCGCGGCTGATTGGGCTGGGGCGCGCGATGGACCTCCTGTGGACATCGAGAATGATCGATGCGGATGAAGCGTACCGAATCGGCCTGCTCGAGTTTCTCGTCGACGATCCTGTTGCGGAAGCAAAAAACTACATTGAGGAATTGGCGAAGAACGTTTCACCAACTTCGATGGCTGACACCAAGCGCATGATCTGGGATCACGCAGGGCTTGATATCGACACATCGCTCGAGGACGTCGTCGATGTCGTTGGCGCGCAGTTTGGCCGGCCGGATATCGCCGAAGGCGTGAACTCGTTTCTCGAAAAAAGACCGCCAGCGTTTCCGCGACTGGGTTCTGCCGCAGCGCACCCGCCCCATCCCGGAAGGAAGAAGTCGACCTAGCTGTAACTTCTCAGGCTGGGACTAACTAGTGTTCGCCAACAGGTTCCCCAAGCGCGCGAGCGCGATCGAGTCGACTCGCTTCATCGCCTGGCAAATGCCGTTGCGCCAGGATCAGGAAGAACACCGCGGGAATGAACGTCAGCAGCGACACAGCGATTGCCGTGCGCAACGAATCCGCATCACTCATCCCGCCTGCGATAAACATGTCGGACAACAAGCCCATCACATACGGTCCGAGCGCGAGGCCGATGAACGTGTTGACCAGAATATAGTACGCCCCGGCGACCGCTCGCATGCGGGGCAGCACAAGGTCGGCAGCCGTGCTCGGTGGTACGCCACCGGGACAGGCTGAGAAGGCAACCAGAAAAAAGTTGAGCACGTAGACGGTTGTCAGACTGTCGGCATACAACAGTGCGAGCAGCAGGGGAACTTTGCCGGCCATGGAGATGTAGCCGAGCACCAGGCGGCCGCTGCGAAATCGAGTTTTCAGAAAGTCGGCCAGAATGCCACCCAGGGTAATGCCGATGAAGCCACCCGCTGCCGCACCGAGGCCGATGTACATGCCGATTTCTGTCGGGGTGACGTCATATACACGTAGCAGCAACGGTGGAATCCAGAAACCGGCGCCATAGCCGACAAAGGCTAACGTCGGGAAGGCGAGCATCGTGTAGATGAATGATTTCGACTGGAACATCATGGCGTGCGTCGCGGGATCGCGAATCTTCAGGGATTGCGCCCAGGAGAACGTGACATAAATGCCAAAAGCCGAGGTGATCCACTGGGCGACGCTGCCGGTCAGCAGAATCAGGAGCCATGCGATGAAGGCGAAGCTGAACCCAGCGACTAAGTTGATGCGAAGAGACTTCGGGTGTCCCCGGAAGCTGAGCAGGTTGAATGGCGGAATGACCGCCATGAGTTCGCGGCCGAGCAACCGAAACGGTGCCGGATGCTGCTCGGTGACCAGACCCTCGCTGATTCCGCGCGTTGGCTCGCGTAGCGTGCGAACCCACAGCGCCATGAAGAGACCCGGAATTCCGACGATCATGAAGGCAACCTGCCAGCCTCGCAGTCCGAATGGCGCGTCCGTCGGATAGAGGGTCGCCCAGGTATCCAGAACATAGCCTCCCAGAAAAATGCCGATGCCTGCGCCGATGTATACGCCGCCGGCGTAGATGGCGATTACCGTGGCGCGACGCTGCGGTGGGTAGTAGTCCGAAAGCATCGAGTAGGCTGCGGGAGACGCACTGGCCTCGCCGATCCCGACGCCGATTCGAAACGCCGCAAGCGCTGGAAACGATCGCGCAAGGCCCGATGCGGCCGTCATGAAGCTCCAGACCGACAGACCGACGGATATCAGGCTGCGACGTGTCCAGACGTCGGCAAACCGCGCGAGGGGAATGCCGAACACCGCGTAGAAAACGGCAAAGACAGTGCCATACAGAAAGCCCATCTGCGCATCGGTTACGCCGAGATCGGCCTTAATGTCTTCGGCGAGAATCGACAGAATGTTGCGATCGACGAAGTTGAAGATGTAGACGATGACCAGCACGAAGAGCACGTAGTGCGAGTAGAGGCCACCGGTCTTGGGCGTCGACTCTGCGGTCGGTTCGCTCGTTGTATCGCTCATCGTTGTGCCTATGTACGGCTGCTGGGTGAGCATATACGGCTGACCGCGGGGTTGTCGCATTTGTTTTCATTGCAGGATATAAGTTGCGGGAGTAAAAATACGGCTAATCATGGCGAACTGAAATGAAGCACACTTGACCCATCGCAACGCATGAACAGACTCGAGAACAAAGTCGCGTTTATCACGGGTGCCGGATCCGGCATCGGCCGCGCCACCGCGTTGTGCTTCGCCGCGCAGGGTGCGCGCGTAATCATTGCGGAGCTCGATCAGGTTCGCGGCGAGAGCGCCTGGCAGAGTATTGAAGACACCACACCTGGTAGCGCTTTACATGTCACGACCGATGTGACCGACGAAGCAAGCGTTGCCGCCGCCCTGGCACGCAGTGCTGAGCGTTTCGACAAGATCGACATCCTGGTGAACTGCGCCGGCGGTTCACTGGCTGAAGACACCTCAGTCACCGACGTCGACATGGCGGTCTGGTCGCACACCATCGATCTTGATCTGAAAGGTCCGTTTCTCTGCTGCCGTCTGGGCATTCCCTACCTGCAGAAGGCCGGAGGCGGCGCGATCGTGAATTTCACCTCAGTGGTCGCGCTGAAAGGGGCGTTTGCGGGTCACGTGTACACGGCAGCGAAAGGCGGCGTCATCTCGCTCACGCAGGCAATTGCCGGACGCTACTATCGCGATAACATACGCGCCAACGCAATCGCCCCAGGCATAGTTTTGAGCGAGCGGGTCGGTGGGCGCCTGGGTATTGCCAGCTCAGCGCCACGGGAGGAGCAAATTGCTGCGGCAATGCAACAGGAAAATCGACTGGTGGATCACCGGCACCCGTTCGGCTTCGGCATGCCGGAGGACATTGCCAGCATCGCGCTCTTCCTCGCGTCAGATGAGTCACGCATGGTCAATGGTGCCGTGATTCCGGCCGAAGGCGGCGCCAGCGCTTACTGATTGAGGCGCCGGTCAGGTTACTTTTTCCAACCTTCCCGCCACGGTGCGTTGTGGTAGCGGATGTAGTGGCGCTCCGCAAAGCGCCAGCGATCGTCGTCCTTGCGATATTTGTCGAAGTAGTGGCCGGCCTGGGTATACGCCTCGCCATCCTGCATGACGCGGATCTCGACCGAACAGCGGCCCGTCGCGTGGGTCGCGTCTTCGATCTCGATCACGTGATTCTGCACGAACGGTTTGTGCGTCTTGCCACCAACACCTGCAGCATAAAACTCGCGCAATTCTTCGCGTCCCTTCGGCGCCAGTGTGTGCGTTCGAAACGCACCATCTGCACAAAAAAGTTCAACGATCGCGTCCGCGTCGCCATCCACCACGGCATGACAGTAGCGAGCGGTCAGTTCGCGGATTTCATCTCTGGCCTCGATGACCGCGAGACGTGATTCAATTGACGCCATGTGGGCCTCCCGTTTGCTTGTCGTTGGTCTCAGTTCAGCTCGAGGCCTGCCATTTCGCCGGTGTCGCGCCATTGGCCCAACAGCGCATTAAACGCGTTGGTGCCGGGCGCATAACTTTCCGTAAAGAGTCCGCCTCGCTGGCCGACCTTTCCCTCGTTGTTGTAATAGCCCGGTGTGCAGGCTTCGAAGAACGAGGTGTTCAAAACCGCAAGACGGCGAATAGTCGCCACCCATTCGGCTTCCCCTTCAACCGTCGGCTGTGAGTAGCGTGCGCCGCGGGCCTTCACTTCGCTGATGATGTAGGCGACGTGTTGCGCTTGATCGTCGAGCATGGCGGTCAGGTTTACGGAAAATCCGTTTTGACCCAGGCCGAGTTGGAAGCAGTTCGGAAAGCCATGAGCGGAAAAGCCGTGCAGGGTTTTCAGGCCGTCCTCCCAGTATTCGGACAACTTCTGCCCGTTCTGGCCATGAACTTCATAACCGGCACGGCGCGTGTATGCCGTGCCAACCTCGAACCCGGTCGCATAAATGATGCAGTCGACTTCGTACTCGACGCCGTTTGCGACCACGCCGTTTTTGGTGATGCGCTCGACGCCCTGGTTGTCGCTCGTGTCCACCAGCGTCACGTTCGGCCGATTGAATGTTGGTAGATACTCATCGTTGAACGTCGGGCGCTTGCAGAATTGCCGGTACCAGGGTTTGAGCGATTCCGCGGTAGCGTCGTCTTTCACATCTTTGTCTATCCGCGCACGAATGCCGTTCATCTTATTGAAGTCGGCGAGTTCGGCCAACGCCCTCACCTCCTCCATCGAGACGGCTGGCCCATCGCCGCGGGGTATCAAGCGTCGCAGATTGCGGAATATGTCGGTCCAGCCATCGTTAACCAGGTCTTTTTCCACCGGAACCCCGAGGAGCATGTCGTTGAAATTCTCCCGCCGCTTGCGTTGCCAGCCGGGTTCAAGCGTCTCTACCCACTCGGGGTCTGTTGGTGAATTACCGCGCAGGTCAACCGATGAAGGTGTGCGTTGGAAGAGATAGAGGTGTTTGGCATGCGCGCCGATGTAGGGGAGGCTCTGAATAGTGGTGGCGCCCGTGCCGATCACGGCCACGCATTTGTCGCCGAGTTTGTCCAGGTTGCCTGTGTGATCGCCACCCGTATAGTCGTAGTCCCAGCGGCTGGTGTGAAAGGTGTGTCCCTCGAAATCTTCGAGTCCCGGGATCGCGGGTAGCTTGGGCCGGTTCAACGGGCCGGTCGCCATCACGACGAAACGTGCCTTCATCACATCGTCGCGGTCGGTCGACACAATCCAGCGAGCCGCTTCTTCGTCCCAGGTCAGGTCGGTTACCTTCGTCTGGAAGCAGACGTCGTCATACAGGTCGAACGACTTTGCGATGCGTTGGGAATGCGCGTAGATTTCGGGCGCGTAAGAGTATTTCTCTTTGGGCATGTAATCGAGTTCTTCGAGCAATGGCAGGTAGCAGTACGACTCGATGTCGCATTGAGCGCCCGGGTAGCGGTTCCAGTACCAGGTGCCGCCGAAATCACCACCGGCCTCTATGATGCGAATGTTCGTAAGCCCTGCTTCGCGAAAGCGGGCGCCGGCAAGCAAGCCACCGAAGCCACCGCCGATGATGATGATTTCGATTTCGTCGGTTATGGGCTCCCGGGTGAAACCAGGATCGACGTAAGGATCATCGACGAAGTGAGCGAACTGGCCACTGACATTCACATACTGGGCGTTGCCTTCCGGCCGTATCCGCTTGTCGCGTTCGGTTTTGTACCTGGCGCGCAGCGCATCTGGATCGAATCCCAGATTTGAAAATTCCTTGCGTAAGACAGTGCTCATTCACTACTTTCCTCTACTAGTCGCTGATCGTGTTGGGTTGAGTGCGTTGCTCATTGGCGAGCCCAAACCCTCAACGATAGGGGAAGCACGGTAATTTGACAATCAACGTTCCTCGTCCGGGTTCGACCGGTTGGTAGTCGCATCGAGTCACACTGGACGCGATGGCGCAGGCATTAAAAAAAGGGGGTAGCAAAGAATATGGGTAAGAAAATTGTGATCGGTGTTGCCAGCCTGGGCGCTGTGCTCTTTCTTGGTCTGGCGATTGCTTATGTGGCTACACAACCGCAGCGCCCGCCCGCCGGGTCCGCAAGTGCAATGTGGTTGGTCCCCGGTCCATACGCTGTCGGTGAGGTTGATCTCACGTTTACCGACCCTTCGCGACCGACGTCTGCCAACGGTGACTACCCGGGGTCGGCTTCGCGTCAGTTCGTCACGACCATGTGGTATCCCGATGAAACGGATGGCGACTACCCGCTGATCATTTACAGTCACGGCTTTATGTCGAACCGCACGGAAGGTGATTACATCGCCAGGAATCTCGCAAGTCATGGCTATGTGGTCGTCGCACCCGACTACCCTTTATCAAACCGCTCCGCGCCCGGTGGACCCATGATCGCAGACGTCATTCAGCAGCCTGCAGACGTGAGCTTTTTGATCGATTCAACGATGTCGTTGGAAGGCGATGGGAAACACTTCTCCGGGACAATCGACCCAACGCGGATCGGCGTTGTTGGGCTGTCACTGGGCGGGTTGACCACTGAACTGGTTACCTTTCATCGACGCCAGCGTGATCCAAGAATCAAGGCTGCGGTATCTATTGCCGGTCCGGCTGGCATGTTCACCAAACGATTTTTTGATTCCACAGCCACACCGTTCCTCATGATCGCGGGAACCGTCGATGCGCTGGTTGACTATGAATCCAATGCAGCGCTGATTCCGCAACTCGTCGCAAACGGCTCTTTACTCACAATCGAGGGAGGCTCACACACCAGCTTCGCATCGGTTGCAGAACCATTGGTTCGATTCATGTCGAATCCCGATTCGCTTGGCTGTGCAGCAGTGCTGGCTAACATCGGGGGCGATTCCAGTGAAAATGTCTTTGCCGATCTGGGTGACGCGAGCGATGGCATTGTGTTTGATGCTGACGCACCGGCATTGTGTAGTGTCGATCCGTTACCGGAAGCCATTCATCCGGGACGCCAACAGATGATTACCCAGATCGCGGTGTTGAGCTTCTTTCAGTCGATATTTGCAGCCGAGGCAGAGACTCGTGATGCGGCCGCAGAGCAATTGGCGGTTGGCCTCGCGACGGACTTTGCGGAAGTGTCTTATACCAACTAGCAGTGCGTCTCTTGCAACGCGCTGCCAGACAGTTTCAGTGTCGCAGCAGTTGCGCCCACAACCTGGCCAACTCCTCGGTGCAGTTGCTCGACACCTCGACGGTCACGTCGAATCGGCGAGTGGGTTCAACAAACGGTAAGGGCTCAGCGTCTTCGTACTTCTCGTCGAACTGCAGGAGCAGTACCGCGACCGCACTTATCCCGGCGCTGGCGCCGGCAATCACAACCCATCCTACGAAACCCAGCCCATAGATGGCGGCACCGTCGCGGGTCGCAAACAGGGCGATGATGGCCGCCACAACTGCGACGAATGCCCACAGCCAGCTTGCTGAACTTTTCGCCAGGTGATTCATGTTACGCGGACACTTGTGCTTTTTGAGCACGACGGGCGATGAGTAGCTGATCGTGCAACCCTCACCGCTTGCGCCACATTCCCATGAAACAGTCGCAACTTTGAGACTGACGATCTTTGCCAGCGTCCTCTCGTCGATCCACTCAACGCTCTTAGTCTCTGTTGCCATCGCCATCTCCTGCAGAAATGTCTGAATCATCGCCGGGTAAATGCGGCAACAGGGTGTAGGTCACGACCAGTTGAGAAAGCGTTCAAAAAGAATAATTTGGGGCTGCGCATTCAGCGTAAAATCGTCAACATCGAACCTGCCGCGATACACACGTACGCAAGGTGGTTACCGGCGTATTCCCCAGTCGTAGATGAAGCGAGCAATGAAAAGTAGAACGGTAAAAACTACTGCCGGATTCATGGTGATCGCTGCGTTGTTGTTCTGGCTGTTTGCCGTACCGTCAGCGCCGGATCTTGCTATTCCTGATTCCGCAGACTCGATAGACAGAGGCCGGTATCTGGTAGATGCCGGAGGTTGCGTCAGCTGTCATGAGGGAACCGAGGATCCTCAGTCATTGAGCGGCGGCCTGGCGCTGGAATCGGATTTTGGCACGTTTTACGTTCCCAACATCACTCCCGATGATGCAACAGGAATTGGTACCTGGAGCGGCAGAGATTTTCTGTTAGCGCTCAAGCACGGACGTGGCCCGCAGGGTGGCTTCTATTTTCCTGCCTTTCCCTACCGTTCTTATTCTGGGATGACAGATGAAGACGTGCTGGATGTCGCCGCCTATCTGATGACGCTGCCCGCCGTAGAATTCACCGCTCCCGCGCATGAGGTGCCAGTCTGGTTATGGCGCTGGACGCTCGCCGGATGGAACAAGCTTGCGGGGTTGTCACAGCCGAAGCTGGCTCAGGAAACCGACCCGGTGGTTGCCCGCGGTGCTTACCTTGCACGCCATCTTGGCCACTGCGGTGAGTGTCATACACCGCGCAATGCGTTGGGGATTCCGGATCTCAGTCGGGAATATAGCGGCGCGCCGCTGGGTGATGGCGAGGTCGAAGCGATCGATGCAGAAGGTCTCGCGGACTGGACGGAAGAGGACTTCACCTTTTTTCTGTTTCTGGGTGTGAAACCGGATGGTGAGTTCGTGGGTGGTGAAATGGAAAAAGTCATCGAGCACAACACCAGCAAACTCACCAAAGAGGATCAGCGGGCGCTGGCTGCTTTTTTCAAACGACGCTAGCCGATTGAAAAAAGGCAGCCTTAGTCACACTTCATGCGTTGTCGCACTTCTCGAGAGTGTTGCTAGTCGTCGTCATCTACTCTGAAAGTATCGTGGCAATTGCCGCAAGCACCGCCCAATGCTCGAAGCCCACCTAAGGTTGCCGCCTGATCGCCACCCGCGGCGGTATCGGCAAAGGTATTGGCTGCTGCAACGAGTTCCTGCGCTTTATCGGCCAGCTCATCCGGCTTTTCCCACGCGATCGGCAGTGCCGCGGTTTCCACGTCGAACTCCCGTGTATCCATGGCGCCGACCACGTCGGGGATCATCGGGGCGAGTGCCGCGATACGTCTGGCGTTGCGTTCGGCAATCGCTGCATCGAATTCGACCGTTCCTCTGGCCATCCCGACGATCGGCCCGATATTAAACGCGAGCAGCTTGAAAACCGCCTGCCGGGTAGCGGTCGCATCCTCCGCACGCTCTTCGGGTGACGGCGTTTCCTGCGCACTCGTGCTAAGTGTCAGCGTGGCACTGAGCAGTACCATCATTGAGATCAAAACCCTTTTTGTCATTCTTAACGCTCCGTTTGTTTGAATTACTGTTGAAAGAACGATCGCAAGAATGACATAGGTTGGCGATCGGTGACAATTCGCGGCTCGCCCGTTCAGGGACGAATTGCCGTACAGACTATTGCCTCAAAGCGTGACCGATACCTCCATCCTGCGAGATATTCTCTGGGAGAATGACTCTATGTTAGAAATGCTCATCATTGCGCTGTTGGTCTGGCTCTGGGTGATCGAAAGACGACTCAACGCCCTCAGAGATTCAGTGCAGGCTCTCAGCCTGGACGTCGAAGGTCTGCGCGCTGAGCGGTCTCGAGCGGCGGATACACCGTCGGAGCCCCCGGGGTTGCCGGAGGTTTCAACGATTCACCGCGGCAACGCCGCAACGAACTGATTTCGCGCATCCGCGTACTATTCGAACGTTCGCGCACTGGTTCGAACGTCGTCCGTTAGAGCTCCAGAGTGTTTGTTCCGGCGTTGCATCCAACAGGAGCGGCGCTGCTTGTCTTCTATACGCTCTTTCCGGGTACTCGTTCGACGTACTCTTTCTAGATGTAGTTCGGTGGTGGCACAAAGCCACCGATTTCTCGTGCGATCTGTCGCGCGAATTCTATGGTGCGGTGATCGCGGTACGGCGCGCTGACGGCTTGTAAACCGATAGGCAGGCCGCCTCGCGACGGTCCTGTCGGGAAGACGGTGCTTGGCAGATAGGCGTTAACGATCATGCCGGCCCAGAAGAGCTGCTGAAAGTAAGGTTGTTCGTTGTTGTCGACGCTGATTGTGCGTTCGCCGAAGGCGCGATGGTCGTGGGGAAATGCGGGTGTAGCCATCTGCGGACAGATCAGTATGTCCCACTCCTCGAAAAACCGAGTCCACGCGCGACGCAACTTTTCCCGTTTGGTATTGGTCCGGATCCAGTCCCGGTGGGATAGCACGGTGGCGCGCGCGTTCACGGCGGCGCTTGAAGCATCGTCAGCTGCCAGAGCATCAACCGTCGACTGCGCTGTGGCCACAGCCTCGTCGGTCATGGCTGCGGTCA
>SMVA01372027.1_pt1 | contig 13560 bp, 10 predicted proteins | sample 2456451 | NCBI WGS metagenome assembly SMVA01 (sample SAMN11095933, study PRJNA526329) | marine sediment metagenome | biome: Marine sediment; feature: Surficial sediment; material: Deep marine sediment; isolation source: Hadal surficial sediment | place: Pacific Ocean | collected 2014-05 | depth...
GGCGTCATCTACCGAACAAACCGTTGCCCGCGACCAGGTGTTGTTGTGGCATTTGAATTACCACCCCGATGGTGGACAACTTTTCTACCCGCTGGAAAAGCGACCCTTCGTGGTGCCTGTGGCATTGCCCGGTGATGATCTGAAGCCGGAGCATGTGATTGCCCTGTGGTGCGATGGCAGCAAGGGGCTCTATATCAACCCCGGCATCTGGCATGAAGGTATCTTCCCGGTTGAGGACAATCAGCGCTTTCTGGATCGGCAGGGCAGGGTCCATGCGCGCGTGAGTTGCGACCTGGGCAAGGAATTTGGCGTTTATCTTTCGGTGCCGCTCAAGCTTTAAAATGATTTAATTCCGAATTTGCCCCGGGCCGGTAAGCTTGTCTTCGAGATTGCATATTGTGCCGCCGGGTCCTGTGAATAATCGGGCAAGTAGTTAACGCCCTAGTGTGTGCCGGGTTGATCTATGGTATACACTTGGCGCAAATAATAACTAGTCAGTGTGGGGGGTAAATGCCGGCACTCGATATCCTGCAAGCCAGGTGAGATTCATTCGGCAGAGCTACTTCAGGGAATTTGCCCTGGCGACCCTGGTCTTGCTGGCCTCCGCTTGTGCGAGCCTGCCGCCTATTGAGGACAGGCCGGAATCCCTGACCCTGCGAAACACCGAAAACACCCAGCTTGGAATCGAGGCGTCACGACAGGCGTTATCACACCCGGGTCAATCAGGGTTTTACCTGCTGGACCGGGGGCTCGACGCCTTTGTCGCCCGTGCCGTACTGGCATCGGTTGCCGAAAGCAGTATCGATGCGCAATATTATCTGCTGCACAATGACCTGGTTGGAAGGCTGTTTATTGGTGAGCTGTTGAAAGCCGCCAATCGTGGCGTGCGAGTGCGTCTGCTGGTCGACGACATGGCCCTGAACGGTAGCGATACGGGCGCGGCCGCGCTCGATGCTCACCCCAATTTTGAAGTTCGTATTTTTAATCCATTCGGTCGAAATGTCAGCCGCGGCATTCAGTATATAACCCGATTTGGGTCGGTGACACGGCGCATGCACAACAAATCGTTTACCGTGGATAACCAGGCCACCGTGTTTGGTGGACGCAATATCGGCAATGAATATTTCGAAGCCGATGCCGAGCTGGCATTTGCAGACCTGGACGTATTGGCGATCGGCCCGGTTGTCGACGAGATTTCCATCGCCTTTGACAAGTTCTGGAATACCAGCCTGTCCTACTCGGTCAAGTCACTGATCGACAAACCCCCTGATGCCGAAAATGTCGCGCGCATACAAGAGGAAATTTCTAATTTTCTGCTCGAGCAGCAAGACTCCGATTATTTGCAGGCATTGCGCAACAGTCCCCTGGCTAAAGCCATGCGCGAGCGGACCTTTGCCTTCAAATGGGGTACCGCCGATGTCATCTACGATGACCCTGCGAAAATAACCGCCGACCGTGATCAGACCGACCTTTTCCTGATCACTCAATTGAAACCGTACATCGACGCTATTACCGAAGATCTGATCATATTTTCGCCCTATTTTGTACCGGGAATCGAGGGTGCTGCAAATTTGCGGGCGTTAGTGGAAAAAGGTGTGCGTGTGCGCATACTGACTAATTCGCTGGCCTCCACCGATGTGTCGATTGTGCATGCGGGTTACTCAAAATACCGTAAAACCCTGTTGCAGGGTGGGGTCGAGATTTATGAAATCGACCATAAACTTACCCACCGACAGCGAAAAGAAAAAAAAGGCGGAGGTGGTTCTTCCAAGGCCAGCTTGCATACCAAGTCATTTGTAATGGATCGCAAGCGCGTGTTTATCGGATCCCTGAACCTGGATCCCCGCTCGGTGGTAGAGAATACCGAGATCGGCGCTGTCATAGAATCTGAAGAAATCGCCGTGGAAATGGCCGACTGGTTCGATCGGGAAGTAGAAAATATCGCTTTCCGACTCGATCTTGTGGACCAGGCCGATGGTCGCCAGTCGATAGTATGGCACCGTACCAAAGATGGCGAAACCAGGACTTACACGACCGAACCTGACACCGGTTTCTGGCGCCGGTTCGGCATCGGGTTTCTTCGCTTGATGCCGATCGAGTCACAACTCTGATCGCCGATACCGGTAACCGGACCCGGTTTAGTCACCCGACGAAAATGCTCGCCCGCTAAAGGCTGGAAACCAGGAAGCGATGTAACTGCGCAGGCCACAAAACACGCCCGGCGGCTGTCGCGTAACGCGACCATTGATACCCGGGCGCGAAATGGGTCAGGGTTTCTCCCTGTAGCAAGACGGGCGCGTTACAGGCCATCTCCATGATTTCAATGATCCGCTGAACTTCGCTGCGCACCTCGCTGATGTGCTTGGCCTGGTCGATTGCTATCGACTGGGCAAGCTTTTCCAGGTTTTGCCGCATGGCGCTATGGATCGCAAATATATAACCGGCAGGTTTCCCTATGGGTACCTGCCGCCATTTAAAATAAGCGGTATGGGAAGATTTTACCGCGGCCTCCACCCTGATGCGGGTTAGGCCCCGGCCTTGCTCACCCGGCACAGATGGCTCTTCAAATTGGCCTGCTGTGAAATCGGGTCGAGCCTGGCGCCGGTTAAATGATTGACGCCTGTGGCCGGGTGATAGGGTTGCTGTTCATCCCAGCCGATGGGGATGAAAATACTGCTCGGGCGTATGCCGCGATGAATCCAGGCACGCGCCCTGATTTCCCCATTTTCGGTTTTGATGACGACGCGGTCGCCATCCTCGATGGCCAGGGATTTTGCCTTGTCGGGATGGATCTGGCAATAGAGTTGCGGCCACATTTCCTGGGCTTGCCAGAAGTAGTGGGTCCAGGAGTGAAAATGGGGTGCAGGCGGCCTTCCGGTGATCAGTTCGGTATCGAATGCGGATGGCTTGTCAACTTTGTCATCGACAATCCTGCCCCCGTATACCATTGCCGCATCGTCAAAAAAGGGGGATATCTGTAGGGATTCGTCATATTTGATATGCGGCAAATCAATGAGTTGCTCGGCCTCGGTGTAAAACTCGGGCAACGCGGACAATCCCATCGCCTTGAACTTCGCCTCCATCTCCTCGGTCCAGAACTCGAGCTTGCCGCTGGCCGTCGGATAGCGCAGGTCCGGTTTCTGCGCCTGCGCCTCGGTCACGTACACCGGGTCGATTTCTCCCGCTTCACCTTCGAAATAAGGCACGCGCACAGTTCGATTTGGCAGACTGGTCAGGCGCTCGATGGTGGCATGGCGCAGTTCGGGTGTCGACGCCACCAGCACTTCATCCCAGAGCGTTCGCGGTTGCTTGTATTCTTCTTTCAAGACGTCGTCAAAGCCGAATTTTTTACCCAGTTCGATCCAGAACCAGTGATCGGATCTGGCTTCGCCGGGTGGATCGATGAGCTTGTCATTCCAGACGATGCGGCGGTCCTCGGCAAAGCGGGTGGTACCGCCTTTTTCGATGCCGCTGGCCATCGGCAGCACATAGTCCGCGTAAAGCGAGGTGGCGTTCTTGAATAGTTCCATGTGTACCACCAGGTCCAGCGAAGCGAAAGCGTCACGTACCTCATTTTGATTCGGCCAGTGCGCCAGCGGGTTATTGCTGGTTATCAGCGCCTTGATCGGGTAGGGCCTGCCGTGTTTCATCGCCTCTATCCAGGAGGAAGGGCTTTTACCGATCGACGCCCGGGCCCTGGCCCGGCGATGTTCGGGAATGTTCGGTGGCATCCAGGTTACTTCGGAGGAGACGTTAAAATAACCGCCGCTGCGCCGCCCCCAGTTGCCGGTCATGGCCGCGATAAACATGAAGACCCGGTTGGTCTGGGCCGAGTTGGTGTGCTGATTGATGCCGCGGCTGAGGAATATCATGCAACCATCGGCCGTGGCGATGGTTCTGGCAAGCCGCTCGATCTGGCTGGCCTGCAGGTCGGTCATGGCCGCGGCCCATTCGAGGTTATATTTCTTTTGCGATACGAAATCACGCCACTGCCGCCAACCGACCAGCCATTGCTCGCAGAATGCCCGGTCGAACAAATCCTGTGCAAACAGGTAATGGATGATACCCAGACCCAGGGCCATATCGGTGCCCGAGCGAATTGGCAACCACTCATCCGCCTTGCTGGCAGTGGCGGTGAGGCGCGGATCGACCACGATCATGGTGGCCTGGCGCTTTAGGCGCCAGTCGTTGAGCATGCCGAAGTTGACCGGCCTGGTTTCCGCCTGGTTGTCACCGATGTAGACATAGGCCCCGGCCTGGCCGATATCCTCTTCGGTGTAGACGTTGGGCATTATGCCGCTGCCCTGGACCAGGTTCAGGGCCAGGCTTCTACCCAGGCTGCAATAGGGTTCGGTGGTCGCCACGTTGTCGGTGCCCCAGAGCCCCGCAAACAGCGGGATGACTCCCATGATATTGAGTACACCGGTGCGCGAACCCGACTGGATGGCAAGCGCCTCACTGCCATATTGCGCGCGTACCCGGGTCAGCTTTTCCGCAATTTCGTCGAGGGCCTGCTGCCAGCTGATGGCGACAAAATTATCGCTGCCGCGTTTGCCGATGCGCTTTAACGGTCGTAGCAGGCGATGCGGATTATCATACATCTGCAGGGTCATTTGCGACTTGGGACAGACGCGACCCTGGAACACCGGATCCTCGTCGTTGCCATAAATGTTGACCACCTTGTTACCGCGTAAATGATACTTGACCGGACAACCGTTAAAGCAAATATTGCAGCCGCCTGGAACGATGCGCAGTGGCTGCTTGCCCTGCTCGGTTTTGTCGGCCTGGCGATAGGATCCGAGAGCCTGTTGCGACGTCAGGTTTTCCCTGGCCTGGTGATCGCGCATCAGCGCCGGTGTGGTTGCCGCCGATGTGGTAGCTTCGGATTGGCCGCTATCCTGTAGCCGTTTGAGGTAAATTGTCGCCGGGGTTTGCAGGAAATGATCGGTATCGAGAATCTCACGTTGCTCCGCGCTGACGCGTTTCAGCAAGGATTCGCGGGTGCCGAAACTGATCGCGCGGGTGGGGCAGACGGAGGCACAGGCCGGGCCTTGCTGCTCGGCGCGCCGGTCGGCGCAGAGGTCGCATTTGACCGCGTGGTGTTTTTCCGCGTTGTAGCCGATGGCGCCATAGGGGCAGGATAACGCGCATTCGCCACAGCCGGTACAACGGTCTTCGTCGATCGACACCACCCCGGTCAGCGGATCTTTGGCAATCGCCTTGGGGTGAACCGGGCAGGCGCGCAGACAGGCCGGGCGTTCGCACTGCTGGCAGGTGACGGTGAGAAAATCGAGCCTGGGTATGCTGTTCCGATCGCCGGACTGTTGCTGGTCGTCAAACCAAATCACGCGGTTGCGATAACTATGCGGGCCCAGCGCGTTGGTTTGTTTGCAGGCGGCTTCACAGCTCTTGCAACCAGTGCAACGCTCCAGGTCGATCATCAGTGCCAGTTGTGTTGTCGGATTCGTCATCTGCTACCTGCCCCAGTCGGTAATATACCACCAATCGATGGCATCACCGCCCGCGGCATAACCCGCGAAAAAAAGTATTACGATAATATGAGAAATCAGACCGAGGTAAAACAGCAGTGCCGCCAGCATGTGGATTCTGCGTGACCAGGCGAGGGTGCTACCCGCGGACTGTCTTGCCCCGACCATGTTGGCTTCCTCCTGGGCCAGTAGCTGATATTTGAAACTCTTCACCGGGCTACCCAGCCAGTGTTTCAGCGCCGGGGAAAAAAGCGCTTCGTCGGCATCGCTGTCGAGCCGGCGCAGCAAACTGGATTTTCGGTCGATCAACTTGCGTAAATTCGCCTTATCGAGGCTGGCCGGTGCGCTAAATCCCTGGGCGATGGCGCTGCGGGCAAACAGCAGGGCGAAACCGCGGGATATGAAGGTACGTAACAGGCTGCCCTGCAGGATCAGAAACACCAGTAGCAACAGTACCAGCCCCGGAGGGGTCAGCCACCGCGCGGAGGCGACATGGAAGAATATCAGGCAACTGCCGATCAGGGCGGCCAGCACATGCAGCACAAACCAGGCCGGCGGGCTGGCGCTGAAACCGGAGCGTTTCATCATCGAGAAGCTCATCGGTGCGAGCAATAACAAGGCGCCGACGGTGGCGCTGATTTGTCCTGGCGGGGAACCGGGCAGGGGTAAACCCGGCCACAGCAAAATAATCGCGGCGGCAACGATAACCGCTGCCGTCAGCGAGAGGATGCCGCGATTGGAAAGGACTGGGCGGTCTGTGTTATTCACGGGAATCGGGGGTCATGTGCCGACAGATTATCGTTGCAGTGCTCGGGGTTCAATATATTGTGATGAATTTAATCCAAATCCGGGTTTAATTCCGGTTTTATCAATGATGGCTCACGCCATGAGCTACCAGGGCCTGATAATACGCCCATAACGCCATAAGGCTTGACCAGGCAATTTACACAAATCGAATAGTTCTCTTTATGTTCTCGTTCGGCTGTGTGATAATTCGACAACTTCAACATTATAGGCAGGTACCGATGAATGATAACAAACGAAAAGCGCTGGATGCGGCGATGGGGCAGATCGTAAAACAATTTGGCAAGGGATCGGTCATGCGTCTGGGTGATTCCGGGGTGGACTGGAGCCAGGGCGTGATATCGACCGGGTCGCTGTCGCTGGATATCGCCCTGGGCATCGGCGGCTTGCCGCGGGGTCGAGTTATCGAAGTGTATGGACCCGAGTCTTCGGGCAAAACCACGCTCGCGTTGCAGGTCGTTGCCGAATGTCAGAAAGCGGGTGGCTTTGCCGCCTTCATAGACGCCGAACACGCGCTTGATCCGAGCTACGCGGCCAAGCTCGGCGTCGATATCGATGAGCTGCTGGTATCGCAGCCCGATACCGGGGAACAGGCCCTGGAAATTACCGACATGCTGCTGCGCTCGGGCGCGGTTGAAGTGATCGTGATCGACTCGGTCGCGGCATTGACACCGAAGGCGGAGATCGAAGGTGACATGGGTGATGCGCACATGGGTCTGCAGGCGCGGCTGATGTCACAGGCGTTGCGCAAGCTCACTGCCAACATCAAGCGTTCCAATACGATGGTGATCTTTATCAACCAGATGCGCATGAAGATCGGTGTCATGTTCGGTAACCCTGAGACCACCACTGGTGGCAATGCGCTAAAGTTCTATGCCTCCGTGCGCCTCGATATTCGACGCATCGGCGCCATCAAGCGAGGCGACGAAGTTATTGGCAATGAAACTCGCGTCAAGGTCGTCAAAAACAAGGTGGCGCCACCATTCAAACAATGCGAATTTGAAATTCTCTATGGCGAAGGTACCTCGCGTGAAGGCGAACTCATCGACCTGGGTGTGAAACACGGCATGATCGAAAAAGCCGGTGCCTGGTATAGCTATAACGAAGAGCGTATCGGCCAGGGTAAGGATAATGCACGCGCCTTCCTCAAGGAGCATCCTGAAATGGCTGGAGATATAGATCGGCGCTTGCGCGATGCACTACTACCCAAAGAAGGCGATGCGGATGAGATAGACGACGGGGAAATTGATAACGACAGGATTGACAGCAAAGCAATAGACACTAAGGCAATTGACACTGGCCCAAAAGTCGAACCCAAAACGGTGGAAATCTCCTAACCTGCACTTATCCAATCCACCGATGTTGCAAGCTGGCATGTGTTCCCGGGGTTTACCCGCCCCGGGGACTTTTTTTTGTCAATGAAGAAACCATACACACCTCGGAGCATCCGTACCCTGGCGATGGATCTTCTCGCGCGCCGCGAACTTTCCGAACAAGAATTGCGACAAAAATTAAAAATCCGTGAACATAGCCCGGATGCAATCGATGAAGTGCTGCAGGCGCTGAAACAGGATCGACTGCAGTCTGACACCCGATTTACCGAAACCTATGTTAACCATCGAGTCAATGCGGGTATCGGGCCGGTCAAGATCCTCTATGAATTACGCCAGAAAGGCATAGATGATTTGTTGGCCAATGAGTTTCTCGAGCCGTTCTGCTCGCAGTGGGATGAAATGATGGAGCGGCAACGCATCCGCAAATATGGGGAAGCAATTCCAACAGATTATCGTGAGAGTATGAAACAGGCGCGTTTTTTGCAAAATAGGGGTTTTTCTGGCGAGGCAGTCATGCGATTATTTCGCTAGCTTGCCCGGTCGATCTCGGGCACCATCATTCGACGCCCTAATCCAATCGTTTTTTATGACCACCAGTGCCGAGTTAAGGGAAACATTCCTCAAGTATTTCGAATCGCATGGACACACCATCGTTCCCTCCAGCTCATTGGTTCCCGGTAACGATCCGACGCTATTATTCACCAACTCGGGCATGGTCCAGTTCAAGGACGTTTTCCTCGGCAACGACAAGCGCAGTTACAGCCGCGCCACCACCTCGCAACGCTGTGTGCGGGCGGGCGGTAAGCACAACGATCTTGAGAATGTCGGTTATACCGCCAGGCACCACACCTTTTTCGAGATGCTGGGTAATTTCAGCTTTGGTGAATATTTCAAAAAAGAAGCCATCCGCTACGCCTGGGATTTCCTGACCAATGTTATCGGCCTGCCCGCCGATAAACTCTGGGTCACCGTTTACGCCGACGACGATGAAGCCGCGGACATCTGGTTGAACGATATCAAGGTCGATGCGGAACAATTTACCCGTATCGCTACTTCCGATAACTTCTGGTCCATGGGTGATACCGGTCCCTGTGGTCCCTGCAGTGAAATTTTCTACGACCATGGGGCAGATATCGAAGGTGGGCCGCCCGGAACGCCCGGGGAAGATGGTGATCGCTATATCGAAATCTGGAACCTGGTGTTCATGCAATACAATCGCGATGCCTCGGGTCATATGGAACCGCTACCAAAACCCTCGGTTGATACCGGCATGGGCCTGGAACGCCTGGCGGCAATTTTGCAACATGTGCATAACAACTACGATATCGATTTATTTCAATCCCTGATCAAGGTTGCGGCCAAACTGACCAACACCAGCGACCTGGAAAATAAATCCTTGCGCGTTATTGCCGACCATATCCGTTCCTGCGCCTTTTTGATCGTCGATGGCGTGCTGCCTTCGAACGAAGGGCGGGGATACGTACTCCGACGTATTATCCGTCGCGCCGCCCGGCACGGGCATCAACTCGGTTGCAAGCAACCATTTTTCTACCAGCTGGTTGCCACGCTCGATGATGAAATGGGTGATGCCTATCCCGAGTTGCGCCAGGGCCTGGGCCACGTCGAGCGCGTGCTGCAAAAGGAAGAGCAGCGTTTTGCCGAAACCCTGGAACAGGGCATGCGCATTCTCGATGAAGCCATTCGCCGGATGGAGGGCAACACCATCGACGGTAGCACCCTGTTCAAGTTGTACGACACCTATGGATTCCCGGTTGATTTAACCGCCGATGTCGCCCGGGAAAGAGGCCTGCAGGTCGACCAGGCCGGTTTCGAAGTCGAGATGGAAACGCAAAGATTGCGCGCCCGCGCTTCCAGCCAGTTCGGCTCGACTAGCAGTCAGTTCAAGCTCGATGGTTATGTCGCTACGGGTTTTCTCGGTCACGAACAAAGCTCGGCTGGCGCCCGGGTGCTGGCTATTCTGCAACATGGGGACTCGATCGATCAGCTGGAAAATGGCGACCAGGCGGTCCTGGTGCTGGATCAAACCCCGTTTTACGCGGAATCCGGCGGGCAGGTCGGAGATATCGGATCGATTAACCCTGGCGCGGGTGAATTCAGGGTCGTCGACACGCAAAAGCAAAACCATGTGTATCTGCATATCGGTTCGCTGTGCAGTGGAGAAATCTGCGTTGGCGATAGGGTCGACACTCAAATCGACGAAGGCTATCGGCACCGGGTCATGCTCAATCATTCGGCGACTCACCTGATGCACGCCGCATTACGGCGCCGGCTCGGCGATCACGTGCAACAAAAGGGATCGCTGGTCGACTCGGAAAAGCTACGCTTCGATTTTTCACATTACCAACCGCTTGAGCATGAAGAAATAGTGGAAATCGAAACTCTGGTCAATCAGCAGATCCGCGACAACTTGCCAACCAGCGCCGAGGTCATGGATATGGAATCGGCTAAAGAATCAGGGGCGATGGCGCTGTTCGGCGAAAAATATGGCGATGAAGTCCGGGTTCTAAAAATTGGCTCGGACTCCATCGAACTCTGCGGTGGTACCCACGTCGGCAGGGCAGGTGATATCGGCCTGTTTAAAATTGTATTTGAAAGCGGGATTGCCTCCGGGGTGCGGCGTATCGAGGCCGTCACTGGCGCCGCGGCGGTGAATCGATTTATCGACAGTGAAGGCAAGCTGGATACCGCGGCGCAATTGCTCAAGACCAGCCGGGATGGCCTGCTGCCTCGCATCGAGCAGCTCCATGCCAGTAATCGCTCGCTGGAGAAGGAAATCGAGGTGCTTAAATCGCGGATGGCATCCCGGACGGGTGGTGATCTGGCTTCGCAGGCCAGCGAAGTCGAGGGTATCAGGGTATTGGCCGCGAACCTCGATGGTGCCGATGTCAAAACTCTGCGGGACACGGTCGATCAGCTCAAAAACAAACTGGGTTCGGCAGCGGTAGTGCTGGCCAGTAACAAAGATGGCAAGATTTCGATAATTGCCGGTGTTACCAGCGCGGAAACCGACCGCATACGCGCCGGAGATCTGGCCAATTGGGTCGCCGGGCAATGTGGCGGGCGCGGTGGCGGGCGTCCCGATATGGCCCAGGCGGGTGGTAACCAGCCGGAAAATCTGGATGCGGCGCTTGCTTCAGTCGTTGCCTGGGTTGAGTCCCAGCTCTAGCCTGCAGGGCACGACCTTTCGCTGTCGCGCAACCAAGGCAGGTGAGCAATGCGGGCTGGATTCGCCGTTTCGTATTCCCATACAGGCAACAAATCCGGAGTCACTAAAATACTGGATCATCAGGATGATGGCCAGGACCAGTAGTAGCTTACGCAGAATGCTCTGGTAAGTGCTGACCTGGATTAGAGGCTGCAGGCGCTGTCCGATCAAAAGTGCGACGACCGCGGCGATGGCCAGCGGGGTAGTTTCTATAACCAGCCGCAGGCTGACGAAACCGGCGATAGCGAGCACGACTATCTGGCTGGCTTTTCCGACCAGAAAACAACTGTTCAATACAGGAATCATCACCTTCCTGGGTGTTTCCAGCGAGAGCAGATAAATAATCAGAACCGCGACCATTACATTCGTGGTCCCTGCCGCTATGCCGGCGCAGATACCGAATGCCGCCATCGGCAGGATTGGTCTTGCTGTCAACCATTGTTCGGGAATGCGGGCAATAAATGTACTCGACAGGTAGATCAGGATTAACCCGGCGAGTATGATTCGAAACGGCGCGGGATCGGTAGTCGCGAGGATGCTGGCGCCGATAATGGAGCCGAGCAGGGCGAACACAACCAGGGGCCCAAACTGGCGCGCGCTATGCAGCGAGTCTTTCGCTTTGACGATGCTGACGATGTTGACCGCCATGGTTGGAATCAGCGTCACCAGGATAGCCGCCCGCACATCCATCATGGTGGCGAGTATCGGTGTTGCCACCATTGGGAAACCGAGCCCCAGGGTGCCATGGACCAGGCCGGCAAACAGCATCACGCCAACCATGGCAAGCAGAACGATTCCTTCGAAATGAAGCAGTGAATCCATCAAGGAAATATTACTGAAGTGGCTGACAGGCCCGATACTAGTGGAATGGCGGCCGCGATCAATTAAAAATCTCTATTAGCCATCCTCGTTGCCGGGCATTTCGCGCATCTTCTCGCGAAGATGGTATTTTGTTATACAAATGATGGCATTTTCCCTATACTCCGCGCTCACTTTTTTGTCGATACACGATGGCTTTACTGGTTCAAAAATTTGGTGGCACCTCGGTCGGTTCTATAGAACGCATCGAAGCCGTTGCGGATAAGGTTATTTCCTACCGGGACCAGGGCAACGACATGGTGGTCGTGGTCTCCGCAATGAGTGGCGAAACCAATCGATTGATCGAGCTTGCCAGGCAGGTAGACCCGAAGGTACAGGGTCGTGAACTGGATGTGTTACTGACTACCGGTGAACAGGTCACCATTGCGCTATTGGCGATGGCATTCGAGAAGCGGGGATACCCGGCTCGCTCCTACACCGGTGGACAGGTGAAGATAATCACCGATAGCACGCACAATAAGGCGCGCATCAAATCCATCGATAAGGAAAAAATCACCGATGATTTAAACAATGGACGTATTGTCGTGGTAGCGGGATTTCAGGGTGTAGACGAATACGACAATATCACCACTCTAGGCAGGGGCGGTTCAGACACCACCGGAGTTGCCCTGGCGGCCGCGTTAAAAGCGGACGAGTGTCAGATATTTACCGATGTCGATGGCGTATACACGACCGACCCCCGGATCGAACCCGAAGCCCGACGTCTGGATACCATTACCTTTGAAGAAATGCTGGAAATGGCTAGCCTCGGATCCAAGGTTCTGCAGACTCGAGCAGTTGAATTTGCCCAGAAATACGAAGTGCCGTTGCGCGTACTCTCCTCGTTTGAAGAGGGCGCAGGCACCCTGATTACCACAGAATATGGTGCGGAAAATACTATGGAACAAGCCCTTGTTTCGGGGATCGCGTATAACCGCGACGAAGCCCAGTTAACTATAAACGGTGTTTCCGATACACCGGGTGTCGCCCATCAGATATTGGGACCGATTGCGCAGGCCAATATCGAGGTCGATATGATTTTGCAGAATGTCGGCGCAGACGGCACCACCGACTTTACCTTTACGGTACATCGTAACGACTTTGAAACGGCGTTGGACTCGTTAAAGCAAACCGCCGAGAAACTGGGCGCGAGGGTGGTATCCGGCAATAACAAGATCGTTAAAATTTCGATCGTTGGCGTCGGCATGCGCTCACATGCGGGTATCGCCAGCCGCATGTTCGAAATGCTTGCCAGGGAGGGGATCAACATCCTTATGATATCTACCTCCGAAATCAAGATTTCAGTCGTCGTGGACGAAAAATACCTGGAACTGGGCGTACGCGCCCTGCATGAGGGATTCGATTTAAAGTCCGGGAAATAGGCTTTTCGAAATAGATAAAATCTATCAATACAGGGCTAGCTTGGCTCAATTTAGTTGGGTAAAATGCCACAGGAGCGAGGAAAAGCAAGATCAGAGCAAACTAAAATAATAACTGAAGTTCCTGTCTTGGAGACAGGTGTAGATTACTGCGATAATTGATGGAGAATTGGAATGCTGATATTAACACGGCGTGTGGGCGAAACCTTGATGATCGGTGACGAAGTGACAGTCACCGTGTTGGGAGTCAAGGGGAACCAGGTAAGGATAGGTGTTAACGCACCGAGAGAAATACCGGTGCATCGTGAAGAAATTTACGATCGTATCAAAGCGGAAGAAAGTGAAGGACAGGAGCAAAAGGGAAATACAGTGGAAGATGATCAAGATAAGGATCAGATTGGAAATACAGCGGAAGGATAGGATTCCGGTCTGACTATAAAGCGGCATATCCAGCCGCTTTATCAAAACAC
>SMVA01318876.1_pt1 | contig 13559 bp, 10 predicted proteins | sample 2456451 | NCBI WGS metagenome assembly SMVA01 (sample SAMN11095933, study PRJNA526329) | marine sediment metagenome | biome: Marine sediment; feature: Surficial sediment; material: Deep marine sediment; isolation source: Hadal surficial sediment | place: Pacific Ocean | collected 2014-05 | depth...
ACCCGCTCGCCGTTGCGCCGGCAGCCGCCGCCCTGCCAGCCGACGTAGCGTTCGTCCAAAGCGGGCAAGTCGATCAGCCCGACGATGGGCTCACCACCTTCCAGCAGCGCGATCAGGGTTGAGAAGAGCGGGATACCGCGCGAGAAGGCGATCGTGCCGTCGATGGGGTCGATGATCCACGAGAGGTCCCCGGCCCGGGCGCTGGTCTGTTCGGGCGCCTCCTCGCCGAACTCCTCACCCCTTAGAACCACGTCGGGGTAGGCCTCGCGCAGCACGCGGCGGATCGCCCGCTCGGCCGCGAGATCGGCCTCGGTGACGGGTGAGCCGTCGGCCTTGAAGTCGACCGCGACCTTCCGGAAGCGCGACAGGATCTCACCGCGCGCCGCGTCCGCGGCCTGGCACGCCACAGCGGCGGCTCGCTCTTTGGCCGCAGCTTCCATCGCGCAGTCCTCCTTGTCCCGAAACCACAGCCCAGTCCGCGCTTGTGTCCGATGGATCCGCGGTCGTGTCCGCTCTAGTCCGATGGATTCGCGGTTGTGTCCGATGGATCCGCGGTCGCGTCCGCTCTAGTCCGATGGATCTGCGATCGTGTCCGATGGGTCGCCCTTGGGAGCGGCGCTGGTCGGCATCGCGCGGAGTCGATCGAAGGGGTAGATCCCGGTGTCGTGGCCGTCACTCCAGCGGATCTGGATGGCGTAGCGCCCGACGGAATCAATCTGGATCGGATGGACATCTTGCGGGACCGAATCGGCGTCGAGCCGATACTCGCCGGTCCACTCATCCACGCAGCTTGCACAACCACAGGCCAGGCGCAGCTCGCGCACGTCGAACAGGCTCTGCTCGCCGTCCGCCCAGGTGATGGACAACCGGTCGCCGGCCTGGGTGATCTCGCGAGGGGTGACCGTCCGCAGGTCGGGACCCGGGTTCGCAGGCGAGGGGCTGTCGGAGCGGTTCGGCACGGGGCACGAGCATACCGGGAGTGATTCTGCTGGCCCAGTGCGAGCTCGGCGTCAGACCCGCTTGCGAGGAGTCTCGCCCCCGCGGCTCGGCGGTTCGCCGGCACTCCAGCGGCCAGACATTTCGGAGAAAATCCCGCTAGGCTGCCTCGCCATGACGACTGCGACGGGCGACGCCATCGCGATTCTGGGAGGCACCGGCGATCAGGGGCTTGGCTTGGCGCTGCGTTTTGCCAAGGCGGGTCGTCGCGTGGTGATCGGGTCGCGCAAGCCGGAGCGAGCGGAGCGAGCGGCTGCGGAGGTAATCACGGCGGTTTCCGGCGCGCAGGTGACCGGGGCTGGCAATCCGGAAGCTTGCCAGCAGTCGGGCATCGTCATCCTCTCTGTTCCGTTCGAGCACACGGCTTCGACCCTGAAGGGGATCAAGCAGTCGCTGTGTGAGGGCCAGATCGTGGTCTCGATGGGTGTGCCGCTCGCCGCCGCAATTGGTGACGGAGCCGTGCGAACGCTGGGGATCTGGCAGGGCTCCTGCGCCGAGATGGTCAAGTCGCTGGTTCCGAAGGGAGTGGACGTCGTTTCGGCCTTCCAGAACGTCTCGGCGCATCGGCTGCGAGAGCTATCGCAGCCCGTCGAGTGCGATGTCGTGGTATCCGGCGCCAAGAAACCCCGCCAGTTGGTGATGGATCTGTGCGAGCTCGTTCCCGGCCTACGGGGACTGGACGGGGGGCCGCTCTCCAACGCGCGGATCGTGGAGAGTGTCACGGCTCTGCTGATCGGGATGAACATCCGCTACAAAATCCCCGAGGGGCTCGGCCTGCGCTTCACCGGGCTGCCTGACTGAGCTTCGCCGCGCGCCTTCGGTTGCCATCGAGCCTCTACTTTCAGGGGGTTGCGAGCGTCGAGCCCGAGCTCGGGAGAGTCGCCAAGTACCAGACCAGAGGAACGGCGTTTTCGCGAGTTCCGCAATCGCCTGAAACTCAATAGATTGTGGTCTAGTGTCGATAGACCCACTATATTTTGTGTTGTTTTGCTTGACCCCGGGCACGGGTAGGAGTAAACCGACAGCTACGGGGATGTGATGTTCCTCCTGTAGCCTGGGGGGGTCGCAACTAGGCGGTTGCGGGGAGGAGCATGGGCGTGAGAAGGGACGGAGGACCCGACTCTTGCTTGAGGGGCGCTGGGTTGTTCCTGGCGCCCCTCGCATCTGTGTTCCGTCGACTCCGGAGATTTCCGGAGCCGCCAGACCTCCACTACGCACTCTAGCGAGCATTCCGGATCGATCGAAGTTGGTGAAACGCGTCGCATCTGACCCTATTGACCGAGTTGACACCCACTCGGTCCCTGAAGCACAGACACTGGCCCGAGGGATCTTCACCGCTTCCTCCGCGTTGGTAGCTTCACAAGAGGCGCAGAGCAGGCACGGTTGTTCACTCATCTGGGATACTTGCGTTCGCGGAGTGGTGCGGAGTGGTGGGTGGGGGGTGATCGTTCGAACATCTGAAACGCGCGAGTGACGGCGAGGTGGACGCCGGTCGAGAGCCAATCACAACATCGACATTGAAATCGACATTGAGGCAGGGGACGAGACGTGAACAACGCAGGGAACGGCGGAACGACAGGCGGGACTGGCACTGGGACCGGGACCGAGACGGGGATGAGAGGCGATCGCGGCCAACGCAAACTCCACGCAGTAAAGACCAAAGCCGCAACGACGAGAACCGGCGACAAGCGATCTCGCAAACGCGCGACGGCAGGCGTGAGCGTAGAGAGGTATTTCACCAAGCTCGGCGAGAACCCCTTCGACACCGTCGAGTGGGAAATCCGCAAAGCGCTGATCGCGAACGAAAATGGTGACGTCGTCTTCGAGCAGGACGATTGCGAGATCCCCAAGGCCTGGTCGCAACTCGCCACCAACGTGGTGGTTTCGAAGTACTTCCGCGGTCACATCGGGACTCCCGAGCGAGAGCGCAGCGTCAAGCAGCTGATCGGTCGTGTCGTCGAGCGCATTCGGAGCTGGGGCGCCGAAGCCGGCTACTTCAAGCGTCCGGCTGACGCCTCGGCGTTCGCCGACGAGCTCACGCACCTCTTGGTGAATCAGAAGGTCGCCTTCAACAGTCCGGTGTGGTTCAACCTCGGCGTCGAGGGCACACCGCAGCAGGCCAGCGCGTGCTTCATCAACTCGGTTGAGGACACCATGGATTCGATCATGGATCTGGCCAAGACCGAGGCCATGCTCTTCAAGGGCGGATCGGGTTCGGGCACCAACCTGTCGAAGGTCCGGTCCTCGCATGAGACGCTGGCCGGGGGCGGCGTGGCCTCGGGGCCTGTCTCCTTCATGAAGGGCTTCGACGCATTCGCGGGCGTGATCAAATCGGGCGGCAAGACCCGGCGCGCGGCGAAGATGGTGATCTTGAACGCCGACCATCCGGACATCCGCGAGTTCGTGAACAGTAAAGCGGGCGAGGAGAAGAAGGCCTGGAGCCTGATCGACGCCGGCTACGACGGTGGCTTCAATGTGCCGGGCGGCGCCTACGACTCGATCTGCTTCCAGAACGCCAACCACTCGGTGCGGGTGACCGACGGGTTCATGCAGGCCGCCGAGGCGAACGCGGGCTGGTCCACCAAGGCCGTTACCACCGGCGAAGTGGTCGAGAGCTTCCCGGCGCGCGATCTCCTCAGCGAGATGGCAGAGGCCGCGCATGTTTGTGGTGATCCCGGCATCCAGTACGACTCGAACATCAATCGCTGGAATCCGGTGAAGGCATCGGGGCGCATCAATTCGAGCAACCCGTGCTCCGAGTACATGTTTCTCGACGATACGGCCTGCAACCTCGCGAGTCTCAATCTGATGACCTTCCTCGACGAGCAGGGCGACTTTCAGGTAGAGGATTTCCGTCGAGCCGTTGCGATCACCATCCTCGCACAGGAGATCATCGTCGATCCGGCCGCCTACCCGACGCGAGAGATTGGGAAGAACAGCCATCTGTTCCGACCACTCGGTCTCGGCTACGCGAATCTGGGTGCGCTGCTGATGAGCTTCGGCATGGCCTACGACAGCGAGAGAGGGAGGAACCTGGCGGCCGCGATTACTTCGCTGATGTGCGGACAGGCCTATCTCTCGAGCGCTGAGGTGGCTGAGGGCGTGGGCGCCTTCGCGCGCTATCGCATGAATCGGAAGCCTTTCCTCGAGGTGATCGGCATGCACCGCGACGCCGCATTCCGCGTGTCGACGGCGGGCGTACCGGCAGACCTGCTCCAGGCGTCGCAGGAGTCGTGGGACGCGGCTCTCGTGAAGGGACGGAAGTACGGCTATCGGAACGCGCAGGTCACGGTGTTGGCGCCGACCGGCACGATCGCGTTCATGATGGATTGCGACACGACGGGCGTCGAGCCGGACATCGCACTGGTGAAGTACAAGAAGCTGGTCGGAGGCGGCTTTCTGAAGATCGTGAATCGCACGGTTCCGATGGCCCTGGCGAATCTCGGCTACAGCCCCTCTGAGGTCCAGGCGATCCTCGACTTCCTGGAAGAGAAGGAGTGCATCGAAGGTGCTCCGGGGCTCAAGGACGAGCACCTCGATGTGTTCGACTGCGCGTTCCGCGCACAGAAGGGAAAGCGCTCCATCCACTGGATGGGGCACCTGCGGATGATGGGTGCGGTCCAGCCTTTCCTCTCGGGAGCGATCAGCAAGACGGTCAATCTGCCCGAGGACGCAACGGTCGAGGCCGTCGCATCGGCCTTTACCGAAGGCTGGAAGCTAGGCTTGAAGGCGCTGGCAGTGTATCGGGACGGCAGCAAGCGCACTCAGCCGCTCAATACGGGCAGATCGGCGTCCGCGGATCAGGCGCGTAAGGCGGAGTACAGGCCGCAGCGGCACAAGCTGCCCGACGAGCGTCAGGCGCTGACACACAAGTTCTCCATCGCCGGTCACGAGGGCTACCTCACGATCGGTCTCTACGAGGACGGCTCGCCTGGCGAGATCTTCCTCCGGATGGCGAAGGAGGGCAGCACGGTCTCTGGGCTGATGGACACCATCGCAAAGATGACCTCGATTGCGCTCCAGTACGGCGTTCCGCTGGAAAAGCTCGTGGATCAGTTCAGTCATACCCGCTTCGAGCCGGCTGGCTTTACGAACAATCGGGAGATTCCGATTGCCAAGTCGGTGACGGATTACGTGTTCCGTTACCTGGGCAACAAGTACCTGAACTCGGCGGAGGAGCAGCCCGACGCCCAGGAGACGGAGTCGGCGTCGGTGGGGCTGGTGGAGGCGGAAGCTCCGCGAATGGTGGTGGCCGGCGGTGCCCAGCTTCCGTCCGACGGAGCGGCGGCGGCGGGAAATCCGTTCGGCGGGAACATCGGAAGCTTCGTCAACCAGGCCGACGCGCCCTCTTGCATGGATTGTGGCTCGATCATGGTTCGCAACGGCGCCTGCTACAAATGTGCGAACTGCGGTAGTACGAGCGGATGTAGCTGAGAGGGGCAGCCCTTCGAGTTTGCTGAGGTCCTGCTGGGGTTGGTGCAGGTTCGAGGCTCAGATTCGAGGATGTAAGTGCGCTCGGGCGATCCGGCGCAGCGCGGTGAACACCAGGGAGCGCGGGGTACTCTAGATCGTTGGGGGGCGATCGGAGCGCTCCGCGCTCCTGCTTGTTGGGCGTCTCTGACCAGCGTGCTTTGTACGCGCGAAGCCCGAGTCGTTCTCGTTCGATGCGATTGAGGTCTGGTCGAGGCCCGGCTGCAATCGAGTTCCAATTTCGCTTGCGATTCAGTGTCGATTCGGTGGCAGCTAGATGTCTCGGCGTCTCACGCCCGCTACAGTTCGCGTGCCGCGACGACCACGGAGCCCCCGAAGTATGCCTTCGCGACTTCACCCTTCGTCACCAGGGAGCAGGACCGGGCTGTCGCGAGGGGGCCGAGACCGGTTGCGTGCCTGATCCGCAGCCCGATCGCTTCAGGGAGCTACTGCTCCCCGCCCTGCGCGAAGCCGCCACGCTCGCCCGTTCCCTCGAAGGCCGCGTCCTCAATTGCCCCAAGTCGGACGAAGCGACTGCCGTAAAGCAGGCGCTTACGGAAGGCGACACCGCCGCTCAGGAGGTCCTTCTGGAACGCCTGTTCGAGGAGTTTCCCGAGGTGCGACTCGAAGCCGAGGAAGACACGCCCGGCGTGGCGCGCTTTCCGACGTCGGGCGACGCGGCAGTCGTGATCGATCCAATCGATGGCACGCTGCACTCCTACCTGGAGGGCAGTGGCCCCTACTCGGTCATCGTGGGCTTGGCGCTGCGAGGCGTATACCGCGCCGCACTGGTTGCGCTCCCTCGAGAGGGTCTGTTCTTCGACGCCGCCGCCGGTTGCGGTGCCCGAATGTCGCGGGCCGGCGGACCGCCGCGCCCAGCGCGTGTCGACGCGAGCGGCTCGAGGATGCTCGTCGCTCACGGGACGCCCGACGCCGTGGTCGCGTGCTTGTGCGAACAGGGCTTCGATCCGGTACCGGCGAGTGGCGGAGCGGTATCGGTGGCGCCTCTCATCCCCGGGGTACGCGCGGGCTTGCGCTTCGTCCCCGCCGGTAGAGGAATCAGTATTCGAGGCCGAGTGGGAGCCTTGATCTCGAGCGAGGCCGGCGCATGGGTTCGGGGACTCCGCGGAGCGCCGTTCGCAGAAGACATGGAGAGTGACGCCCCTGCCCTGCTGGTGGCAGCGACCGAAGGGGATCTCGCTCTGCTCGATGAGGCGCTTGCCGCCGCCCAAAGCTGAAACATCCCGCCCGGGGACGATTCGGGGACGATTCCAATGGGTGGAGTCCCCGCCGCGCCGCGGGGTTGCGCGCCCCGCAGCCCGTGCCGGCCTTGGAGCGCCGCCAACGGCTACATGAGGGTGTAGTCCGGCCCTTCGCCGCCCTCGGGTGTGGTCCACGTGATCACCTGGTAGGGATCCGCGATATCACAGGTCTTGCAGTGGACGCAGTTCTCGTGGTGGATCATCAGCTTCTTCGCCCCGGGCTTGTCGCTGTCGTCCACCATCTCGTAGACGGCGGCTGGACAGAAACTCTCGCAGGGATTGCCGTATTCCTCACGACAGGTCGTCGCGCACAGGTCCCGGTCGGCCACGACGAGATGCGATGGCTGGTCGACCTCGTGTTGTGTGCCACTGAAGCCGACGAGGTGCTCCTTCGAGAAGGTGAGCACGCCGTCGAACTCGATCTCTTGCCGCTTCTTGCGCTTCTCCGGCGCGAGCTCCCAAAGCTTCTTCATCGCCTCGTGATCCGGGTGCGTCTTGATCGGATCGATCAAGCCGCGTCCGCCTGTGATGAGCATCAGGGGGATGTTCACCGCCATGCCGAAGATTGGGGCGATGTCGTTCGAGCCGGTGAAGTTCCTGGCCTCCATATGCTCTTGGTAGAGCCAGCTCGCCCGGTAGCGCTCCATGTAGCCGCCGAGCGTCGCGGTGCTGAAGTCTCCGGTCGCAAGCGCGTCCACGATCGCTTCCGCCGCGAGCATGCCCGACTTCATCCCCGTATGAACGCCCGACAGCTTCATGATATTGAGGAAGTTCGCCGAGTCGCCGATCAGCACGGCACCGTCGCAGTAGAGCTTCGGCTGCGAGTAGAGCCCGCCGCTGGGGACGGTCTTCGCCCCGTAGCGAACGAGTTCGGCGCCGTCGAGCAGGTCGCGCATGAAGGGCGTCGTCTTGAACACCTGCGAAGCCATGTGGGGATCGTTGTGCGGGTCACTGGAGTTGAGCGGCGTGACGAAGCCGTACGACACGAGGTTGTCCTTCATGTCGTAGAGCCACATGCCGTTGATCTGTGTGAAGAAGTCGGGATAGAGCGAGCCGTGGATCACGCGGCCGGGCTGATGCTTCTCGGGCTTGACCCGCCAGATCTCCTTGATACCGGTCTCGTAGGTGGGGGGATTCAGGCCCTCGAGTCCGAAGTCGGCGATCAGCTGCTTGGTGCAGTTGCCGTGTACGCCTTCGCCTAGCACCGTGACCTTCGCCAGGATGTCCATGCCGGGTTGGAAGGTTCCCTTGGGCTTGCCGTTCTTGTCGACGCCCATGTCGCCGGTGCGAATGCCGAGCACGCGGCCGTTCTCGGTGAGGATCTCCTTTGCCGCGAAGCCGGGGTAGATTTCAATGCCGACGGCCTCGCACTTCTCAGCCAGCCACTTCACGATATTGCTGACCGAAGCGACGTGATATCCCCGCTTCTTGAACATCGGGGGCACGATCGGCGACTTGATCGTCATGCTTCGCGTGAAGGCGTAGAACATGTCATGGGTACACATGTGCTCGGTCGGGAAGCCCTGTTCGACGAAGTCGGGCATCAGCTCGGCAATGGCCCTCGGGTTGACGACGGCTCCCGATAGCTGGTGGTCCCCCACCGCGGCGGCTTTCTCGATGATGAGAATCGTCGGCGTCTCGATGGTGTCGCCGCCGCTCTGCTCGGCCTTCTTGTTGTGTGCCTCGATCTGCCGCACCAGGTGGTACGCGGAGGCCAGGCTCGCGGGGCCGGCACCGACATACAGCACGTCGACCTCCATGCTCTCGCGCTCGATTGCGGCGTCGCTCATCGCGGAAATTCCTTCCATTCAGTGGAGTGGGAGTGGTCGCCAGGGCTGGCGCGAGCTCGGATGTTCGAGTGGATCGGCGCCCCACAGCCACCAGCGCCGGGAGCGGGGCGCCCGTCGGGCCGGTGGAGGACCGGAGAGTATAAGAGCGGCTCGCTTTCAACAAGAATCCGATTGCAGGCGACAGAGATTGCAGCAGCCCCGGGGGAGCATGGGCGGCGTCTAGGCCGCCGGGAGGACAACCGGTCGCCGGCAGGACAACCGGTCGCCGGTAGCACAAGCGATGGCCGGCAGGACAACCGATGCATTGAGACGTATTTTTGACGTCTGCTGCGTTGCGGCCCGCTTCTGGGCCTCGAGCGGCCAGTGCGGTTCAGGGAAGTCTCTAGCGATGGCGACGATGATCACCGAGGAGTGCATCAACTGCGGCGTCTGCCTGCCCGAGTGTCCCAACGAGGCGATCACTGAGGGCTCGGAGATCTTCCAGATCGACCCCGTGCTGTGCACGGAGTGTGTCGGGTTCCACGACGAGGAACAGTGCGCCGTAGTCTGCCCCGTCGACTGCTGTCTTCCAGATCCCAACAATAGCGAGGAAGAGCAGAGTCTGTTCGCGCGAGCGAAGGTGCTTCACCCCGAGCAGGCCAGTGAGCTGGTGCTCGACAGCTCGACATCGCGCTTTCGCTAGCGAGCACCTCGTGGCGTCAAGCCGGGGTTGCTCTGGGCCCACCGCGCTGCGGGTACGCGATCCCCGGGCCGAAGGCGTACCCGAGCGAAGGCGTACGCGAGACAGGCGTACGCGAGACAGGCGTACGCGAGACAGGCGAATGCGGCGTATAATCCGAACCATGGAGGGTTTGGGCGTCGACCGCCTTCGATCGGGTCTGGTGGAGATCGTCCGCGATTTCCTACTCGCCCACCAGCTATTGGATCGCCTGTCGGATCGCTACCACCACGGGACGCTGTGCTTCGAGGACGTTCAGGCCCTGATCGGCGATACCGACCACGCGGTTCTCTTCCGTCTGAAAGAGCGCTGCCACGCCCTGTTCCGATCCGAGTCTCGCAGCTCGTTGGTTCGAAGTGGCGAGCTCTTCGATCTGGCTGTGGGCTCGCTGTTTCACGAGGCCATGAAATTCCGAGAGAATGTCTATCAGCAGGAGGTCTACGCCCCGCGCGTGCAGAAACTTCGCGAGGCCGCGGGTGGCGAAGCCGACGATCTGTTGCGCGACTTCGAGAAGATTCTGGCCTTCTCACCCGATCGGCTGGCCGAGACCCTGCACGAGACGGAGGGCCTGTTTGCCCAGACGCGTCGTCAGCTGCGCCGACTGCTCGGTGCGCACACCGACAATGGGCTGGTGGCTCGCTTCTTGCTGGAACATGCCCAGCTGGTCACCGACGTGTTTCCAGAGGGGCTCGACGATCTGCTCACCGAAGTGTACGGCAGCCCGGCCGCGGCCAGCGAGATCACGGTGCACTCCTACCTCGAGAGTGCCCACTTCGCGGAAGCCATGCGCGCGATCGAGCAGTGGGTCAAGAAGGCGCCGCCGTCGCCGGAATTCGCCCGGCTGGAGAACTACGCCAAGGGGATGCAGGCGTTCCTGGCGCGTGACTACGAACAGAGTGTTCGCTGGCTCTCGGCTTGGATCGACGCAACGGTGCCGGAGCGCGAAATGCCCTACGCCAGGCTGGCTCTCAGTGCAGCCTCTCGCATTGGGACGTTGCTCGGCGAGGGCGAAGGCGACGGGGTCGAAGCCGCGGCTGAGGAGCTGTCTCAGCGCATCGAGGCCTGTCTGGCCAAGGGCTAGGATGCGCTCGCTTCATCGCGCAGACGGCTAGCCCCCAGCGCCTAGCCCCTAGCTCCTAGCGCGCGCTCAGGGCCTGCCTCGGGTTTGCCCGGTAGTACAGCCATCCTCCGATCCCCGCGACGATCAAGGCGACCCCGATCCACTGGGGCTCCGTCAGGCCGAGAGCGACCTTTGGGTTGACTCGAAGTTCCTCGATGAAGAGCCGGCCGAATCCGTTCAGTGCGATGTACTCGCCGAAGAGGAAGGGACTCTTGCGGCGCCGCCTCCAGAGGAATGCGGCAACCGGGACCAGCCACAGCACCTCGTAGAGTTGGGTTGGATGCACGGTGTCGAAGGTGGGTGGCGCGCCTTGCGGGAAAGCGACCGCCCAGGGAAGGTCCGAGGCACGTCCGTAGTCGTCACCGACCAGGAAGCAGCCCACTCGACCCAGAGCCTGGCCGATCGCGCAGGCGGGTGCCGCGCAGTTCGTGAGGATCCAGACATCGATGCCGTGGATGCGCGCGCCGATCGCGCCGAGGGTCGCGCCGCCGATCAGGCCGCCGTACCAGGTGATGCCGCCTCGCGAAAGAAGATAGGAGAGGAAGGGTTGGCCTTCGCGAAACCACATATCGACGGCGAAGTAGAGTTTCGAGCCGCCGACACCGCCAACCATGACATAGAGGAACACGGTCGAGAGTGGCTCCGTGTCGATACCCTGCTCTTCGAGGCCCTTTGTCGCGATCCAGAGACCCACCAGGAACGCGATCACGAGCATCATCCCGAAGGTGCTGATCGGGAAATCGAAGTACGGAATGCGGAAGAGTTCCGGATACACACGCCACCCCCAGGGCGCGCAGGCTACGGGATGAGGTGGAGTGCAGCAACGGGGCTGAACCCCACCGGGCGCTCGTCAGCGGGGGAGGGTCAGGTAGAACGCGGCGCCGTGACCGGGCTGGCTGTCCACCCAGACACGTCCGCCGTTTACCTCGGCGATCTTCTTCACGATGGCCAAGCCCATCCCGGTCGCCCTTCCGTTGCGGTCACGCTGACCCAGGCTTTGGAACACCTGGAAGACTCGTTCGTGGTCCGAGGCCGCGATCCCGACCCCGTTGTCCCGAACGCAGATTCGGTGGTGATCCTCGCGCGTGTCGATCTCGATGCGGATGGAGGCATTTTTCGCGGGCCCCATGTGGTCGATGGCGTTCCCAATCAAGTTGGAGAAGACCTGGTAGAGGCGCGTTCGGTCGCAGAGTACCAGGGGCGAGTTGACGGGAAGGCGCAGGTCGATGTCGCGCTCGTCGAGCCGAGGTTTCAACTCGGCCTGAAGCTGGAGCAGCACGCTGGCTGGATCGACCAAGGTTCGAGCCTCTCCGGCCGTTCCAATCAGCGAGAGTTCCAGCAGGTCGTTGATCAGCCCTTCCATCGTGTGACCGGCTTGCTCGATTCGATCGAGGAAGTGGCGGCCCGTTTCGTCGAGCACCGACCCGTAGTCTTGTCGCAGCAGCTTTCCGAACCCGAGCATCGACACCAGGGGCGAGCGCAGGTCGTGCGACACGCTGTGGGCATAACTCTCGAGCTCCGCGTTCTTGTGTTCGAGCTCTTCTTGCATCGCTTTTCGTTCTGTGATGTCGCGCAGGAACGAAACCCTGCCGACCGCGCTCCCGTCCGGCAGTTGCAGCGGCCGAGACGAGACCGAGATCCAGCGGTTCCCCACCTTCAGATCCCCGTGGATTTCGCCGCTCGGCTTCAGATTGGCTGCGATCGCACCCAGGTCGGGACCGCCAGTCAGTAGCTCGACTACGGGGCGATCTTGAATTTCGTCTGGGTGTATTCCGATCACCCGCTCCACTGCCGGATTCGCGTAGGTGACGAACCCGCACGCATCCATCGCGATGACCGCGTCGGGGGCGTTGTCGAGGATGGCCGCGAGGTAGTCGACGCTGGGCCGCGGTGCGCGACTCGCGAGGTCGTCTTCTGCGCTCGGGCGCAGCATGAGGATGTTCAGCCCCTCGGTCCGCGACGGCAGCGGTAGGCGAAGGATTGCCACGTCGACCCGGTGGGTCGCGCCGTCGGAAAGCAACGGGACGTCCGACAGGCTCTCAGCGAAGGGGAGGGACACCTGAGCGAGATCGGGCAGTAGTTCGCCGCACGGTTGTCCGCAGCGGTCGCCCCCAGCAAGGTCGATCAACGCGTCGCTCATCCACGCGATTTTGCCGGCGTGGTCGCACGCCAGGATGAGCCTGTGCAGGCGCGCCAGGTTGGAAAGCACCGCACTCGTTCCGTCTCGTTCTGGTGAGAGACGGAGGGGGGCTGCGTGATTCATGGAGACCGCTCTGCTTGTTCACTACAGGGAGTCGCGATCCTACCAGAGAGGACTTCCCACAGGGGAATAAAACGACTGTTTGTCAGGCTTTCGCCGGACTCGCGCAGTGGACATTCGCACCCTGTCTGCCCACGAACTGCCTACCCAATCACAGCAGGTCAATTCTCAGAAGCGCAGGAGTGAATGCTCTCGGGCTCGCGACGTGTTGCCGCAATCCGACGTCGGACTATTCTTGAGGCTGCAGCGCATATTGCAAGCGCCCCCGGGGGGCGGATTTGAGAATGAACGATGAGCGGAGTGGAGATCGGGTCATCCTCGCGGCAGCGGTCGATTCGCCGGACTGAGGCTCGCTTTGCGGTCGGTGCGCAGCGTTCTCTCTTCCGTCGGAGTTGGCTCCCCGAGCAGCCAGATCGCGTGCTCGTGCTCGTCCACGGTTTTGGAGAGCACAGCGGCCGCTACGAGGGTCTCGCCGCGTGGTTCGCAGCCCGCGGCATCGCGGTGCACGCCTACGACCACAGCGGTCACGGCCTGTCGGATGGCCGGCGCGGGCACATCGAGCGCTTCGACGACTTTCTCGATGATCTCGGGGCGTTTCTCGAGACGGTGCAATCAGAGCATGCCTCGCTCCCGTGCACGATCGTCGGACATAGCATGGGGGGGCTCATCGTGGCGGCGTTCGCTCGGGAGAGAGCGCCGAAGGTTGACCGCATCGTCACCTCGGGTCCGCTCCTCGCCCTGGCACCCGGTTCGGGCGGCGGGAGGTTGCGCCGAGCTCGTGTGCTTCGCTTGCTTTGGCCAGCATTCACGACCCGAGTGGCGATCGCACCGGATGCGCTCTCGCGAGATCCCGAGGTGGGGAGGGCCTACCTCGACGACCCACTGGTGCATTCCAAGGCCACCGTGTCTCTCGCCGTCGCGCTCGGCGACGGGGTGCGGCGCA
>SMVA01214767.1_pt1 | contig 13555 bp, 12 predicted proteins | sample 2456451 | NCBI WGS metagenome assembly SMVA01 (sample SAMN11095933, study PRJNA526329) | marine sediment metagenome | biome: Marine sediment; feature: Surficial sediment; material: Deep marine sediment; isolation source: Hadal surficial sediment | place: Pacific Ocean | collected 2014-05 | depth...
GAAGCAGTTTGCCACTCGTCCCATGCGTCCCCGCCGACGATTGTCCTGGACTGTTCATCATCTGTCATGCTCCTGCAAGATCAGGAAAGTTCCGCCTGTTCGGTCCATGATCCTTTCGTACTCCGGTCAACAGCCATGAGCTGGCTCATCAGTCAAGAGCCTCCAGGGAAAGGGGCGCGAGATCCAGGTCGGCACATCCGAGTTCGATTTCGGGTGTGGCCGGGTCGGCGGCCACTCTGTAGAGGCAGAGGCGGGGCCGGTTGAACGATGTGTCGGGCACTGCCAGGACACCGCCGCTGTCCACTTCCAGCTCTGGCACGAACACGTTGGTCTCGAGCAGAACCCGGCGGATGGTCCCGCCGGCAGGGTCAAACGCCAGGACACGATTCGTGAAGGCAGCATCCGACGCGACCACGTACCCCAGCTCATCCGACACCATGGCCAGGGCGCCGATGTTGCCGCCGGCGACGTCATCATCCAGCGCCATGCGTTCCAGCACCCGGTTGACGGGATCGACGACCACGACCCCGCCGGAGAGTTCCTGGGGTTGCAGGCCGGCGAAGATGCCGGCCAGGGCCACGTACAGGCGCGCCGTGCCGTCGCTCGCGACCACCACCTCCATGGCCCCCGGGTTGCGGCCTCCCAGGGGAATGACGCCCACAACAGCGTCCTGCAGGGGGTCCACCACGGCCAGCTTGCCTTCGGCGAAGCGGGTGAACGTACGGTCGATATCCTGCAAGCCCACGAAGACCACGCCGTCGATCAGGGCCAGGCGATCGGCCCTTGGCGTGCCGTCAGGGTTTTCCGCCAGCCCCGCCAGGGGCACGGTGCCCAGCAGTTGCCCGCTGCCGGCGTCCAGGATGACCAGGTCGTTGAACGGCGGCTCGTACCGGGTGACCAGCACACGGCCATCGTCCAGCAGGACCGCGTCGTGGGGGTTGGCGCCGACGCCGACGCCGACCTGCCAGGTCGTGGCGAAGTCGGCGTCGGGATCCAGGCGCTGCACGTTGTCGAAGGTCAACCGGTTCATGACGAAAACGCCCTCCCCCGAGCGGCGCAGAAACGGATCGGGGCTGACCGGAGTCAGGTTGGCCCGCACGCGGATCTCACCTTCACGCACCAGGGAGACCTCGGTGATGCGCCCGGCGGCCGAGAGGTCGGTGGTGGCCACCAGAAAGCGGTGCCGCGCCCAGCCGCTGAAGCTGCCGCTCAGAGCCGTCTGGCTCTCCCAGGCGTTGCCGCTGACGAAGCGGCCGCCTCTTTCAGGTGTGCCTTCCAGCAGCAATTCAAAGAGGGCCTCGCCGATGCGCAGAGGACCGATGCGAGTGGTGAGCCAGCGATCCGGCGTGACGGTGATGGTGGTGACGCCGGTGCCCAGGTCCTCCACGTCGACCATCAGGTTCATGTCGGCGACAGCGTCTTCGATGATGTAGCGGGCCTCATGCTGGCCGAATCCGGCGGCCTCGATCTCCAGGCGCAGGACCAGGTTAAGACCACTGGCCATGGCCACAGGTACAAACAACTGGGGCAGGGACACGTCCACGTCCATGACCTGCCCCAGCGGTTCCGCCGCCAGTCCTGTGGTGGGAAAGGAAGGCGGCACGAAGTCGGAGCCGCAACCGATCAGGAACAGGCAACAGAGCAGGACCGTCAAGGCACTCGCTCTCATGTCGATTCACCTCCCCAGCGCCAGCCCATGCCGGCGAACACGGTGCGACCCGGCAGGGGATAGCGCTGCACATCCAGGGTCCGCCGATCGAAGATGTTGCGCACGTCGAGGGACAGGCGCAAACCCCGCCGACCAACATGTGACAGCAGCAGATCATGGATAATTCGCGTGGGCAGGCGCAGAGCCTCCGTGTCCAGGCGGTCGGTGCTGTTCTCACCGACGTAGGTGACATCCCAGCGCGTACCGAACCGCCCACCCCGCCATGACGCGCTGAACCAGCCCAGTTCCCGGGGCTGAAAGACCAGCGGCTCGCCGTCGGCCGGCCCGCCGCTGTCATCGCGGGCATCCTGCAACGTGCCCGAGGCTTCAAGGCGAAAACCGGCGGGCAGGGTCCAGCCGGCAGACAGTTCAACACCGGTGATCTCAGCCGCAGCCAGGTTCACGGCCTTGGCCACTCCCAGGCTCACCGGCAGGAACTGGATGAGGTCGCGCACCCGGCGGGCAAACCCCACCGCCTCCAGCGACCAGCGCTCGTTGCGTGCGCAGGCGGCCCCCAGTTCCACCGACTCGCCGCGCTCGGGGCGCAGAGACGGATTTCCGGCCACGAAGCCGCGATCGCCGAAGAGTTCCACCAGGTTGGGGTTGCGAAAGAAGTTCCCGGCCGAACCACGCAGGGCGCAGGTGTCGTTCAAGGCAAATGCCACGCCCAGGCGCGCCGAGGCGCGTGCATCCCGGATCTCATCGCCACTCCCCGGAAGAGTCCCGTCGCCGGCCGCCTCGGGGCGGTCCCGGCGCCACTGGGCCCGCAATGACGGCGCCAGCGTCCAGCGACCCAGCGGCATCACGTCCTCGAGACTGAGAGTCGCCTGGTCCCGCCGGGCGCCGCCGCGGTCGGGCACGGCAAGAGCGCTGTCGTGGACGTCGGCCTCTTCGTGGCGCAGTTCCAGGCGGGCCAGCACGCGGTGAGGCGCCTTCCACCAGCGCAAGGTGGTGGCGAGACCGCCGCCTGTCAGTGTGGTGGTCTGATCTTTGCGGGCTCCCAGTTCGCCCTCCGGATCCTGGAACCGGATCTCCTGCCGGAACCCGTCGGCCAGAACGCTGACCGATTGCAGCACCCCGTGCCTGCGCCGTGTCCAGGCAAGGGAGAGGTCGGCCAGGTCCTCGTCGAGCCGGGCCTGGGTCGCCGGCCGCGACGAAACGCCCGCGAGACCGCGCTGCCTGGCCTGCACGCGTGCCCGCAGAGCCAGCTCACCGCTTTCGGTCTCCCGGATGCTCTGCCAGAGCGCGTAGGTGTGCTCTACGTTATTGTTGTCCCGTGTGCGGGTGACGTCGTCGTCGGGATTGAAGGGGGTCTCGCGGGTATCCAGGTAGAGGAAATCTCCCTCGCTCTGCAACCACTCACCCGAGACACCATGGCGCCATCGGCCACCCGTCCGAAAAGAGAGAGCGCCGGCGGCCCGCCGGGAATCCAGTTCGCCACCCAGAAGACGCAGGTCACCCTCCGGCGTCTCTCCCGGCACGCGCGTGCGGATGTCCACCAGGCCGCCTAAACCGGCACTGCCCGACGCCGCCGGGGCGAAGCCGCGGTAGACGGTCAGGCTCTGGAGCTGAGTGGCCGGCAGAAACGAAAGGTCCACGGCTCCCCCCAGGGCACGGTTCTGGGGAATGCCGTCCACCTGAATCGTCACCTGCTCGGCGGTAGAGCTGCGCAGGGAAAGGGTGGCATACTGGCCGAAGCCGCCATACTGGCGCACGCGGGCGCCTGGCACCCGGCGCAGGACGGCGGCAAGGTCCTCGCCCCGAGAGGCGATCTCTTCCGTGTCCACAACGGTTGCGAAGGCGGCGATGTCGGCAACGCCCTCGGCCTCCACCGTGACCCGCTCCTCGATCCTGCTGGGAAGAGGTTCGCCCGCTGTCACGTCCTCCTGCCGGGTCGCATCCTGACCCGGCTCTCCTCCTTCTGCAGCGCCGGCGAGCCCCGGCGGCGCTTCCTCTTCCTGCCGGAATGCGTCCCGATCCGGCTCACCGGCACGCGCCGGCGTGATCGCCGCCCACATCACGAGCACGACAACCAGGGCCGGCAACCGGCAACGGTGAAGCCACCGGCTCACGGACAACTCCCTGCAGCAGCGCGCGGCAGAAGCCCGGAAGACCAGCCCAGGCCACCGCCGTTCAAGACCACCAGGTAGAAGAAGGCTTCGCCCACAGGCGGAGCATCACCATCGCACGACCAGGTGTTGATGGTGAGGTCCGCCGCCAGACAGGTGATGACTCCCAGATCGACCATGGCCGCCAGCGGGGACGCGGCGCTCACCAGGCCGCGCAGGAGACCGGCCGTACGTCCCCCTCCCGGGTAGGTCCAGCGGAACCCGGTGCAACTCTCACCCAGTGCCACCAGGCGAGGCTCGGGACCGACCCAGGGTGTCACGGCGCTACTTGAAGGGTCGCGGCAACCGGCCAGTTCGCGGCCGTCATCCACACCATCGCCATCGCTGTCCATGTCACCGGCAACCGTCCCATACAGATTCTGCTCGGCCAGGTCGCTGAGGCCATCGCCGTCGGTGTCGGCACCGGCGGTTGGCAGTGGCCGCCCGTGCAGCACCACCACGCTGTCCAGGTCGAATCCCTCGCCTGCGCCCGCGGGGCCGTTGGCCGAGCCGGCATCCGTGACGCGCACGAAACGCGCTTCGCTCAGACCCACGTCGGCCAGATCGAAGGCATCACCGCCGGCGCCTGACACGCCGCCGGTGCCTGCCGCGTCCCAGACCTGCGGGTCGTCGGGCACGGTCCAGTTGCCGGTGAACGTCGGCGTCACGCCGGCCAGTCCCCGCAGACGCGCAAACAGGTCGCGATCCACAAGGCTCCCGGCCGTGGCTGCCAGGGCGGCGGCATCGAAACTGAATGCTGTCCAGGTCACCCCGTCCATGGAGACCTCCACCGTGGCGGGCTCGGCGAAGATGAAAAAGTCGGAGAGCTCGTCGGCCGGGGGCGCGCCGACGAAGAAGGCGTTCTCGAAGATGATGAAATCGGGGCCTGGGCCGTCTTCGATGACCAGGTCATCGAAGACCAGAGTGGCCGAGCCGCCGTTGCCCAGGGATGCCACGCTGGTCGCACCGGTGGATGCCGATGACGGCCCCGGCGGACCCAGCACGATGCCCGGGAGCTGACCGGCACCGAACCGCAAATCGGGATCGGGCGCCGCCGCCTGCCAGTCCGCCACGTGGTCCGGCAGGCAGTCCACCGGCAGGGAGACTTCCCCGGCCACGGCAGCCGCCGTGACGGCCATCCCCAGGGAGAAGGCCGTCACGACGGACATCAGGTTCATGGGAGGCAACACCTCAGGCCCGGTTATGGACGCGCTGGAGGCGGAAGGTGCAACAGTGACTCCAGGCGATTCACCCGGCCCGGCACCGCCACCAGCCGGTGGAAGGTGACACGGGCATACAGCGACGAGGGCTCGCCCGAGAACCCGTCCTGCCACAGGGTGAGGCCGAGGGCGTCGAAGCTGTACATACGGCGGGGAAGGGTGGTCAGATCGATCACGCTGACGGCTCCTGGAATCGGCACAACCCTGCCGCCTTGGATCACCCGGTGCACCGAGACCACCACGGCGTCGGCCTCCGGGCGGTGTTCCAGCACGGCCATGAGCGGTTCACCCATAGGAAGAGTGGCCGCCTCCGAACCGAAGGCAAAGTTGGCGAAGCCTCCCAGGAAGGGAAAGAGGGGACTCGCCTCGTCGGCTTCGCCGAAGAGGGCGGGCGACAGAAACGGCCCGCCGAAAAAGTCCGAGACGTTGGGAAACCAGGCGAACTCCAGGAGCTCAAACGAATCCGCGGCGAAGTCGCTGAAGTTGCCGGTCCGGTTCATTCCGGTCTGCGCCGTGTTCCACAGGCCCCAGGAAATTTCGAAGAAACCGTTGGGGTCGGCACGGAACCCCTCGGGCTCGATGACAAAGACGGCGGCGGCGGTGAAGGTGTCGTCCTGATCCCAGATCTCCGCCAGCGGCACACCAAACCGGCCCGGTGCGAGCCGTGCATCATAAAGAGCCGTCAACGAGCCCGGCCTGTCACCGGGAAAGGCCGGCGCATCGGCCTGCCAGGACAACCGTGCCAGGGCCTCCCCCTCGATGAGAGTTCCGGCCCGTTCCCGGGGGTCGCTCCCCAGCCAGAGGCCGGTACCGTTCAGGACCGCATCAACAGTTTTCTGCGCCGTGGCACCTGCCCCGGCCAGAACCGCCAGAATCATGCTCACAACAAGAGAAGACTTGAACTTCATGGATACTACCTCCCGGACAATGGGATTTCCGGCACCGTGTCCCGTCCCCCAGGGGCTATCAAGGGAACTGCGGACACGAAGCCGGTCCCCATTGCCGCGTCGGACTCATTCATGAAGAAAGCTCCCCAAAGGGGAGCTTTCTTGTGAAGATCCTGGCGACGGAACCTACCCCTGGTCGGTTCAGCCTTCCGCGCCCGGTAGGTTTCCTGACTTTCGGCTTAACCTTCGGCCACGCCTTCCCAGGGCTCAATGCCCCAGTGGCTGTCCTGCCCTCCGCCTCACGGCGGGTGGCGGGACAATGTGGCCTCCGTCACCGATTACAGTCGCCGGGCGGCAGGGGATTCACACCCCTTTCCCTGACCCGGGCGCACGGATTGTCACTCACTTGATACCACGAGAACCACTGCCGCGCAAGTCGATCCGGGTTTCTCAGTCTCGCGAGGTGATACTCTTGCTGACCGTGGACCATCTCGGATTCTTCAGACAGTTCGCCCGCTCTCCCATTCGCACGGGAGCGGTCATCCCCAGTTCTTCCAGGCTGGCGCGCATGATGGTCTCCCAGGCCGAGTTGCACCGTGCCAAGACGGTGATCGAACTGGGGCCGGGCACCGGTATCGTGACCGAGATCATCCTGGAGAATCTGGCCCAAGATGCCCACTTCATGGCCGTGGAGATCAATCCGGCTTTCACCACCGCCACCCGCAAACGATGTCCCCGTGCCGATGTGGTCAACGGCGACGCCGCCGATGCCCGCAAGCACCTGGCTGAGCGAGGTCTCACCGGAACCGATGTGGTGGTCTCGGGGCTGCCCTGGGCCTCATTCCCCGACGCATTGCAGGATCGAATTCTGGACGCCGTGCAGGACGTCCTGCGGCCGGGCGGCCGGTTCACGACCTTCGCCTACGTGCAGGGTCTGCTGCTGCCGCAGGCAAGGCGGTTCGAGAAGCGCCTCAGGGCCAGGTTCTCTCAGGTGCGCAAGACGCCCGTGGTGTGGCGCAACCTGCCGCCTGCGTTCGCCTACGTGGCGACGAAGCAATAAGAGTCAACCTGGGCGGAGTCAGGCCGAGGTGGGCCGCTGGAGAAGAAAGAGCTTTTCCTCTCCCGATTCTTCCTTGCGGGCCCGGTCCATGATGTTGACGTGCTCCTCCAGCATGGCGCGCAGGCGGTGCTCGAACCGGCTCTGCAGGGATTTGAGTTCGTGGACGCGATCCTCCGCACCTTGAACCCGGGACTGTGCATGCTCGAGAATCTTGTTGGCCTTGAGACGGGCTTCCTTGATGAGGACTTCGCTTTCCCGCCGGGCGGTGTCCTTGATCTCCTTGCTGATGCGATCGGCGGATTCCAGGGCCCTCTGGATGCTCTTCTCCCGGCTCTTGGTCTCCGTGAGCTGATCGCGCACTTCCACCATCTGGTCCTTGATCCGGGTGCCCTCGGAAATCGCCTGCTCGAACTCCTCCGAGATCATGGCCAGGAAGGAGCGCACCTCATCCCGGTCGTATCCCCGGAAGGAGTTGCCGAACTGATGGTTATGGACCTCCAGGGGCGTGATCTTCACGTGACTCCTCCATGGGCGGGCCGCGCCGCGGAATGCCATCACCCAACGGCCACGACGAACTCAATTTCAATATGGTTCTTGAAAATGCCCTGTCAAACCGGCGGGGGAGTATTGCCGGCGCCCTCATCCATGGCCCGATTGGCCAGGGCATCGGCATCCTTGTTGTCTTCCCGGCGCACATGTTCCAGGCGCAGGAGAGAAAACCGGGTCATGAGGAGCCGGCAACGGGCGTAGAGGGGCTTCAGGCCGGCATGGCGCACCTTGTAGGCCCCCTCGATCTGGCGCACCAGAAGCTGGGAATCGGAGTAGACCTGCAATTGGTTCACGCCCTGACCCTGGGCCCATTCCAGGGCCGCGATGAAGGCCGCGTATTCGGCAACATTATTGGTGGCGTGGCCCAGAAAACCATAGAGTTCAGCCACGACTTGACCTGTGGCATCTTCGGCGTGAACTCCGAATCCAGCCGGCCCAGGATTACCGCGTGCTCCGCCGTCGATGTGAACCCGGACGGGTTCTTTCATTCGCCCTGGCTGGTGGCCGGGGTGCCGACCTTTTGCACCACCGGAGCGGGCGCCTCCTCGGCCCCGTTCTGCTTGGCGGCGCGGTGGTACAGGACGCGGCCGCAAGAGTCGCAGGGGATGATCCGTTCGTTCCGCCTGACCTGCTGATAGACGGCAGCCCGCAGAACCACGTTACAGGCGACGCAGACGCCGTTGGCAGCCTCGGCCAGGGCCACGCCGCCACGCACAGCGGCAATGCGCCTGAAGACCCGCAGGTAGGAATCGGGCAGGGACTCCGTGATGGTGGTGACCTCCGCTTCCAGGCCCTTCCGCTCCGCAATCAACTCGTCCCGCTCATCCTCATGGACCTTGCGGTCGGCGCGAATCTTGTCGTCCTCCACGGCGAACTCAGCTTCGAGCGTCTTGAGCTGTTCCCTGCGTGTCTCGCTATCCTCCATCAACTCAAGGATGCTCGACTCCAACTCGGTGCGGGCGCGGTTCATGTAGTCGATCTCGTTGAGGGCGGCCCGGTACTCCTCGTTGGTCTTGACCTGCATGAGGCTGGTCTTGTACTTCTCGAGCTTGTCCTCGGCGAGCCTCAACTCATGCTCCAGGCGGACCCGGGCGGCCTCGGTCTGTTCAATGGTGCTGCGGGAGGTATCGACCGCGTCGCTGACCACGCGCAGTTCATTTTCGACAACGGCGATATGTTCGGGGATTTCGGTTTCGATGCGGTGGGTGAGGGCGGTAATCTTGTGATGGGTTTCCTGCAGATGGATCAATGCTTCCAGGTCGGCGTTCAAACCACTCTCCCCCGCATTGTGATGGCCACGACCACCTCATTGCGACAACAGCCTGTCAGTTGCCGAGAAAGAAGCAGTTTACCACCGCCCGGCAAACCGATGCAAATCGTTCTGAAATCAGTCCTTTCCCTCCCGAATGGCCGTAAGACGGGCCTCACGCCGTGAAACCGTGAAATCGCGATCCCGGCGGTAGTCATCGCCGGCACGGTCGAGCTTGTCCGGGTCACCGGCCGCCTCCTGCTGGACTGCGTGGTAGAGAATCTCCTGTTCCGCCAGCTTGGCCTCATACTCCTTACGGACTGCGGCGATCTTCTTTTTCTGGGCGGCGCTGAGTACCGCCGGGGCTTCTTCGCCCTTCTCGTTGTCCTTGCGGTTGAGCCGCTCCATGGCCAGCTCATAGGCTGATTTGAGTTTTGCCGCCATCTCTCTTCTCCTTCGGCCGCCGGAACGGGCGACCCTGATCTCCTGTTAAGATACCTCTATTCAAGGAGAGCCCGATGCCCCAGACGCCGTTTGCCCCGATCCGCCGGTTTATCCTTGCCGGCTTGACGGTGGCCGGTCTCCTGCTGCCGGCGGCAGGGGCCGCTGCCCGCCCTACCGCCGACGGCTCCCCGGCCAAGGCCCCCCGCACCCTGCGCAGCGTGGCCTTCCTCGTGGTGGATGGCGTCTACAACACCGAACTCACCGCCCCTCTGGACGTGTTTCAGCATGTCCGCTTCCACTCGGCCGACGACTGGCCTGAGACCTTCCTGGTCTCGCCCGACGGTCGATCGGTGACTTCATTCGAGGGTCTCACGATCCAGCCCGACTACTCCTTCGCCAACGCGCCCCCCATCGACCTTTTGGTGGTCCCGTCGGCCGAGGGTTCCATGACCAGCGACCTGGACAATCAGGCCCTCCTGGACTGGGTGCGCCGCACCGGCAGAAAGGCCCGGCATGTGATGTCCCTCTGCGACGGCGCGTTCGTGCTGGCCGAAGCCGGTCTTCTGGATGGCCTGGAGGCCACCACCTTCCCCGGCGATCAGGATCGGTTCGAGGCCCGCTTCACCCGGGTCAAACTGGTGCGGGACGTCATCTTCGTGGATGCCGGTCACGCCCTCACGTCGGTGGGCGGCGCCCGCTCCTTCGATGTGGCCCTGTGGCTCGTGGAACAGCTCTACGGCGTCAAAGCCGCCCGCGGCATCGGCCAGGGCCTGGTCCTGGACTGGGACGCCACCAGCGTGCCTCACCGTCTCGCCCGGCCGTGAACTTCTGGTGAACACCGCCCGGGGAAGTGGCCTGTTGCACCGTCAATTCACTGCTGCGGCCCTTCTCTGCCTGACCCTGGCCTGGCCGGGGCCACAGCTCCTGGCATGGGATGCCCAGGGGCATCGCGTCATCACCTGCCTGGCCCTGGATGCTGTCTCCCTGTCCGATGTTCCCTGGCTGGCCACACCCGCGACCCACGAACGCATCCTGTTCCAGGCCAATGAGCCGGACCGCCGCAGGTCCTGGCCCTCGCCGGTGCTGCGCCACATCAACGCGCCGGATCATTACCTGAACATCGACGACCTGCCGCAATTCGGCCTCCGGTTGGCGGCCCTGCCGCGCTTCCGGCGTGACTATCTCCGCCGTCTTGTCCTGGCGGACATCCCCCGCCGCCTGAGCACGGATGCTGAGGCCAACCGGGATCCGGCCGAAACCCTGTCACGTCCCGGTTTTCTCGCCCATGCCATGGCCGAGGCGTATGCCCGCCTGCAGGCCGCCCTGCACCAGGCGCGCATCCTGGAAGGCGACCGCCACGGCGTGTACGACCAACAGCCGCGTGAACAGGCCCGGGCCAACGTCATCTATGAACTCGGCCGGCTCAGCCATCTGGTGGGCGACGGGTCTCAGCCACTGCACACGACCCGCCACTTCAACGGCTGGCGGGGGTCCAATCCCGGCGGCTACACCACCGACCGTGCTTTTCACCACAAGGTGGACGGCCGCCCCGGAGATCACGCGGCCCTGACCTGCTCCGCCCTCGCCGCCGGCCTCGGACCTCTGCCCCGGCCCGCCCCTGACGACCCCTGGCTGGACATTCTCACCTACCTCGAGGAAACCTACGCTTTGGTACAACCCCTCTACCACCTTGAACAGGCGGGTGATCTGGACGGCGAGAAGGGGACCCGGTTCACGGCAGCGCGCCTGCGCGCCGGGGCCGCCATGCTGGCGGGCCTGCTCCGCGCTGCCCTGGACAGCACGCGGCCCACAGCCGCCGAGCCGCACCGGGAACAGAGTTCGCGAAATCCCGGGCCAGCGCGCTAGACTTGGGAAACGCGGCAATCCCGCCACAGAAACAATCATGAACCACGCCAACGAAGATGCCACTCTCCCCGGTGCTGCCGGGAAGGGAGACGAAGCGACTGTCCAGGCTCCCGGCTCGGGAAAGGTCGAGAACCAGGCAACCGGCCGCTACCGGCTGATCCAGAAAGTCGGCGAGGGTGGCATGGGAGAGGTCTGGGAGGCCGAGCAACTCGCCCCCATCCGCCGCCGTGTCGCCTACAAGGTGATTCGTCGTGGCATGGACAGCGAGGAGGTGGTGGCGCGCTTCGAGACCGAGCGCCAGGCCGTGGCCTTGATGGACCACGCCTGCATTGCCAAGGTCTTCGATGCCGGGGTTACGCCAGGGGGACGGCCGTTCTTCGTCATGGAATTCGTCCCGGGGCTTCCCCTGGATGAACACTGCCTTAAATACCGTCTCACCACCCGGCAGAGGCTGGATCTTTTCATCAAGGTCTGCGAAGGCGTGCAGCACGCCCACCACAAGGCCATCATCCACCGGGATCTGAAACCGTCCAATGTGCTGGTCGTCCTTCAGGATAACGAGGCAACTCCCAAGATCATTGACTTTGGCGTCGCCAAGGCGACGGCACAGAGCCTCACGGACAAGGTCATGCACACCGAGATGGGCCAGCTCCTGGGCACTCCCGAATACATGAGCCCCGAGCAGGCCGAGATGTCCCAAGAGAATATCGATACCCGCACCGATGTCTACTCCCTGGGCGTCATACTTTACGCGCTGCTGGCAGGGGCGCTGCCTTTCGACGCCAAGGAGTTGCGCCGCCAGAGTTTTGACGAAATTCGCCGGCGCATCCGTGAGGACGAACCACCCCGGCCCAGCACCCAGCTCACTCTTCAAGGGGAGAATTCCCAGGCTCACGCATCGGGATGCAACACCGATCTGACAAGCCTGCGAAGTGTTCTCATGGGGGATCTCGACTGGATCGTCATGAAGGCCATCGAGAAGGACCGGACCCGGCGATATGGTTCACCAGCGGAACTGGCGGCCGATATCCGCCGCTACCTGGCTGATGAGCCGGTCCTGGCCACACCACCCAGCGCCCTCTACACCATGAAGAAATTCGTGCGCCGCCACCGCTATGGTGTCGCCACCGCCGCCACTCTCCTGGTCCTGCTCATGGGTTTTGCCGTCACCATGACTATCCAGGCAGGGCGCATCGCCCGGGAGCGCGACCGGGCCAACCTGGAAGCGGAGACAGCGCGCCGGGTCTCTGAAGTCATGGAGAGCCTCTTCACCCAGTCCGATCCCACCACGGCACGTGGCGACACGGTCACCGCCAGGGAGATCCTGGATCGGGGCGCGTTCCGCATCCACACCGAACTGTCCGACCAGCCCCGGGTGCAGGCTCGCCTTCTGAACATCATGGGCAAGGTCTATCGCAGCCTGGGTCTGTATGGCCAGGCCCAGCCCCTGCTGGAAGAAGCCCTCGCCATCCAGGAACGGGATCTGGGGCCAGAGGCAGCCGAAGTCGGCAAGGTTGTCCAGGATCTCGGCAATCTGCTGCGCAACACCGGCTCCTACGACGAGGCCGAGGAGATGCTGCAGCGCGCGCTGGCCATTCGCGAGGCCACCCTGGGGCCCGACCACCCGAAGTTTGCCTCCAGCCTGAGTGATCTGGCCAGCCTGCGTCTGGCCATGGGCCGGCCCCAGGAGGCGCGCTCTCTTCTTGAGCGCTCTCTCGCCATCCGGGAGAAAGCCCTGGGTCCCGATCATTCTGAGGTGGCCACCAGCCTCAACAATCTCGCCATCATCGCCCGCCGTGCGGGCGAAAACCGAGAGGCTCTGCAGATGTACCGGCGGGCCTTGCTCATCCTGAAGAAACAGTTCGGTGCGGACCACCCCGACGTGGCCAACGTTCTCAACAACATGGCCAATATCCAGAAACGAATGGGTGAGATGGACCGCGCCCGGCGCAGCTATGAGGAATCCCTGGCCATCCGTGAAAAGGTCCTGGGGCCGGATCATCCCCACGTGGCCAGCAGCCTCAACAATCTTGCCATCCTGCTCCAGCAGGAGGGCGACCTCCCCGCTGCCAGACGACTGCACCAGCGCGCCCTGGACATCCGCGAGAAGGTTCTGGGACCGGATCATCCCGACGTGGCCATGTCCCTGCAGAACCTCGCCGTGGTGATGGCTCAAACCGGCGACTACTCCATGGCCCTATCCTTCCATGAGCAGGCCCTGTCCATCAACGAACTGGCTTTCGGCCCGGATCACCCCAAGGTGGCGCGGTCCCACTACAATCTGGCCTGTGTCCTGGCCCCCCAGGGGAACAAGGCAGCGGCCCTGAAGCACCTGCATCTCGCCCAGGATAAGGGTTTTATCAATCCCGATATGGGAATCGATCCCGATCTGGCCTCTCTGCGTGGAGATCCGGAGTTTGAAGCCTTGGTCGCCGGCCAGGAGAGATCCGGCTGAGCCCATGGC
>SMVA01219563.1_pt1 | contig 13553 bp, 12 predicted proteins | sample 2456451 | NCBI WGS metagenome assembly SMVA01 (sample SAMN11095933, study PRJNA526329) | marine sediment metagenome | biome: Marine sediment; feature: Surficial sediment; material: Deep marine sediment; isolation source: Hadal surficial sediment | place: Pacific Ocean | collected 2014-05 | depth...
CAATGAAGGAGCATTTCCAACCTTGCTGACATCGGTTCAGCCGCGCCGACGCGATAGAATTTCCTATCCTTTGCCGTTAACCCCGTTACCGATACGCGGTTGCAATAAAGAGATTAGGGCTGCCGCGATCCGTGGTTATTTCCTACAAGATCGGGTGAGCATGGTCGTGGTGAAACCTCTACAAGCTAAAGGTGAATGTCCGCCAACGATCCAGGGCCCCACAGCCGTGGTTTGCCATGGAGCAAATCCGGGTTTCGTCAGCCGCTTCGTCAAGGTGGTATGAGATCTCCCCTGACTTCAATGCTAGATGGGCACATTTCAGATAACGCTTTAGGTCCTCCTCGGTTAAGCTAACCTGACCATGCACCCACAGCTATTATTTTGAGGGTTGGTCATGACGAGATCCACCTATCGCATTGGGCAGATCGTGCCCAGCTCGAACGTCACCATGGAGACGGAAATACCCGCCATGCTGCGGGCACGCGAAGCCATTTACCCTGAACGATTTACGTTTCATTCTGCTCGCATGCGCATGCAGAAAGTAACTCAAGAAGAACTGAAAGTCATGGACGGCCAGAGCCTTCGTTGCGCGGTAGAACTCGCCGATGCACGCGTCGATGTTATGGGTTATGCCTGTCTCGTCGCCATTATGAGCATGGGCCGCGGCTATCATCGCCAGAGCGAGGCCAAACTCGCCAGAGCGGCCTCGCAATCCGGCGCATCAATCCCGATAGTCACTTCCGCCGGCGCGTTGATAGATGGGTTGAAAGCGCTTGGAGCACGGCGGATTGCCATCGTGACGCCTTACATGCGTCCACTCACGGAGCTGGTGGTCGACTACATCGAAGGGGAGGGTATCGAAGTCGTCGACAGTTTAGCCCTAGAGATTCCCGATAACCTTGAAGTGGGCGAGCGCGACCCTATGGATTTAATTACGGATGTCGAACGGTTGAACGTCAACGGTGCCGAGGCCGTGGTTCTTTCGGCTTGCGTTCAGATGCCGTCCCTTGGCGCAATCCCGATTGTTGAAGACATGCTCGGATTGCCCGTCACGTCTGCATCCGTTTGCACCACCCGTAAGATGCTTGAAGCGTTGAAACTGCGGCCGGTCGTTCCAGGTGCCGGCGCTCTCCTCAGCAGCGATCTTGATCGCTGAATGTCCGCTTATGGCCGGGAGCAGACCTACGGTCCCCAAACTCATATCCGAGTTGCTGAACGTTTGCTTGCCTAAATATTCTGTTGAAAAACTCCAAATTTAAAGAGCCGCCGATTATCTGCTGAATGCCAATCACTGGAAAAATCACACGTTTCTCGCACCTGGTTGTACCAGAAGCCTCCTAGCAAATTTTCGACTCTCATTGATACCCCCCGTATCAAAAAACATTAAATTTGTCTGAGGAGCTAATATTTTTTCACCGCCCTCGAGAACAGAGTTTTTCAACAGAATACTAAATAAATCGGACGTTGGATTATTTCGCGCGAACGGTGCTCACCGTGGAAAGAAAAACTCCCGTGCCGGTAAATAAGCCTTTGATCAAAAAGACGAAGAGCCTTGTTTGCCGGGGTTAGTGAACAGACTCTGAATCCGTCTAATTCGATTCCAACAAAATGAGGTGCCGCCCTGCTTGTCTACAGCGTCGGTATCGGGTCGAGAATCCAGCCTTTCGATTCCCGACGACCCGGACTCGGGATCGCATAGGCGATATCGCCCTCTGTTTCGCGAATTTTCTTGGTGTCGATTCGCCAACCACGCTTCTGCCATTCCTGCAGGTAGTCACGGTAACGGACTACCGGCCGGTCCGAAGGGGTAAGCAATTCCTTTGTGGTTGTGTCGGGCGTGCGAACCGGATGCAGCGCCTCCAGGACATCAATGTCTTCCTGTGCGATTTGCATATTGATATCGATTATCCGCTGATCATGTTCCGGTTCCATCATGAAATGACGCATATTGACGAAAAATATGCGGGTGCTATCTTCATTGATTGGTGCTTCGAAGAAGTACTGGTTAAACATGTTGTCTTTCGTGAATTGAAGCCACGTCACCAGGACATTCGGACCCAGATGTCCGGAACCCGCCTTGAGGTAATTTTCCTCGGTACCCATGGTATCGCCCATCAACCCGTCGGTGACGTCCTCACGGGTAAACGGAATCATGAACTTGCTGCCATAGCCGGCGAAGTCCTCGACATCGATGGGCTTGTTGCGGAAATCCTGTTTCATGCCCGGCGCACCCTGGTTCGGGTGGACGAACTCATTGTGTGCCGCATCGAGCCCGTTTTCGACTGAGCGCTCGTAGTAATAGTCGACCTCGAATACTACGATCTCATTCGCACGCCATTCTTCGTCTTCGTATTCTTCGATATCCCAAAGCGGCGGCCGCTCGTCCTCCGGCAGATCGCCGAGAAACGCAAATACGATGCCGTATTTTTCCTCGACAGGATAACTATCGACTTTGGCTCGCGCCGGCGGCTTCTCACCATCTCCCAACGACGGAATAGTTGTGCACTTGCCGGTACCCTCATACTGCCAGCCGTGATACGGGCACTGTACACAATCACCCTTGATCTTGCCGTTGCCCAGCGCGCCGCCCCGATGAATGCAGGTGTCACTCAAAACATGCGCCGTGCCGTCCGTGTCCCTGAAGGCAACAAAATTGTTATTCAATATCTGTGTTCGATACGGGGACTCATTTGTAATTTCCGTACCCAGGGCAATGGGATACCAAAAGTTAATGAACATCTGCGGGTTCCTTAATCGAGTGAATCGAGCCGGTTTTCAGCTTCTTAATTTTGCGTATGGTAGCAAAACGCCGGCACCGGAACAGCCGGCCGTCCGGATTCTGATTCATCCGGCGCGACGTGATGGTTACTTGGTCAGGAGGAATGACTGATCGATATTGCTATTGATTTAAACGCCGGCGTTTTACTGCGCGGGTCGATCCGGCGCCCGATGAGAACGTTGGCTTCCGGGTAATAGGCCATCGCATTGCCTGCCGGCAGGTCAAAAGAATATACCGTGACAGCAGCCATCCGCCCATGACTGGACTGAAGATCCGCTGTGTCTCCGGCGTTGAATCCAAGCCGTTGCATATCCTCTGGATTCATCAGCACGGACCAGCGACGTTCGGTGCGACGGTACGTGTCCTTTTCCTCATAAATGATCGTATTGAATTGGCCTTCGCTTCTCACCGTCATCAGTTGAAACGGGTACTGGCTGCGTTCGATGTCATCCACGGGCCGCGGGATATCGTTGACACAAAATCTTGCCCGATGATCCTTGGTCTTGAATTCCGGCGTATGCAGAAGCCGCCCGTTGACATGGAACTCCTGCTTCGCCACATCGATGTCGGCGAGCTGCTCCATGCCGGGCACGATTCGGGCAATCGCCTGGCGAATTTTCTTGTGTTCTTTGAATGTCTGGAAATCGACAGGGGAATCAGGCAGAAGCCGGCTCGCGATATCACTCAGAATGGTGACCTCCGGCCGAACATTGCTCAGACGCCGAATTCCGCCGTCACTGAGGCGTACGAAATTAAACATCGATTCCTGCGTCGTCGGCTGCCATTCTTCATCGCGGGCCGTGACTGGTAATATGAGCGTGTCGCCGTCATCCACGCCATTGACATGCCCTTTGTTCAGCGTCGTCGTCAAATACACTTTGAAGCCGATCCGGTTCAGGGCTCGCTCGGCCCAAGCGGAATCGGGGGTCGCGCCATAAAGATTTCCACCCATCAGCAGCGCCGAATCTATTTCGCCCTCTGCGGCGGCCTGCAAGCCTGCCAGGGTATCGTAGCCATCCGAGTCGGGTAGCGCGATACCGAATTCCGTTTTCATTTTTTCCAACACTTCATCAGCCAGGACGGGTTTGACTCCAATCGTGCCGATGCCCTGCACGTTGCTGTGTCCGCGCAGAGGTAGCAGTCCTGCGTAGCGTTTGCCGATCATGCCGCGTATCAAAGCCAAATTGCTGATTTGCTCGATATTCTCGACCCCGTGCGTGTGGTGGGTCATGCCCATGCCCCACGCAAAAACGACGCGTTTGGCTTCGGCATAGCACTTCGCGACACGCTGTATGTCCTCATGCGAGACGCCGCAACAGTTTACGATCTGGTCCCAACTGATCGCCTCAATATCGGTCCGAAATGCATCGAAGCCGGTCGTGTAGAGTTCAAGGAACTTGTCATCCTGATTCGCGTTTTCCAATAGCGCTTTCGCGATGCCTTTAAATAACGCGATATCGGTGCCGATCCTCGGTTGCAAATAATAAGACGCGATCCAGGTGCCACCGCTCAGCATCGACTTGGCGCTTTTCGGAATCGCAAATCTGACCAAGCCCGGCTCCTTCGCCGGATTAATAATCACGACGTCGCCACCGCGGTCGCGGCACTCCTTGAGTTTGTGTATGAGGCGCGGGTGATTCGAAGACGGATTCGCACCGATGATGAAAATCAGGTCGCAATCCGACAGGTCATCCAATTCCACCGTCGCGGTGCCGGTGCCAATCGTTGACGCCAGAGCGACACTGGTGGCTTGGTGACAGTAAAACGAACAGTTGTTGACATTGTTTGTTCCGAACATTCGCGCCATCAATTGCAGCACGAAGCCGGCCTCATTCGACGCGCGCCCGGAGGAATAGAAAAAACTCCGGTCCGGATCTGTCGCAGCGAACTGTTCGGCGGCAAACTGAATCGCCCAGTCCCATTCGACGGGTTGAAATCGATCACTGCGTTTGCTCTTGAAGATCGGGTTACCGAGGCGCCCCCGGGTGTTCGAGTTCGTAGCCGGACAGCTCCCGCAATGCCGATATCGGGTGGGTAAAAATCTCGGCCGGGATCGGCGGCTGGATGTCGGTGGACTGCGCCTGAATGCTTTTGTTGCAGACGGCGGGAAATTCGTCGAGCTCGTTGGTCATTCCGCCGTGCTGGCCGCCCATGCCCAAGCCGCAGGCTTTGCAGGTGTTTTTCGAGGCCAGCGCCTTGGCGGAGTTGAGCAGGCCGACACGCCGGACGGTATTCAGCGTGTATATGATTTTTTCGCGGCCGCCGCCGATTGTTTCTTTCATCGCCAAATCGAGGGCCGGTCTCTATTGATCACCAGGGCCACGTCTGGCCGTCCTTACCGAGGAACGTTCCCGTCTTGGCCAGGTCATAGTCGTCGATGACCGCAATCACTTTCGTCGCGCTTTCTTCGGGTGTGATCATCATCGGGAGGTCCAGTCCCGGCGTGAAATCGGTCTTGACAAAGCCCGGTGAGATCAATCCGACCGTGATGCCCTTCTTTTTCAGTTCAAGTGAAATATTGCGCATCATCATGTTCAGCGCGGACTTACTGGTGCGATAGATGTAGCAACAGCCCCAGGTCTTCTCTATCGAGCCCTGGCCGCTCGTGATGTTGATGATCTTTTTCTGTTCGCTGATTGTAATGCTCGGCAGAAACGCCTCGGCCATCTTCGTCGGACCGACTACGTTGACAGCGTGCACCTCGTAATAGACATCGAAGTTCATCTCGCCGAATTTCGCATTTTCGTGGCCACCCGAGATACCGGCATTGTTGATCAATATGTCGATGGGTTGATCGCGGTATTGAGCGGCCAGTTCATCGATCCGGGCGTGGTCCGTGACGTCGAGTTGCTCGATGACGAGATTCGGGTGTTCGGCCCGGATTGCCTTCAGATCATCGGCGGCCTCCGGCCGGCGGGCCGTCGCAATGACATTCCAGCCGCGTTGCGCATATTGGCGGGCAATTTCGAGGCCGATACCGCGATTGGATCCGGTTATCAGTACGGTGGGCTCATCCGCAGCCCAGCCCGATTGCAGCCCGGCGGTCCATACCGCCAGGGCCAGGATGGCATGTAACAGTCCGATCCGCATGGTCATTTCTCCTTCGCCTGCGTCGCCGGTACGGCTACCCGGCATGGAAGGGCATGATAGCTTAACTTCGCAGCCCGCCGCTGAGTGGATTCATCGCCGGAATCGTCTTATTTTCCGGCAACTTTTCGCCGAGACTGAACTCGAAGACAATGAACAAGTCCGGTAGTTCGCAGGAGGAGCCAATATGACGCAGGATCGAAAGTATCGCAGCATGGACCGGCGCGATTTTATTGCCGCTGGATCGACCTTGGCGGCCGCATCGCTACTTCCGGCCAGTGTTTGGGCTGGCATTGAGGACGTACCGGTCAGCCCCTATGGTTTCGATACGACCGCGGACGACGTCGCCCGTGGGATCGATCTAATTGGCAAGACCGCATTGGTGACGGGTTGCAATTCGGGCCTCGGATACGAGTCGATGCGGGTCATGGCGGCGCAAGGCGCTCACGTTATCGGCGCGGCACGGACCTACGAGAAGGCGGAAACGGCCTGTAACAGTGTCGAGGGCCGGACCACGCCGGTGGTTTGTGAACTGACCGATTTTGAATCCATTGTGGCCTGTGCCGATGAGGTCAACGGGATGGACGAGCCGCTCGATATCCTGATGTGCAATGCCGGAATCATGGCGTTACGGAAACTCGAGCAGGTGAACGGGATTGAAAAGCAGTTCGTAGTCAATCACCTCGGTCACTATATCCTGACCCGCCGATTACTCGGGTTGGTTGAAGCCGCGCCCGCAGGACGGATTGTTATTCTGTCGAGCATTGGTTACCAGAACGCACCGAAAGAGGGCATTCAATTCGATAACCTGTCCGGCGAGAACGGATACAAACCATTTACGGCCTATGGCCAGACGAAGCTTGCGAACGCCCTGTTCTCGCTCGAACTGGCCCGGCGTTATGAGGGCACGAACCTGACATCGAATTCTGTGCACCCGGGCCTGGTCGCGACTAATCTTGGACGCCACATCACTGGTAAGCCGCGGGATCCGAACGAACCGCTCCGCAAGGGCTTCAAGACTGCCGATCAAGGCGCCGCGACGCAGGTCTATGTTGCGATCGATCCCAAGCTCGCGGGCGTTAGCGGCTATTATTTCGAGGACTGTAACCCGGTCGACCCGACCGGGCCGCATATGCACGACTACGCGCTCGCGGCGAAACTCTGGACCGTTTCCGAAGAAATGACGGCTGATTATCTATAGGGTGTCAGACACCAATTTTCTAAGGCGATGTAAGACCGCCTCAGACAACCCTTGGGGGGGTATTGGCACGGGTTCTCAACTCGCACGGTGCCTTCGAAATTTGGTGTCTGACACCAGAGTTATTGCAGTGCGGGCCAGACTTTTTCGCCGATCAGTTTGATTGCGTCGGCCGGATCGTCGTGGACGCGCAGTGCAATCTCGGTCAGGCCGGCGTCGTCGAAGGCCTTCAGTGTCTCGATGGCCGGTTCGATCTGATCCAGGCCGCCGACGAACGAAATATTCTCGATCATTTTGTTAATCAGCTCGTCGGGCACGTTTTTGATGACATCGGTGCGGCGCAAAAAGGCGTTCAGGAAATCCTGCTCGTGATCGCGCATGAATTTAAGTTCGTCGGCATCCAGGAACGGCGCGAAATACTGTTCGCCAAGCCAGCCACGCAGCATGAGCTCGCGCCGGGCCTCAGAGATTGAGGCGGCGGCGTCTTCCTTGATATGCCAGGCCCAGAAGTTGCTGATCCTGAAATCAGCGGGATCGCGTCCGGCCGCCTTCACGTCCGCGTGGGTCTTGTCGACGAAGTCTTTCATCAGCGGCACGACGAAGTCACTCGTGATCAGCCCGTCGGCCAGCTTCGCTGACAACCGCCTGCTCTGCGGGTGGTTGGAGCCGAAATAGATCAGCGGCGGCTCGTCGGTTGCGTACTCGGGTTTGTATCCGTATACCGTAAACAATTCGCCTTTGTAGTTCAGCGTCTTCTCGGGCGATGCGCCTTTTAGAATTTCCAGGCATTCCCGGACCGAACGAATCATTCGCTCGCGTTCCTTGCCAATGGTTTGCAACACGGCGCCACCGCCACCGACCATGATCATCGCGCGCCCGTTGCTGAGTTCGTTCAACGAAAATAACAAATTCGCCATTTTCAGTGGATGCAATTCTGCCGGACTGACGGCCATCGGCCCGAGCCGAATTTTAGATGACCGGTCGGCCAGTAGTGATAGCGTGAAAAACGGATCGCGCGACCAACCATAGTTGGCGGACCAGACGCCTCTAAGGCCGTAACCCTCGGCCAGCAGTCCAAGCTCTGCCGCCTCGTGGGGTGAGGTGAATTCATTCAGGATGATATCGATTTCCATGGTGTGCTCCGGTTTTTACGTTTTTATAGTCCGCGCTGCCATTCTTCACGAAGGGGAACAGCATCAGGATTCTTGATCGCGGTTTGGACGATGTCCAGCAATTTCTGTTTGTCCTTGCTTAACGTGCCTTTGAGGATAAGGTAGTTCGATGCGTGGTCGCTCCGAAAAATCGTGCTGTCGAGTTCCAGGTGGTCGAGCAGGCAGTGCATTTCCTTGAATAATTCCAGCTGATCGAGTGGCTCGAACTCTCCTTTGAAGCCTTCCTGGTAACGGTCCATGCCCAGCGGAAAACTAACGACCAGTGTGGACAGGTAATCCGGCTGCGCCGCATTCATGAGCCGCGCCGAGTTAATCGCATGTTGTTCGCTGTAACGTTTGCCGCCCATACCGTTCAGGATCATGACCGAGCTTCGCGCGCCGGCTGCCTTGATCTTTTTCAACGCGGCGAGCGATGAGCCCAGGGTTTCGCCCTTGCTGACGCGATCGAGGACCAGGTCGTCTCCGGATTCGCAGCCGACGTAATAAAGGCTCAAGCCGAGTTCGCGCAACTCTGCGAGTTCATCGGCTGATTTATTTTTCAGGTTGCGTGGCAGGCAGTACGACGCGACGCGTTGTACGTCCGGCAGATGTTGTTTGATGCTCGCGACGATCAGCTTGAGCCGGCGGAATGACAGCGTCATCGCATCGCCATCGGCGAGGAATACGCGCCGGACCGGCGCCCCTGATGCGGCGATCTCCGCCAGGTCCTGATCGATTTCGCGCTGTGGTTTCAGGTGAAACCGTTTCTGCGGCTGCGTGTACATTTCGCAGAACGTGCACCGGTTCCACGAACATCCGTTGGTGACCTGCAGGATCAGCGAACGGGCTTCAGAAGGGGGTCTGTAAAGTGGCTCTATGTATTGCATGTGGTGCTGATCTATTCGGTGGCCGGAACCCGGGCTTCGCTCTCATAGAATTTCCACAGAAATGCGCCGAATACCGAAAATGTCGTCTCCTGCGTGTACAGCGGGCTGTTCTTATTCGCTGCGCCCTGATAGAAAGATACCCGGACGCCTGCCACATAGGCAAAATTATTTTTGAACGCGGATTTCCATCTGGCCGTGAGATCGGTGCCAAGGTAACCGCCGTCTGCCTTATAGGCCGGCCGTGTCGGCGTCGCGAACATCGGGTCGACTGTGTAGAAAAAATCCATGTACTTAGCCGTAGCCAGGGTTGGCATCAGGCTGACTTTGATATCGCCTTCGCCCTCCTGGAGCTTTTTCTTATAGATCAGTTCCGGGCTGAATACCAGGCCCTGATAGCTCGGAACCAGCGAGTCGAACACGAAAGAGGGGCGCAATTGCGGGGAGATAAACCAGCTGCCACGGACCTTGTTGCGTGCAAATTCTATTTCGAGTTCTGGCCCGACCTCGACCTGAAAATCGAGGTCCGGCATTCCGGTGCGCGCATCGACATCCGCACTATCGACCGGAAAATTCATGTCGAACGCCAGGTCGAGTTTGATTCGGTCGGTTCGGATAAGCCGCCCCCTGATCGGATTTTGTGAGTCTTCACCGATGCGCAGGAATTTTCCGCGGTAAACGGGCAGCGGGAACGGGATGATATTGAATTGGCTGTTTTCAGAGGCCGGATACGATTCGCCATAGCGGGCGAATGTGGCCAGACGCCATTCCCACAGCGGCTCGGTTTCACCATCGGTAGCGTCGTTGCCGACTGTTTTAGCTGACTCGTCCGCTGATTGTTCCGCCGGGTTTGTCGTCGGATCGGTTACTGATTCTTCCACAGCAGCGGCCGGCGCGATCACGATCCACCAGGCCATCAGCAAAAAGGCCATCGAAAGGCGATTTGGGATCGACATTGGGCAGTGCTCCAGGATGAATCAATGAACTTATTCCGATTATAGAGTGATTGGGGTAATACCGGGGGTATGACAGAATGCGAGCCTGCGCCGTTAAATTGCAATCAGAAGGAGCTCCGCGTGAATCGAACAGTGACGATATTGATTTGTATCATTACCCTGTCGGTAATAAGTTCCACCGCGAGCGCTGCCGTCGATGAACGACGCACCGTTCTGATTACCGGTGCGAATCGGGGTATCGGCTATGAGTTTGTCAAACAATACGCGGACAAGGGTTGGCATGTTATCGCGACATGCCGCAATCCGGATTCGGCCGATGCGCTGAATGCTTTCGCAAAGGAGCATGACAATGTGATCGTCGAGCGCCTCGATCTCGTGGATCATGCCGGTATCGATGCGTTGGCCGATAGATACAAAGGTCAGCCGATAGACGTACTGATCAACAATGCAGGCCTGATGCGTGGCCCGGACAAGGGCCAGTCATTCGGTACGATCGACTACTCGGAGTTCGACACTTTTTTTCATACGAATGCCATGGGCCCATTGAAGGTCACCGAGGCGTTCTGGCCGAATGTTACTGCGAGTGAACACAAAACCGTGGCGGCATTAACGACGGGAAAGGGTAAATGGGGCATTCCTATTCGCGGTTTTGCATTTTATAAGAGTAGTAAGGCTGCGCTCGATAGCCTGCAGCTCGAAATCGCGAAGAAGGGAAAATCGGACGGCGTCAAGGTTGTTACTCTTCAGCCGGGTGTCGTCGATACACACGGCGCATTCGGCAACGTAAAATCGCCGTTTCTCGTCGACATCGAGGTCAGTATCGGCGGCATGATCGATATCATCGACAACCTGACGATGGATCAGAGCGGCGACACCATTCTTTACAATGGAGAAATCCGAAACTGACCGCAGACGCTCAGGTTACTCGTTGGTGCCTAGAAAAGTTTTGGCAGCAATAAGCCTGTCTTTTCCCGATATTCGTTAAAAATATCGTTATCGCCGGTCCGTGTCTGTCTTGTGCGGTCGCGCGTGACGGCTTCGTCGCACATCAGGATCAGGATCCAACCGGTGCCGAAACTGACGAGGATCAGGGGATAGAGCTGATCCGTCGCAGATACCAGAGCCCAATACAAGCCGAGATGAAAAATAATTTCGCCGAGATAATTTGGATATCTGATTGTCCTGAACAAGCCGGTTTGACAAAGGCCTTCCTTGTCCGACTTCTTGAATCGTTGTTTATGATTGTCGGCAATTGTTTCAATCGCCAAGCCGCCAATCATCACGGTCAAAGCCGCCCAGACCGTCGTGTGGATGTGCCCGCTCGATGCCACAACCCATGCGTTGAACGAAATAAAGAACATCAGCGAACTGGTGAATAACCAGGTAATGACTTTGATCGGCGCGGTCAGTTTGCGTGTCACGGGTTCCATTGTTAGCCCCTCTAACCGGGGCTCCTCAAGAATTTTGACTCTTTCCGAGCCGGGCCTGAGTGACGAGCGCTCCGATCATGTCGCCCTCGACATTGACAGCGGTCCGAATCGTATCGAGTGGCCGTTCGACGACAAGCAATATGCCAATCGCTTCAAGTGGTATTCCGGCGCCGAGCAAGACCATCTGCATGCCGGCCATGGACCCGGATGGCATTCCGGGTGCACCGATCGAGGACACCATGGCCATAAAAAATATCGTGACCATCGCCGTTGTGCTGAGATCGATTCCGAACAGGTAAGCCAGGAATACGGCGGCAATGCCCTCGTAAAGGGCGGTGCCGTCCATGTTCATCGTCGCGCCGAGTGGGAAAACAAAACTCGAAACAGTCTGTGAGACTCCGAACTCCTCTTCGGCGGTCTGCATGCTGACGGGCAGCGTCGCAGAGCTCGATGACGTCGCGAACGCCACCATCAACGGCTTGAGGGCCTTCTTGAAGAATGTTACCGGGCCAACGCCAGCGAAAAATTTCGCGATGAGCGGTAGAACAATGAGGCCGTGCAGCAGCGTGCCGCCGACGACGACCGCGACGAATCCAAGCAACGAATTCAATAAGGTGCCACCGCTCTTCAGCGTGACATCGAAGATGATTGCGTAAAGGCCGATAGGTGTCGTCAGTACAACCCACGAAAGAACCTTGTGGAGCATGTCGTTGATATGTTGGACGCCGGTCACCAGCGGGCTGTCTTTCGGCACGGCCAGCAGCAGCCCGAGCCCGAGGATAAAAGCGTTCGTTGCGATACCGAGGATATTCAGATCGGCCAATGCCCTGAACGGGTTCGTGAATGCGGTCGATAGCAACCCTTGTACGACGCGGATCACCGAGCCACTGCTCTGATCGATGAACTGGGCCGGTTGGACGTAACCCGGACTTCGGGTTACCACATCGACTGAGATTTGTTCGACAGTACCGACCCATGGGTGCACGAATAATACGGCGGTCAGGCCGATACAGATAGCGATCGCCGTTGTGCACACGTAATACGCGATCGTGATGCTGCCGAGCGTTTTCAGGCGAGCCGCGTCGCCAATACTCAGTAGTCCGCCAATCAGGGAGAAGAAGATGATCGGCGCGACAAGCATCTTCAGCAATGCCAGGAAGCTGGTCTTGAGCAACAGGATCAGTTCGTAAAACGCCGGGGGGGCCGAAGCGTCCGGCCAGGCTGAATCGCCGAATGTCAGCGCCGACAAATAGCCGAGTACGCCAGCCATGGCCACCCAGAAGGTCAGGTTTTTCGTGATTTTTTGTAACACGTGGTGGCTAACTATAACTGGAAAAAGACGAGAGATTATCTTCTCGATCGCCGGACTCCTGTATTATTGCGCACATGATGACGAAAAAAATACGCAAAGCATTTGTGTTCGTGGTACTGATGTTCGCGGCCTTCCCGTGGAGCCAGTCGACCGGTCAGGCGTCGATTGAGAACAGGTTGTATGAGAGCCCGCGTGGCCTGTCACCGGTCGGCATCGATGATTCGGTCGTACTGACGATACCGGATCAGGCCCGTGAATTGCCGCTGCGTGTGGTTTATCCGGAGCGGATTGACCCCGAGCGGGGCGGGCGACATCCAGTCATCGTGCTATCTCATGGCACATTCTCATCCGGCAAGCGCTACGACCCGGTTGCCGTCTATTGGGCCGCGCGCGGTTATGTCGTGATACTGCCCGACCATGTCGATGCGAATTACGGCGTAATCCCGAAGAAAAACGAGGACATGTTCCGCGTCATCCGCACGCGGGTGACCGACATGTCGGCGGTGCTCGATGCACTCGATGAAGTTGAGCGGCGGATTCCAGCGCTTGCCGGCCGGTTGGACCGCCGGCACTTGATCGCCGCCGGTCACTCGATCGGCACGCAGATCGCGATGATGGTGACGGGCTTGCGTGTGCGAAATCCAACGACGGACGAAATCATGCAGAGTGACGAAACGAGATTCAGTCTTCTGGTCCTGCTCAGTGACCCGGGTAAAATGGCGTTGATGCCGGCGGACACCTGGACCGGCAGTCTCG
>SMVA01130388.1_pt1 | contig 13549 bp, 10 predicted proteins | sample 2456451 | NCBI WGS metagenome assembly SMVA01 (sample SAMN11095933, study PRJNA526329) | marine sediment metagenome | biome: Marine sediment; feature: Surficial sediment; material: Deep marine sediment; isolation source: Hadal surficial sediment | place: Pacific Ocean | collected 2014-05 | depth...
CAATTGGTCCAGGGCCACCGATTTTTTTGTTGACTCATCGAAGCCGAAGGTTTCCGCGAGAATATCCGTGTCGAATGTTCTCTGCGCATAACCTGGTAATGCCCCGAAAAAGATAACAACGAGTAAAAATCCAAATCGGGACACGAAATTGATCATCAAAATTCTCCAATAAGCACGGCTGCAGGTTCAGAGTGCAAGTTAATCGATTGGCAATTTATCGCAACCACTCAACAACACCAACACCAATAAAGCTGCCAATTGCGTAGCCGAAGGATCCGGCAAGAAGCCCCGGTACCATTAGATGACCCCAGCCCTTCGCTGATGCTATGGCTGGCGCTGTTGCCGGCCCGCCTATGCAAACTGCAGAACCCATGAGCAACTCGCCGAGTTCAAGTTTGAACAAACGACCTATCCCGAGTAACAAAACCAGGTGTACGCTGACGATAATCAGCGCCACCACGAACAGAATCGGGGCGAATTCGATCAGTTTCCAGATGTCGGCGCTGGCGCCGATGGTTGCCAGGAATATAAACATGAGAACATTGCCGGCTTCTGAGTAACCCGACAGATTCGCAATCAGCCGCCGGCCGCTGGTTGCCACAACAAGCGCAAGAACGGTGATGACCAGGATCGCGTATTGAGACTTGTCCATCGCACTCGCGATCTCCTTGCCAATCGCGGCAAGCGCAAATGCCAGTGCCAACGATGCAACCAAGCCAAAAATATCGAGGTTTTCGATTTGGTGGCGGGCCTTACCCGTTGTCGTTTGCGGGGCCACCTTGCCCTGGATGCGAGCGGGGAAAAGCCGCGCAAATCCCGCAATGCCCGGCAGCATGATGATGACGATCAGGTGCAGGCTCGTGATGATGTTATCGGCAGCGAATGTTGCAGCGAGAAGTGTCTCGTCCCTGAACTGCGTTGCCTCGGCAACCGCGGCAAAATTGAGAGAGCCACCGATATACGTGCCGGTGAATATGCCAGCCAATTCGGGCTCCAGTGGACCCAGGTCGACAATGGACATGGCGATGATTGTCCCGGCGACGACCGTAGCACTGCCAATAATGAACGCTACCAGTGTTGCTCCCGCCTCTCGGAATACTCGACGGAGATCTGCCTGGAACAAGAGTAACGGTATTGCGATTGGCACCAGGTAATTCCAGACCGTGCCATAAACCGGCGCGCTGGACGGAATGATGCGCAGGTTCGACAGGATGATGGCCAATACGATAAGCAACATCACGCCCGAGTACTTGCGTCCGAACGGATAGCGCTCGCACCAGAATCCGAAAGCTGCAATGCCGATGAGCGCGGCCCAGATCGCAAAATCCTGTTCAGGGCCGATCAGTGGAAATGTCATGCCATGTCCTGCGTCGCGGAACCCGCACCTAGCCGCATCATGCATACCATTGACTTGCGCATATCAATCTCCCGGCCTCTTATTGCCTGGCTGCAACTATTTTTCTTGCCCGCCAGTATGCAAATATTCAGAATGCATTGCGACTATCGACCCGGCAATAGTTGCGGAATCCATCTTCACTGGGCAGTCTCTGCAGACTGACGGAAATGGGTGGCGATTGCAGCGAGTCAATCAATGGATTCATCGGAAGATACGAACAGAAGTGGACCCCATTGATTGGGGACACCCATCATTTGGGGACAGTGACCACAATTCTCTGGAATTGTGGTCACTGCCCCTTATTGTGTGGTAAATAAGCGGCCCCTTTGAACGATTTACGAGATCTCATGATTACGATAGTGACCAGCCATGGCGATATTGTCGTTGAACTCTTCGAGGAAGCCGCACCAGTTTCCTGTGAAAACTTCAGACAATACGTAGCCGATGGCTTTTTCTGTGATACGGTTTTTCACCGCGTCATCCCCAACTTCATGATCCAGTGCGGTGGCATGGCTGCTGACATGGGACGCAAGGAAACGCGCGCGCCTATCAAAAATGAAGCGCAAAACGGTGAAAAAAATCTACGCGGTACACTCGCGATGGCCCGCACCGGTGAAGTCGACAGTGCAACCTCGCAGTTCTTCATCAATTTGAGTGACAACGATTTTCTCAATAACAGCGGCCGTGACTTCGGCTATGCGGTGTTTGGCAAAGTCAGCGATGGCATGGATGTCGTTGATGTCATTGCGGCCGTAGCCACAGGTTCGGCAAACGGCCACCAGGACGTTCCCCTGGACCCGGTCACCATCCAGGAAGTTCGCAGCTCAGAGTAGGCAAATGAACGACAAGGACCTTTCTGCAAGCAGGGCCGCGCGTCACCTGGCGTTGCCGCAAGTGGGTCCGGCCGGCCAGGAACGCATCGCGTCTTCTTCGGCTCTCTTGATCGGCCTCGGTGGAATCGGTTGCGCAGCCGCAAGCTACCTCGCTAGCAGCGGTGTGGGTCACTTGCTCCTGTGCGACTTCGATACCATTGACGCAACCAACCTGGGCCGGCAAATCCTGTACGGTCCAGCGGACATCGGCGAACTGAAAGCCCAGTGTGCTGCCACCCGACTCAGCGAAATCAATCCCGACGTCCAATTAACAGTCATTGCGGATCGCCTGGCGGGCGAGGCACTCGCCGCCGCCGTTTCCGCGGCAGATATCGTCCTGGACGGTTGCGATAACTTCGCAACCCGATTCCAGGTGAGTGACGCCTGCGTTGCCAGTAGCCGCAGGCTGGTGTCCGGATCGGCTATCCGGTTTGAAGCACAATTGGCGGCCTTTGGGCCGGATTACGGCACATCGCCGTGCTATCGCTGCCTGTATTCGGAGGCGGACGAGTCACTGGAGAATTGTGCAGGCAACGGCGTGCTGGCGCCCGTGCCGGGTGTGGTCGGGTCGATGATGGCTGTCGAGGCATTGAAGTTCTTGAGCGGCATCGAAAGTGTGCCGGGAAGATTGACGCTTTATGAAGGATTGTCGGGAGACTGGCGACAAGTGACGATCGGGAAACGTGCCGATTGTCCGGCTTGTAGCTAGGGATTGAGATCGTCGTGCGCCAGGATCTGGCCCATGTCGATTTGTAGAGCGGCGCAGGAGCGGCATTTAATTCGGGGATTTAATGCTGCCCCTGCAAGATACTGGCAGGGCGAGCCCTAACCGTTGCGGTAAATGTAGCTATACGCATTAATTGCCGGCACGCCACCCAGGTGTGCATAGAGCACCTTCGAGCCTGAAGGGAAAAACCCCTTTCTCACCAGGTCGATCATTCCCTGCATTGACTTACCTTCATAAACCGGGTCGGTCATCATTCCTTCCATGCGGGCGCAAAGACGCATCGCATCGTTGGTTTCATTGGAGGGCACTCCGTACACGGGATAGGCGTACTCGGTTTTGAGAACGATATCTGCGGCAGAAATGTCCTGTCCAAGCTCTACCAGCTCAGCTGTTTTCTGTGCGATATCGAGCACTTGCGCATGCGTTTGATCGGGTGTGCAGGACGCGTCGATACCAATTACATTTCTTGCACGCCCATCTTTGGCAAAACCGACAACCATGCCGGCTTGGGTCGATCCGGTCACCGTGCAAACAACGATGTAATCGAATCTGATTCCAAGTTCTACCTCCTGATCTCGCACTTCTTCAGCAAATCCGACAAAACCGAGACCGCCGAACTTGTGAACCGAGGCGCCTGCCGGTATTGGGTACGGAACACCGCCCTGGTCCCGGATATCCGCAAGCGCCTTTTCCCAGCTCGCGCGGATGCCAATATCGAATCCTTCATCGACCAGTTCAATGTCGGCACCCAGAACGCGTGACATCAGAATGTTGCCTACACGATCGTAGACGGCATCCTGGAACGGCACCCAACTTTCCTGCACCAGTCGACACTTCATGCCAATCTTCGCCGCAACAGCAGCCACCTGTCGCGTGTGATTCGACTGTACCCCACCGATGGTCACCAACGTGTCTGCGCCCGAGGCAATCGCATCGGGAATGATGTACTCCAGCTTGCGAATTTTGTTGCCGCCGCCTGCCAGTCCGGAATTGCAATCCTCGCGTTTCGCATAGAGTTCGACATCTCCGCCGAGGTGCGCAGACAATCTTTCCAGCTTTTCGATGGGGGTAGGTCCGAAAGTCAGTGGATAACGTTCAAATTTTTTCAACATGACCAGGGTCCATGCAGACAGCTCAAGAGGTCGGGCTATTAAATCACCGATCGATTTGCCGCGCTATCTCATCGATTTTCGTCACTGTGCGCCAGTTGCGGGCTGTTGATGCAACGCCGAGCAACTTCTCCACCCGCGGTGCGAGTTTCGACCGTCCAATGCCTTGTGGGGCGTGCAGGAAGAACACCTTATCGACAAGAACGAATTCTTCACCATTGGATTTTAGATCAGTGATTGTCTCCAGATCCGGCGTAACTGGCACTTCGGCAAGAAAAAAACAGTGCAATGACTTTGGATTATCGCTGGCGGCAGGAAACGGGTTCGCTTCCATTACACGCCGGATCTTTTTCGCTGACAGTATGATTATTCGCGGCCTGAAACCATGCGCTTCTGCGACGGCATCCTCGACACGCAACGCGATTTTTTTTGTTGAGGTATCCCTCGCGCGGAAAACTACGTTGCCGCTTTGGATATAGGTACGTACCTCCTCAAAATCGAGCTCCTCAAACAGGAGCACCAATTCCTTCATTCGCAGAATTTTGTTGCCGCCAACATTGATACCACGAAAAAGGGCAATCCATGTAGCCATTCACCTTCCCAAAATTTCAGCCTGTTCCTTTGGCCTGCCAGATCAAATATTCCGGGTCTGGCGGCTGTTACGCCGCGTCTGCAGCCGACGAATCGTAGCCAAGATTCGGTGCCAGCCACTTTTCCGCTTCTGCAACCGGGATACCTTTGCGCTGCGCGAAAGACTCGATCTGGTCCCGCCCGACATTACCTACCGAAAAATACCGCGAGTCAGGATGCGAAAAATAAAACCCACTCACTGCAGCGGTCGGGAACATCGCATAGGACTCCGTTAATCGCAGGCCAATTGCGTTTTCCACGTCCAGCAGTTCCCAGAGCCTGGCCTTCTCCGTGTGATCGGGACAGGCCGGATACCCGGGTGCGGGCCGAATACCGCAATACTTCTCGCCAATAAGCTCTTTATTGGAGAGCGCCTCGGCCGCATCGAAGGCCCAGAATTCCTTGCGGATTCGCTCGTGCATGTGTTCCGCCAGTGCCTCAGCCAGCCGATCCGCGAGCGCTTTGAGCATAATGGCGCTGTAGTCATCGTGATCGGCTTCGAAACGTTGCACGTGTTCATCGATGCCGATACCGGCCGTGACAGCGAAGCCACCGATATAATCCTCGATAGCGCTTTCGGCCGGAGCGAGATAATCGGCAAGACAATGATGCGGTTGCCCGTCCGGCTTACCGCGTTGCTGCCGCAAATGGCACAGACGCATCAACTCGGTCTGCCGGTCATTGTCCGTAAACACCCGGATGTCGTCTTGGTCAATGCTGTTCGCCGGGAAAATGCCAACGACCGCCCGTGCCTGCAGCCATTTTTCAGTAATTATCCGATCCAGCATAACCGTGGCATCGGCGAACAAATTGCTCGCTGCCTCACCGACAACAGCATCGCTCAGGATCGCTGGAAATTTGCCGTGAAACTCCCAGGCGTTAAAGAACGGCATCCAGTCGATGTAGTCTCGCAAGATACCCAGGTCTAAGTCTTCGAATACGCGGCTGCCGGTCAACGAAGGCGTTGGTGGCGTATAGCTTTGCCAGTCAATTTTGTATTTATTGTCGCGTGCCTGAGCAATGGAGAGCTGGGGAGCAAGCCGTGATTTTCCCGCATGACGCTCACGCCGTTTTGCATTTTCTGCACGCACCTTGTTAATCAGTTCTTCGCGGCTCGTCTCTCCGATCAATGCCTGTGCTATACCCACAGCACGCGATGCATCTTTCACATAAATGACCGGCCCCTCATAATTGGGTTCTATCTTGACAGCCGTATGTGCCGGCGATGTCGTCGCGCCGCCAATGAGCAATGGCAGTGTGAAATCAAGCCTCTGCATTTCACTCGCGACGTTCACCATTTCCTCAAGCGACGGCGTAATGAGGCCAGAGAGACCGATAAAATCGGCACCCTCCCGCTTTGCAGTCTCAAGAATTTTTTCGCAGGAGACCATCACGCCAAGATCGATAACCTCGAAGTTATTGCACTGGAGAACGACACCGACAATATTCTTGCCGATGTCATGCACATCACCTTTGACCGTCGCCATTACGATCTTGCCGTTATATTCGACCACACCACCCTTCTCTTCCTCAATAAAGGGCAACAGGTGCGCGACAGCTTTTTTCATTACGCGCGCCGATTTCACCACCTGTGGCAGAAACATTTTGCCATCGCCAAACAGGTCGCCGACCACGTTCATTCCGGCCATCAATGGCCCCTCGATGACGTGCAAAGGCCGTTCCGCGGAAAGCCGTGCTTCTTCGGTATCTTCGACAACGAATTCATCAATGCCCTTGACCAACGCGTGCTCAAGGCGCTTGGCGACGGGTTGCTCTCGCCATGTCAGGTCCGTCAAATCTCTCTTGATGCCCGACACCTGGCCTGCGTAATCTTCAGCAGCATCAAGGAGTCGCTCGGTCCCGTCGGAGATTCGATTCAATACAACGTCTTCAACGGCATCTCTAAGTTTCCTGGGCAATTCCTCGTATATCGCTAGCTGGCCTGAGTTGACGATGCCCATATCCATCCCGGCTTTGATCGCGTGATACAGAAATACCGAATGAATGGCTTCGCGGACTATGTTGTTGCCGCGGAACGAAAACGACACATTGCTGACGCCACCGCTGACGAGCACGCCGGGCAGGGCTTCTTTGATCCGTCGTGTCGCTTCGATGTAGTCGAGCCCATAACTGTTGTGCTCTTCGATGCCGGTCGCAATCGCAAAAATATTGGGGTCGAAAATGATGTCGGTCGGATCGAAATTCAGTTGTTCGGTCAAAATCTTGTAGGAACGTTTACAGATTTCAACTTTGCGCTCAATGTTGTCAGCCTGGCCCTGCTCGTCAAACGCCATGACAATAACTGCCGCGCCATAGTCACGAACCAGTCTTGCCTGTGCAATGAATTGCTCTTCTCCTTCCTTGAGGCTTATCGAATTGACCACCGATTTTCCCTGCACGCAACGCAGGCCTGCTTCGATGACCGACCATTTCGACGAATCGATCATGACCGGAACCCGTGCAACATCGGGCTCCGATGCGATCATATTCAGGTAAGTGGCCATCGCGTTTTCGGAATCGAGCATGCCCTCATCCATGTTGACATCGAGGATTTGCGCACCGGTGTTGACCTGCTGGCGAGCCACCGTTACCGCCTCGGCGTAGTCGTCGCTCTCAATCAGGCGCCGGAATATTGCGGAGCCGGTTACGTTGCTTCGTTCCCCGACATTGACGAACAAATCGCTGGGGCCGATGTTGAAGGGTTCCAGGCCCGCCAGGCGGCACTTCGCAGGCACCTGTGGGATTTTGCGAGGTCGTTTGCCGGCAATGACATCGCGCAATGCGCGAATATGTTCGGGCGTAGTACCGCAACACCCGCCGACGAGATTGACGAGGCCGCTGTCGGCGAATTCGCCAACCACCGCGGCCATCGCGTCCGGTGACTCGTCGTACTCACCAAACTCGTTGGGCAGGCCGGCGTTCGGGTGTGCGCTGACATTTACGTCGGCAAGGCGCGAAAACTCTGCCACATAAGGTCGCAAATCGGCTGCACCCAACGCGCAATTGAGGCCAACCATGAATGGATCGGCATGGCGAATGGAATTCCAGAAGGCTTCTGTCGTCTGACCTGACAAAGTTCTTCCGGATGCATCCGTAATCGTTCCGGAGATCATCACAGGCAATTCCCTGCCCCACTCGCGAAAAGTCTGGCGTATCGCGAAAATCGCCGCTTTCGCATTGAGCGTATCGAAAATGGTCTCCACCATTAGAAAATCGACACCGCCCTCAATCAGCGCTTTCACAGCAATCCGGTAGGTCGCCGCTAGTTCTTCGAATTTGATATTGCGAAAACCAGGGTCATTGACGTCCGGCGAGATTGATGCCGTTCTGCTTGTCGGTCCAAGAACGCCCGCGACAAATTTCGTCTGGTCGTGAAGTGCCGCGAATGCATCGGCTGTCTCCCGTGCAATGCGTGCTGCAGTAAGATTAAGTTCACCAACCAGGGATTCCAGTCCATAATCGCCCATCGAGGGCCCGTTCGAATTGAAAGTATTGGTTTCGAGGATATCAGCGCCGGCCTCAAGAAATTGCTGGTGAATGCTTCGGATGACTTGAGGTCGCGTGATAGACAGTAAGTCGTTATTTCCTTTCAGGTCGTTTTCAAAATCGCGAAATCGTTCACCACGAAAATCGTCTTCGTCGAGACCGTGGCCCTGGATCATCGTGCCCATGGCGCCATCAAGCAGCAGAATGCGCTCGCGCAACGCTCGGTGTAAGGCTTCGATTCGTTGATCTCGGTTCATTTTGTTGTTCTCAGGCGGCTACCGGCTGGGGGCGAACGCCGAGGGCGTGACAAATTGCGAATGTAAGCTCGGCACGGTTCAGCGTGTAAAAATGAAATTCATTGATCCCGACCTCGCTAAGCATTTGGGCTTGTTCGATCGCGACGCTCGCAGCAATCATCTGACGTGTTTCCGGGTCGTCCTCAAGGCCGGCAAATCTTTCGCGCAACCAGGCAGGAACACTGGCGCCACACATGTTTGCGAAGCGCTCTAGTTGGGGAAAGCGCGTGATCGGTAATATTCCCGGTACGATCAACGAATCGATATCAGCCGCCGCGCAACTGTCACGGAAGCGCAGGTAAAGTTCTATGTCGAAGAAAAATTGTGTAATCGCACGAGATGCGCCTGCATCCAGCTTGCGTTTGAGGTTGTCGAGATCGAATTGCCGGTTCGGCGCCTCGGGATGCACCTCCGGATAAGCTGCAACCGAGATATCGAAGTCCGCCACCTTGCGGAGGCCGGCGACGAGGTCCGACGCATAGGCATAGCCCTGTGGATGCGGCTCGTATGTGTCGCTTCCTTTGGGCGGGTCACCTCGCAGTGCGACCAGGTGCCGAACTCCCATATCCCAGTATTGCCGCGCAATGTCATCGATTTCGTCTTTGCTTGCGCCGATGCAGGTCAGGTGAGGGGCGGCCGTCAGTGCCGTCTCACGCATAATTCGTTCGACAGCGGCATGCGTCCGGGCACGGGTCGAACCGTCCGCACCGTAAGTAACGGATACGAAGCGCGGCTCCAGGACCGCAAGCCGTTCAATCGATTCCCACAAGGTCTTTTCCATCGCCGGAGTGTTCGGCGGGAAAAACTCGAAAGTGACTGTTGGCGCTGTAGCGACGCTATCGGCTATGTTTGTGGTTGCCATTCTTATACCTATGCGGCAATGCTGTCGCTATCGGCCGATGAGGCGACTGACAAGAGCCACCTCGGTTTTGCCTTCGGTACCAGCCTTGAAGGGGCCAGGCGCAATCCGGCGGCGACGCACCAACCTGCCAGGTGCTCCTGAATCTCGGCAGGCTGCTCGGACGTGAGGTCCAGCAATACGAACAGACGTCCGTTGGGTTTCAAGAGACGCTTGGCCTCAAGCAATACACGCGCCGGAAATTCGGCACCCACCAGCACCTCATCGAGGATGATCGTGTCAAATTCAGCATCATCAAACGGCAGGCGATACATATCGCCGGCCCGCAAGCTGCAATTCGCCAGACCCGCCAGCAATAATTCCGCACGGGCGATTTCCCGAGCGTCCGAATCAATATCAACGCCAATGGCACGGTGTGCGCGACTTGCCAGGAGTTTGAGAATACGTCCGCGGCCGCAACCGATATCCAGCAGATCACCTATGGGTGTGGTGATCGTCTGCTCAAGAATGGCGCGCTGGATAGAACGGTATTGCGGATCATCAATCGCCGCGTCGTGGCCCGCCTGGGCAAGATCACCGCCGCGTTGCTCACGCAGCCGCGCTGCGTCTTCCTGGAACCGGGGTTCATTGCCAGGAATCAACGCGAGCAGATGCCTGTGGTTTCCTCCCTTTCTGCCGCGAATTCTGTAATAAACGCGCTTGCCATCAGGAAATCGTTCGAGAAGTCCTGCTTCGCACAATTGCTTTAGATGCTGCGATACACGCGGCTGGCTCAGGCCGAGTACGCAGCTCAATTCTGTAACGCTGCACTCGCCATGCTGACAAAGCGACATGACTCGCATCCTCTGCAGGTCACCCAGAGCCTTGAATTGGCGCAGTAGTAGTTGCGTACCGTTTTGCATAATATAAATATATAAGAATATCTTTATATAAAGGCAAACAGTTTACACGACTCCTGATTCAATGCATACGGACTCCGGTCACAAAATTGGCGCGGCGACGGCTAGTGGCCCAACAAGATAGGTTTGATGGGCTAGTGGATGGCGTCGGAGGACGGTGCGGTCGTGGCAGTGAAAAGACGTGCGATATCCACGCCGTCGAACTCCCGGCGACGACTGCAAAACTCACAGGTGATTATGACCTTGTTCGAGTCACTCAACGCTTCCCGGCACTCATCCTCACCGAGAAGGCGCAGCACGTCTTCGGTTTTCTGGCGGGTGCAGCGACAGCGGAAAATCACTGACCGGCAATCAAACACGCGAACGTCATCTTCTGCGAACAGTTTCCGGATGAGTTCCACGCCACCCCCATCGCGCAGATCTTCCACGCGCAATGTCGCTGCAAGCATTCCCAGCCTGCGCCAGTCATCAGCCGCAGGATTTTTCCTGCCTGGCATTTGTTGCAATAAAATACCACCACTCACCACTTCATTTGCAACGAGTTGCAAATGAGTGGGAATCTGCACCGAACGCAAGTAGTAATTTTCCAGGCTTTGCGCCAGTGATGCTTCACCGATTTCAACAATGCCCTGGTAGGACCGCTCCTGGTTGCCAGAATCAATGGTAATGGCACAATGCGCATTCGTTACAAGTTTCCCGAAACCAAGCCCGACGGCCTGCTCTGTGGCGCTCGCCATGCCACGAAATTCCAACTCGCTGTTGCACTGCATGACCAGCATGGACATCGGCCCGTCGCCACTGATTTGGAGCGTAGTCGAGCTGTCGTGCTTCAGGGTTTGTGCGATCAGTGCAGTTGCTGCGGCCGACTGACCCAAAACCTCCCGCACGCAGGGATCGTAGTCGTGATTTGCCAGCAAGCGCTGCCAGGAGTTTTGCAGTTGAACTATCGTCCCGCGGACTGGGATGGAATCGAAAACAAACGGAATGACCGCGTCATTCACGACGCGCCGAGCTTACGCTTCAGGGCCTCGTTTACCTGTCCCGGATTCGCTTTGCCGCCCGTCTCTTTCATAACCTGACCGACGAAAAACCCGATCAGTTTCTCCTTCCCTGCCCGGTAGTCGGCAGCCTGGCCTGGATTTGCCGCAATGACGGCGTCAACGATGTCATCGATGGCGCCGCTGTCGGTAATCTGCTTGAGACCTCTTGCCTCGATAATTTCATCCGCACTGCCCTCGCCCGACCACATGGCATCGAACACTTCCTTGGCGATCTTTCCGGAAATCGTGTTGTCATGAATTCGCTCGAGGAGTCCCGCAAGCAATACGGCTGACACCGGAGCAGCCGCTATTTCCAGGCCGTCGCGATGGAGTGCGCCGCTGAAATCACCGTTTAGCCAGTTCGCGACCGTTTGTGCCGAACCGCTGCTTGCACGCGCGGTCTCTTCAAAAAAATCGGCAACCGCTCGGCTGGCCGTCAAAATTTCAGCATCGGCAGTTTTGATGCCGTATTCACTGACAAGCCGTCGCTGCTTCGCAGCGGGCAATTCGGGCAACGTCGCACGCACCGCTTCGATGTAGTCCTCGCCAATCTCCACAGGCAACAAATCCGGATCGGGGAAGTAGCGATAATCGTTTGCTTCTTCCTTGGATCGCATTGAACGTGTCTCGTTGCGATCGGAATCGTACAACCGTGTCTCCTGCAAAACCTTGCCACCGTCTTCCAGAATGTCGATCTGGCGTTCGATCTCAATATTGATGGCTTTTTCGACGAAACGAAATGAATTCAGGTTTTTCAATTCTGCGCGGGTACCCAGTGCCTCCTGGCCGCGCGGTCGCACACTGACATTGGCATCACAGCGAAAAGAACCTTCCTGCATGTTGCCATCGCAGATTTCCAGGTAACGCACGATTGAGTGGATCTTGCGCATGTAGGCAACGGCTTCTTTGGCGGAACGAAGGTCCGGTTCCGAGACAATTTCAAGCAGTGGCGTGCCGGCGCGGTTCAAGTCAATAAGCGAGCAGGACCCTGCACTATCGTGGATCGACTTGCCGGCATCTTCTTCCAGGTGAGCGCGTGTGATGCGGATGAGCCTGTCTTCGCCGTCATCGCCACAAATCATCAGTTCGCCGCCAACAACGATGGGCAATTCATATTGGCTGATTTGGTAGCCCTTGGGCAGATCCGGGTAAAAATAGTTTTTCCGCGCGAATACCGAACGCGGCGCGATTTTTGCATTCACGGCAAGGCCAAATTTGCAGGCCATGCGCACAGCCTCACCGTTGAGTACCGGCAAGACACCCGGGTATCCCAGGTCAACAAGGCCCGCCTGTGTATTGGGATCTGCGCCATAGGCTGTTGATGCGCCGGAGAATATCTTGCTCGACGTCGCCAGTTGCGTATGAATCTCCAGGCCGATAACCACTTCCCAGGCCGAATTCATCTAAAAGCCCTCCGGAATTTCTTTGTGCCAATCGGTCAGTTGCTGATATTGGTGCGCGCAGGAAAGCAGCGTTTCTTCACTGAACTGCGGCCCGACAAGCTGCAACCCGACCGGCAGGCCACCGACCAGACCACAGGGTATGGACATGCCCGGCAAACCCGCCAGATTGGCGCCGATCGTATAAATATCGTTCAAATACATCGTTATCGGGTCGTCTGTTTTGTCACCCAGTGCAAAAGCAGGTGTCGGGGTTGTCGGTCCGGCGATGACATCCACCTGCTCGAACGCCGACTTGAAGTCCTGGCTGATCAGTTGCCGTACTTTTTGTGCCTGGAGGTAATAGGCATCGTAGTAACCCGCAGAAAGCACATAGGTACCGGTCAAGATGCGTCGCTTCACTTCAGCTCCGAAGCCTTCGCTGCGTGTTCGGCAGTAAAGATCCATCAGGTCCTCAGGGTTTTCGGCGCGATACCCGAAGCGCACGCCATCGAAGCGTGACATATTGGACGAACATTCCGCAGGCGCTACAACGTAATAGGTTGGAACAGACAAGTTGATGTTTGGCAGGCTGACCTCTACGGTCGTCGCGCCCTGCTCTTCAAGCACCGCAACCGCTGCTTTCACGAGGCGTTCGTTTTCCTCATCGAGACCTTCATCGAAGTGCTCACGTACGATGCCAACACGCAGACCCTTAAGTGGCCGGTCGAGGGCTGCGCTGTAGTCCGGAACCGGCTCTTGAGAGGATGTCGAGTCGCGCTCATCGAAACCGGCCATGATGCCGAGCAACAGGGCTGCATCCTCGGCGGAACGGGTGATGACGCCGGCCTGATCG
>SMVA01404620.1_pt1 | contig 13548 bp, 14 predicted proteins | sample 2456451 | NCBI WGS metagenome assembly SMVA01 (sample SAMN11095933, study PRJNA526329) | marine sediment metagenome | biome: Marine sediment; feature: Surficial sediment; material: Deep marine sediment; isolation source: Hadal surficial sediment | place: Pacific Ocean | collected 2014-05 | depth...
ACTGAGTCCCGACGGCTATGAGGCCCGAGCCATCAGCCTGGTGCGCGACGTTCTCGATGCTCGGAGATCTTCCGGCGACGCCCAGATGCGCCAGGCTGATTTCCCGACGCTGGAATCTGCTTTTCAGATCCTCGCCCGGTGGCCCGATGCAAACGAAACCGCAATCCGGATGGCACGGGTAGCTCTCGAGTTGGCAAAAGGTGGCCCTGCCGACACTGCCTGGCACTGGCGCCTCGCGGGAGCGCTCTCCTATCGTGGCCATTTGGTCGAGTCGTTCGACCACCTGTTGTTACCGTGGCCGGATCTCGTCGCCGAGGCGGGGCTGCTCGGTAATGTCTCGGCGGACAGCGTGCGAGACCGGCTCGAACCCTTTGCCCGGCACAACGGACGAGCAGACCTTTACGCACCTTGGTTGGCGCAGCAGCACGATACGCTCGACCTGAAGCAACTGGGGCAAGCGCTCCGAGACCGGCAACCGGGTCTCGAACAAATGCCCTCGAACCTCAGGGAAGCCTATGGCCGGTACCAGCAAGCTGTTGTCGCGGCCTACCTCACTCTCTCGCGCGGTGATTCGGTGACCGCGCTCGAGCAATTCACCGCGCTGCCTGATACCGCCTGCTGGTTTTGCTATATCCCTCGCGTGACGCGAGTCCAGCTACTTTCAGCCCTTGGACGTGCCGAGGACGCGCGCGTGCGTCTCGAGGATGATCTTCCTACAGCGCTCGCAGTCGGTCGCGCCATCGACGTGGTGTGGGTGCTCGAGCGTGCGCGCGTGAACGAACGATTGGGAAATCGCCAAGAGGCGATCGAAGCCTACTCGTTCGTCGCTCGCGCATGGGAGCATGCCGACCCGGAATTGCAACCGGTCGTCATTGAGGCCACCGAGGCATTGGCCCGGTTGGGAAGACCTACGGCCAACCGCTAGTTTGGCACGTAGCGGTTGACGAGATCCCAGTACGACCTGATCTCACCCGCCTGTTCCGCCCGTGCGAAATCCGCGATCGGCCACAGCAACTGCGTTGACCCGTATCCCCGAACCGTCATGGGATGCCGGCCACCGGACGGATTCCGGAATAGACTCCGAATGAACACACTGCGTCGATCTATTGGGAGTGTGCGCACGTTCTTCGAGAACGCCGAGAAGATACCCGATCCAAACAAATAGAACTCCACGTTTGACGTATAAAAGGCCGATACACGCAGTCCACGATCGTCGATGTCCCGTCCGATGGCGCGCAATGCACGAGTACCGGCCAGATCGCCCACCACCGGAATGACGGCATCGGCGAGTTGCAGATCCCGAACGACGCTGTACCGATCGCTCGTGGACAGATAGTTCATCCGCTCGCCTGAAACGGACTGCTCCAACAGCAGATCGCGATAGGTCGGATAGTACGACTGCGGAGACCGTCCATACGAGTTGAAACGCAGCGCGAGTCCTTCGCGAATGAACGTCCGGTGGAACTGATCGAGGTTCCTTTGATCGTCATCCGAAAGCGGGACACCGAACGTCAGCACCGCACTATCGATGCTGGCACGCACCATGTCGATCACACTCTGATCGCGGCTTGCAGTGTCGAAGTACGCCACAAGGTCGTCGATCGACCACGATGGCCATGCCTCGTCTTCAGGCGGTGTTGAGCGTCCCACGAGCAGCGACAGGAACTCAACCCGGGTTGGAGCAAGTTCGAACATGGCCTTGAACATCAAATGAAGCACCAGGTTGTCGCGCCGAATGTCGATCATATAGGCGACGATGGGTTGGATCTGCGCCACGTACGAAAAGTTCTGATCCGGCCCCACGCCGATGTACGCACCGCCCTCGACGCCTTCGCGCGCTAATGCATCCATGACGTGGAGGTACGACCGCTCATTCGAGATGAGGTTGTCGGTGTCGAAGAAGCCCCCCGCTTCGGAGAGCGCTTGCACTTTCTCCGCAAAAGAGGTGCTCACTGCACGCTCTTGGGCCTGTCCGCCGCAGGACCACGTGAACACCAGCACGCAGAGTAGAGTCAGTTGACGCATCATCGGTGGAATACCGCATGCCACCTCGAGAGTTTCAAGGGTCACCTTGCGTGACGGCCCTCGGCAATGGTTTGTTAGTCGTTCATGGCACAGAGACTCCGCAAAGAACTCCAACTGATCGACGTCTTCGTGATATCTACCGGAGCGATGATCAGTTCGGGGTTTTTCCTGCTCCCCGGCATCGCCGCCGCCGAAGTTGGAGCAGGCGTCGTCATCGCCTACATCGTCGCGGGGATTTTGATCATCCCCGCCATGTTGAGCATGGCCGAACTCGCGACCGCGATGCCGAAGGCCGGCGGCACGTACTACTACCTCGACCGAACGCTCGGGCCACTCGTGGGCACGATCGGCGGATTCAGCACGTGGTTGACCTTGGTCCTCAAGAGCGGGTTCGCGCTCATCGGCATGGGAGTCTACGTCGCCATCGTGATCGACATACCGGTATTTGGCACTTCGATCGCGCTCGCGATCGTGTTTTGTGTTCTCAATATTCTCGGTTCGCGACGCACGAGTGGCTTGATTCGCATCTTCGTCGTGACGCTGCTCACCATACTCGTTGTGTTCATACTCAGCGCGATAGTCGAAGTGGCCGGGCGGCCGGGTGGATTCATGCCGGGTGACGACTTCTCGCCCCTGCTGCGGAACGGCGTCGACGGACTCCTCGCCACCGTCGGCCTGGTGTTTGTCTCATACATCGGCCTGACCAATGTTGCCAGCCTGGCCGAAGAGGTTCACCAACCGGAACGCAATATCCCGCTTGGCATGACGCTCGCGTTGGCGACCGTTACTGTGATCTACGTCGTCGGCGTCTATCTCATGGTGGCCATCTTGGGTGTGGATGAACTCAGCCAAAGCCTCACGCCGGTGGCGGATACCGCGATGGCGTTCGAGCGCTCGATCCCCGCGACCGTGGCCAAATGGTTGGTGGTGCTTTCGGCCATAGTCGCATTTGCTTCTATGGCGAATGCCGGAATCCTCGCGGCATCTCGCTACCCACTCGCCATGGGAAGAGACGGGTTGCTCCCCAAGCAGTTCGCCACGATTAGTCGGTTCGGCACCCCGATCCCGGCGATCCTGGTGACGGGTGGCGCGTTGGTCCTGTTCCTTCTCGTGTTGAACGTTGCACAGGTCGCGAAAGTCGCGAGCGCTTTGCAATTGCTACTCTTTGGACTCATCAACGTGTCCGTAATCGTCATGCGGGAAAGCCGCATCGAGTCGTACGATCCGGAGTTTCGATCGCCCGGATACCCGTGGGTACAGTTCATCGGCCTGGTGGTGGCCTTCGTCCTCGTCGGAGAGATGGGTTGGCTCCCGGTGTTGTTCACCGTGGGCGTTACGGCTGCGGGCTTTGGCTGGTACAACTATTACGCTCGCGACCACATCAAGCGAGACGGGGCGATCTTCCACGTATTCGAGCGGTTGGGACGGCGACGTTTCTCGGGCCTCGACCGCGAGTTACGTGATATCATGAAAGAGAAGGGTGCCCGCGCCGAGGATCCGTTCGACGAGGTGGTCGCCAGGGCCTATGTGTTCGACCTGGCCGGACCTGTAGATCTCGATCAGATCGTCAGGAAAGGATGCGAGAGACTCGCCGAACGCCTGCAGGTCGATGCCGACGAACTGGAGGCGAATTTTCACCGCGGCATCGCAGTTGGAGCTCCAGTGGCTCACGGTGCAGCACTCCTCCACGTGCGCCTGCCGGCGCTCGACGAATCCGAGATCGCTTTGGTGAGAATCAAGGACGGATTGCGGATCGGTGATGCGGACGCCACGGCGATCTTCATGCTGGTGAGCGGCGAGAAGGACCCCGGACGTCACCTCAGAATCCTCGCGCAACTTGCCGGACGCGTCGAAGACGACAACTTCACCACTGAATGGCTGGCTAGTGTCGACGAGCAGGAAATGAAAGAGGTACTCCTCCGCGATGACCGGTTCCTGTCGCTCGTCGTGCAGGCCGGCACCAAGACTGAATCGCTGAACGGCCGGGCACTGCGTGACCTCCGGATGCCGGAGGGCAGCCTCATAGCATTGATCTGGCGGCGAGGCCAGTCCATCGTGCCTCGCGGTGCCACCGAACTACAAGAGGGGGATCGACTGACCGTCATCGGTGAACCACAGGGCCTGCAAGCACTTGCCGAAGAGTACGGAGCTACCTGGCCATAGGCTGACCATGTCCGATGCCAAACCGAACATCATCGTCCTCTACAACCACACCGGTGAGGATGTCTACGAGAAGCTCAAGGACGTCGACCCCAAATCCTTGGACTTCAAACCCGAATACGACATCAAGGTCACTACTGTACTAGAGGAATACAACGCCGTAGTCCGCGGATTGCGACACCTCGGATATCGCACCCGCGGCGTGAATATCGCCGAGGACGTGCACAAGCTCGAACGCGTGCTCAAGCGTTCAAAGCCAGATGCTATCTTCAATCTCGTCGAACATTTTCGTGACGACCCCGAACTCGAGACCCACGTTGCGGCGATGTTCGAGGTCTACGGAATCGCCTACACGGGCGCGACCCCCTTTGCGTTATCGCTCTGCCAAAAGAAGGGACTCACCAAGGACGTCTTGATCGGCGCCGGAATACCTACGCCCAGGTTCGTGAAGACGTACGAAACCAACATCACCGAAAACCATGGACTTCGTTACCCGGTCATCGTCAAGCCCGCTCGCGAAGACGCTAGCTCCGGAGTTGAAAAGGGATCGGTCGTCAACGACTTCGACAACTTGAAGACCCGGATCGCATATGTCCTCGAGGAGTGGGGAGGCCCCGTCCTTATCGAGGAGTTCATCACCGGCAAGGAGTTGCACGTTGGGGTGTTGGGAAATGATCCGCCCGAAGTCCTACCGCCAATCGAATGGGACTTCTCGAAACTGCCGGAAGACTATCCGCCGTTGATAAGTTACGCGGCCAAGTGGAATCCCCTAGCCGAGGTGTATCACATGGTGCACTCGGTGTGTCCCGCCAATATCTCGGACGAACTGCTGGCACAGGTCGAAGAGGTGGTACTGAAGGCCTTCGAAGTAACGGAATGCCGAGATTACGCTCGACTGGATATTCGTATCGGCCCAGACGACGTCCCATACGTGTTAGAGGTCAACCCGAACCCCGATCTCACCGAAGGGGTATCTTTCATGGAGGCCGCCGATGTTGCTGGATACGAGTTCGAGGAAACGCTTTCGGCAATAGTCGAGTACGCACTCGAAAGGAAGGCAACGGCGCCTCCCAAGATCACGTCCGAACCGCCACTCAAGACCGGCCTAGACCCCGCGAACATCACACCAAAGGAACCGAGTGCCGAGAACACCAACCCGGATCGAAACACCACACCACCCGACCGTGCGTAGGCGTCTCGCCCCGGCATTGATCACCTGGGTGGCTGTCGTCCTGGCCGCGTGTTCCACACCCTCGCTCCCCTCCATCACGCCCGAGCCAACCAACGAGCGCCATTTCGGAAAGTTCGTCTGGCGTGATCTGCTCACCACCGATCTCGCAGCCGCGCAAACATTCTACGGAGAACTGTTCGGGTGGACCTTCTCGCCAACGGGTGATTCCAAATACGTGCTGGCGAGTTTGGATGGCAGGCCCCTGGCTGGCATGGCCGACATTTCAGATGAGGCCGACGTCAACACGTCTCAGTGGGTCAGTTGGATTTCCGTACCCAACGTCGACGAAGCCGTCGCCACAACGGTCAGTGCCGGCGGCACGGTAATCCGCAATCCTAAGGACCGGCCGGACCGTGGCCGGTTTGCGATAGTAGCAGACCCGACTGGTGCGCTCGTGGTGTTGGTCGTTCCACTAGGAGGCGACCCGATCGACCGTGAGGCCGACGTTGGCGATTGGCTCTGGCAAGAACTCTGGACGGACGACACGGATGCCGCGTTGTCCTACTACCAGCAACTGGCGGGTTACACTCAAACGAAGGCCGACGGCGGAATCGATCAAGACTACTTTGTCCTCGAGACTGACGGAGAACCGCGCGCCGGAGTCACGATGATCCCGTGGGACTGGGTAAGCTCTAATTGGCTTCCCTACATCAGGGTCGACGACGCCCCGGCATACGTACGACGCGTCGAAGGCCTGGGCGGACGCGTCCTGTTCGCTCCCCGGTCGGACGTTCGACAAGGCACGACCGCGATCATAGTAGACCCTACCGGGGCCGGGATCGCACTGCAGCAATGGCCCATGCCGGAGAGGGGAAACCGATGAAAACATTGCGACTGGGTCTGGGCCTGGTCTTGGCTCTCGCGCTGCCCGCATGCGCCGGGAGTGCAGTCTACGTCGGGTACGGAGGGTACGGAGGGTATGGGGGCTATGGAGGTTACGGACGCTATCCAGGGTGGGGATATCCTACTCCCGGGGTAATCCCACCACCGTACATCGGAGGACGCCGGTACGACGATGCAGACGGGGACATCGACGACCTCGATTTCCCCACAGCCGCTTCGGACGCTACCTGGACCCGAGCAACATCCACGCAATAACCGGACGGTGGTCCGAGTTGTAGTCGACGGTAACCGGGTGGTAGGAAATCGGAGTGCTGAATCCGTTCGGCGTCGAACCCTTTCGGAAGAACAAATGGTCGGTGGGAAACGACCCTCTCGTCGGCTCCCCATGCCACTCGGGTGAATCGGGAAACGCAGCCATGAGTTGCCGGAACGCTCCCTCATAGGTGGACCACGTGTTCATGTCGCCGCCTGCCAGGGTGGCAATTTGCTCTGCTCCGGGTTGCGCCTCCATCAAGGTAAGCGCCTCGGCTAGGGCCAACGCCTGACGCACCCGGGAGCTGTTTCCTGTCCGTAGAAGCTTCCACGGGCCGGGAAACGTGTCGAAGTGAAGGCTCAACGCCCGGAGGGATCTGCCGTCGGGAAAATCGACCACGACCCCCGTGGCTACCCGCCGCGAAGCTTCGCGCGGGAGTTCCATCGCAAATGGATCTCGCAGAGGGAGCGTCGACAAAATCGCATTGCCCAGATCTTCCCGCTTACCCCCCGTTTCCCGGTCTCCATTTCGCGCGCTCGGGATGTAGAGCAGCGAAAGCCCACACTCGCTCGCCACTCGCTCGATATCGACGCGTTCGCCAATCGGCTCGCGCTCCCGCAACGTAAACTGGCTCTTTGCCCCCGGTCGATCTGGCGGCACGCTTTCATCCTGGCGAAACGCCTCCTGCAACAAGAGAAGCGCATGAGTTTCGACATGTGGCTGCGGACCGCAACGCAGGTCGATCTCGCGCTCCAAAAACGCTCTGAGGTTTCCAGCACCCAGCGAGACGTTCCATACGGCCAACACAACCGGATCGGCGGGTCCCGCATCGGCTACCTCGATCGAGGCATTGGGCACGAACACGATCGGGCCCACTGCACGACACCATGAATCGAGTTGCCGTCGATCGTTGTCGTCCCGGGGCACCACCCAGAACACTGCCACATTCTCACTCGTGTAGGCGTCGCACCCACGACCGCCGACGTCAGTCGTCATCGATGGGCCCAAGGCACACCCTCCCAAGACCAGCAACCAACCGACGGGCGCCGACAACTTCCATCGCCTCAACACGTCAGAACGCCACGCTCATCGGAAATACGACGGCCCCATTTCCACCTACCTGGAGCGCCTCAGCCATCCAGCCGGATATTCCGCCTACTGCGAGACCCAGCAACGCCGTTTGCAGCGCGTCCTCGCTAGTGGCCGTCGGTATGGCCCGCCACAGAAGCACCCCACCGGCCAGGCCTGCGGCCAATCCGATGGCGGCACCCTTGGGCGATGCACCGATCGCACCTCCGATCATTCCGATGGCGAGCGCATCCTGCCATGTGTAGTGATGTACGAACGGGGCCAGCACCACGCCCACTGCCGTCCCGACACCGAAGCCGATCGCAGCCGATGTAGCCAAATCACCCATCCGCTCTCGGCTCACGCTACCGATGTGACCGCCGGAGACGCCGCCAATCCCAGCGCCAACGAGGGTCCAAGTCAAACTACAGGTTGAAGGGTTGAGCGCGTAACCGCACGGCATGACCCCTCCCACCGTGCCGAGGATTCCGCCGCTGTATGCTCCCAACGCCGCTCCAGCCACGATAGTCCACTCGTTGCCGTCGCTCTGACCCTGCAACCATGAAGGCAGGGTCAAACACGCCGCTACGAGCGGGCCGCGCACAAAACGGATGAGTCGTGGAAACGCCATACGAAACTACGGATTCGCGTGCTCCTCGGGATCGCAAATGCGGCATACACTTCCCGTCATGTTCAGGTTTTCCGTTTTCACGAACAGGACCCTATCCCTACCACGAAAGCGGAGATCGATGGCTAGGAGCGGCGTATTGCCGATCAGCGTTCTGAGACCGTCCCGGCGCTCGACGCGGTCGTGAGCCGACAATGTGTGACTCATGCTCAGAAGGGTATTCGACTATTGATGAAGAAGGCGTGAAGGAGATTCCAACTTCACTCCTGAATCAGTTGTATCCGCCCGGTCACCTCGGTCGTGGCCTGCATCGTCATGCCGAAACCGACGAGCGTCATGGGGCCTTGCAACTCGGCCGATGAAACCGCGGCCAGCATTAATCCCGCGTTGTGGTCCCAAACGTAGATCGCCGTTGTACTTCCAGTGAACCGGAACTCGATCGGGGCCGGAGACTCTGCGGGTTGTCCACTACCCTCCTCTGTTATATCACCATCGACACGAATCACCTTGGCCGGCCTGCCATTCCACACCGTATCGCCAACGATCTGCCCAAACCCCTCGAACGTCGAGGTGACGTCGAACACACCTTCGCTCGTCGTCGTACGACTGATCTGCCAACGCTGGGCCGTGTTTCCGTCGTCGGGCATCGGGACCAAGAAGTCTGCCAACGCGGCCTGGGAATCGAACAACCCGTTGAGCGGTTCGATGTCCGTCGCGAACTCGATACGACCCGATGGCAAGAGTGTACCAGACATTGGTTGGTCGATGAGCGAGCCACCCTCGGTCTTTCCTGTTGCGGCACCGGTCAGCCAAATCGTCAAAGCTTCGTACGTTGCGGTGACTTCGCGTCCCCCTTCGACAGCAGCACCGATGGTGATCGCCACGGTTGCCCGCGTAGAGTCTCCACTTTCTTGAAGGCCCATCGGGGTTTCCACTAGAATAGTGTTGTCCGCGGCCATCGAGTATCGTGCCGGACCACTCGTTGGTTGGTACTCGAATGTCGGACCCCGCGAACCGCCCGAGGCGCATCCGAGCCCAAGGATCAAAGCGAGACTGACTTTCCATGCACGCATCAGCAACCTCCAAACAAGAAATTCAAACACACTTACGGCGCAGGCCGTCGGCGCGCTTCGCGAAGCATAAGAAGTTACCCCACCGGACGGGCTATCCGGAGCCTGTTGATAACAAAGTCCTGTACGGCTGGGGCCAGGCCCAATTCACGTTCGGCATCGATATTTAGGGCATACGTGTCGGCCACGAACCGCAACCTCTCGAGCACCTGACGCGTGCCGTCGGCGTCGGTGGATCCCATCCTGGCTTCGACCTCGGCGACCAGGCGCTGCTCCAGACCCTCCAATGCATCACTCAACGGGCGCGAGAACATGTCGTGATTGCCGTCGGTCGGACGCGACCTTCCGTGCGCCAACAGCAACCTGGCATAGTCGCTCCATTGCCGGGCCAACCCCGCGTGCTGCGGTCGGGCAAGCCACTTTGCCCGCTCGAGGGAAAACGAGGCTGTTCCCTTCGCGTGCCGGTTTCGGGAGACCACCGGGTGTAGATCGTAAATGACCCCCCCCGACTCTTCGCGATACTCCCACTTGGGCTGGAGTTCTTCCCACGTCATCACACGAATCACGTGAGGCCCGCGACTGTCGAAAAGCACGAAGCGCCCATCTTCGTGGTGCATGGCCGTGATCCAATGATCCCATTGTTCGATGCAGAGTAGCGTGGGCATTCCCGCATCGAGATGATGTACGAGTTCTTCGCGAGCGTCCTCGGCATAGTGCACGCGGATCATTCTCACGCTGCAATCATGTTGCCGGGCTGCCCGCGCCAGATCCCGTTCGTCAGTGCCGCCGGTATCCGTTCCCGCGGCGCGGGCAAGGGCCCACTCGTTCTCGAATACGCCGAGCGCGATCAGCGCGTGCTTGAGCGCGAACGGGCCGCAGAGCCACGAGTTGGGTTGGGGATAGATGCCCATCGACCAAATGTATGCGCTAGTACTTGATGTCCGTCCGACCGACCGTCATTCCGATGTTGCCCACCCTGTCCCCCATCGTGTAGTGCTCGCCACTGCCGGCAGTCATTCCGAAGAACGGCACGTTGGGGACCACCAGGCGCCCCGACTGGTCAACCGCACCCTCGACGGCAGTCGTCGCGACAACCTCGGCGATAAACAATTTCCTGAGCGGCGGGACGTCCAGCGAGAGAAAGGTCCGACACTCACAGTGGATCGGCGCTTCCTCCACCGTTGGAGCGTCTACCGCGACGGCCCGACCTCGGGTGAGCCCAGACAACGCGAACTTGTCCGCGACACGACTCGAGTTCATGTCGACGGTGTCGAAGGCTTCGACTAGCGATACGGTCGGAATGTTGAGAACGAATTCGTCGTGCCGCTCCAGGAGTCGGCGGGCCAGATGTTCGGAACCCGCACTCACTCCAACCTGCGGCGGATCGCCATTCACCACGAACGTCCACAGAACGGAGATCTCATCGGGATCGCCCGGCGCGCCATTCACGGTCAGCAGGATCGCCGGCACCGGGGGCACCATTGGCCCAGGATCGGCCAGGGTTCGCCGCGCTCCGGTCAGTGCGCCGTCTTCCGGACGCTGCGAACCACAGCCCCAAACCGCAGCCACGGCGGCCGCTGTAGAGCTTTCTGTCAAGAAACGCCGTCTAGACCAAGTCATCGAGTCCGTTCCGGTCCCTCGGCTCATCGTGTCGGCCCATCGTTTATACCGCGCGACACTCCTCGGCCATTCGTCTCGATTCTTCGGAGTCAGTCGACCCGCTCAGGATTCCGCTCCTCGCCTCTTCGTACTTCGCATCGGATGTCAACAACTCGATCGTCTCGGCGCTGAAATCGCACATCACTGTGAATTGTGTGTGTTCGCTTCGCACCCGGCAGCGATCGTCCTCCCAACCGAAGATCGTTTGGTGGTAGGTACCGATACCGGGATAGGAAAAACGGAACTCTCCTGGGCCGCAGGTTTTCAGGCTATCTAGATAGTCGATCGCGCCGCCGAATGCCGGCGCCCCACGCTCAGTCCCGGCATCATCGCTGCGCTGCCAGACCACGAGGTCGAAATCGTTTTCCCCGCGAATCCTGAGATTCATCCTTCCTCCCTGGTCGAGGCGCAACTCGACCGACAGCTTCATCTCCTCTTGTCCGGAAGGATCAGATAGGACCGCTGACAGTAACGTGTGATCTCCAGAGTCATCCTCGAGGGAAACGGCAAGGTCGAATGTCGCTCCTTCGAGATGGCGAAAAGTGATCGACGCCCCAGTGATTTCAACTTCCGCCCGGGACGAGAGCCATCGCTCGGTCCACCCGGGCTTGTTGTCCGGATACATATTGGGATCGGCCGCGATGGTACTCGCAGTAGCCTCCGCATCGACGGCCCAAGTTCCCAGAAACCGCGCCGGCACCTGTCCAACGGCCGTAGGCGGCACTACCACTGCTACCGCGAAAGCAGCGAATGCAGTCGACGCCTTCATGAAACCCTTCCTCCTTTGCAGAAAGATCAAATCTCAGCTTCACACAACTTGAGCGCCGGAAAGTGTGCGCGCAAGAAACCCAGCGCGGAATGCTTGGCGAGAACTTGTCACATATGCCAAGACTCCCTATCGGCCCATAACCGTGCTATCCTCGTTGCCATGAACCCAAAGATGATTCTCGCGGCGCTGCCGCTCCTTCTGCTGATCGCGCTGCCGGCCCACGCCCAGGACTCTTTGTACGTGGCGGGCGAATACCGCGTGTTCACTGGAGCCGGCCAACCAGCCTCGATGGACGACATCATCGCCGAGATGGGACGGCACCAGGTCGTGTTCATCGGCGAGGTCCACGACGACCCAACTGGCCACATGCTCGAAGCCGAACTGCTCGAGCGGGCGTACGAGGTTTATGGAGCTCCGGGTTTGAACGCCGGCGCGCCCCGCCCGGTAACGCTATCGCTCGAGTTCTTTCAAAGCGATGCGCAGCCCATCATTGATGAGTACCTGGCCGACCTCATCACGGAGAAGGCGTTCCGGGCCGACAGCCGCCCGTGGCCCAGGTACGAAACCGACTACCGGTCTTTAATCGAGTTCTCGAAGGAGAACGGGCTGGCAGTGATCGCGGCCAACGCCCCACGGCGGTACACGACTCGGGTTACCAGGTACGGGCGCGAGTCGCTGTACGACTTGAGTCCCGAGGCCTTGGCGAGTCTCGCGCCCTTGCCCTATGGAGAGCCGTCCGAGGAGTACCGCAACCAGTGGATCCGGGTCATCTCCAAGGTGATGGAGGAGGAGGGTATGAAGTGCGGCCTGCCGATTCCCGAGCCCGAAGAAGGTAAGGATACGGTGCAAGCCACTGTCCCCACCGGATCACACGACAACATGGGGAACCAACTGCACAGCCAGGTGCTGTGGGACGCGACGATGGCGTACTGGATCTCGGAGCACCTGGCGGAGCAGCCGGACGCCCTCGTACTGCACATGGTCGGCGGGTTCCACGTTGCGCGCGGTACTGGCACGCCGGAGCACCTCGAGGCCTACCGTCCCGGCACCTCGCGCATGATCGTCTCGCTACGACCAGTTAAGGACATCGACACCTTCGAGCCCGTCCCTACCGGCGAGTGGGGCGACTTCGTAATCCAGACAGACGAGTCCCGGACGCTCGAGGAAATCGAGTGTCGGCAGTACCTGGCCGAGTCGGAAGGGGAGTAGCGTACCGCTCGTTAGGCAGTTGGCTCAGCCCTGCCGTCGAAGCCTTCGAGCCACGCCCACGACAAGATTGAAACGCGGCACTCTCTCCATGTAGTCCCGATCACTACCCGGGCCTTCAAGTCACCTCTCTATCACGTGCCGGCGAACGACGTACTGGACATCGATGTCATCTCGCCACACCCCATAGATTTCGTCCTCGTGAAACAGGCGAGGTTGGAAGCGTGGTGGCATGTTCACGACGCCCAGATACCTACCGGCTCGATCGAATACATCCCAGCCGGAGGCTGCACCATTCTTCCAAATAGCCGATTGCGTCTCATTCACGCCAGACCCTTTTTGGGGTCTTAGGTGCCCATTTTGGGACATTTGAGGAAAGCGAAGAAGTTCGGGGACCAACATGGGGGAGTGGTCCTTTGAAACACCAAAGCGAGCCAACCTAACCACTTAACTCGCTTTAAGTTGCCCCGCCAGGGCTCGCCCGGAAAGTGTCGAGCGTCAGCGAGACACGGCGGCTAAGTCCGATCCTCTACCTTCGTTCTTCGGGATCGCGGTTGGCGAGCCATTAGTCTCGCCCTTTGGCCAACAGTCTCTCGGTGGAGTCGAGACGCTCCTGCAGCTCGGTCAGTTGATGAT
>SMVA01309259.1_pt1 | contig 13547 bp, 10 predicted proteins | sample 2456451 | NCBI WGS metagenome assembly SMVA01 (sample SAMN11095933, study PRJNA526329) | marine sediment metagenome | biome: Marine sediment; feature: Surficial sediment; material: Deep marine sediment; isolation source: Hadal surficial sediment | place: Pacific Ocean | collected 2014-05 | depth...
GCATGGCTCAAGTGGGTACTGCCAAGCAGGAGCCAAAACGGCGAGAATGCGGCGAGTAGCGCTGCTAGGCGAGCGACCCGCACGCTGTCGAGAAGCCGCTCCAGAGCCGCCGCGAACGCCGTGGTACCGACCCCGACTGCAATCGGACCTACGAGCCAGGGAACTCCTGCGAGGAGTCCGGCGGCGAGCAAGACCGTGTGGCCGGGGGGGTACACGGACGTCCACCCGGACGGGCTCAGAAGACCGTTCTGCACGGCCCAAGCTGCTTCGAAGTCCCCGAGCGGGCGCGCGAGCCGTCCGCCGGCGAGGGTGCCGGCGTGCAGCAACTGGACCATCTCGTCGACCGACGTCGGCAGGGTGCTGAAGAGAGACACCGCGATCCACGCCGAAATCGCGAACGATGCTACACCTAGCGAAATCGCGAACGCGGATCGGCCCGGTCTCTCTAGGAGTCCGACGAGCGGGTGAAGCGCCCGGGCGAGTCGATCGACCGGTACGAGACGCGACAGCGCGAGGGCGCACCCGATGACGATCAACGTGCCGAGAAGGCCCACCCGCCAAGCGGCTTCGGCCGCTGCACGGATGGAGACGCCTGCGGGTCCGGTGATGGCCGGATCCAGCAGTCGGTGGATCGGTAGGTAGGCGAGCAACAGCAGCGCGGTACCGAGTGCTCGCGTCGCGATGGCGCGCGCTCGGGCCGGCGGCATTGCCTGAGTGTCGTGGGAGGCCACAAGTTCGGGCGCTCGATTGGGCATGGACGACAATCTGTCCAGGACCCAACTTTCCGGCCACTATTCGTACATTCCGGCCAGCATTACCAGAGTCCGAGAATTCCATGCCGCTCTCGAGCGAGGAGGTCGCGTCATTCGCGCGGGAGCCCGAGCAGAACCCCGGGGTCCTGATGGAGCTGCAACGGATCTTGGCGGATGTGGCCCGAATCCGACACGACCTGAACAATCCGCTGACATCGGCGCTCGCGGAGGTGCAACTGCTGCTCTTCGACGTGAACGACGAGGAACTCCGCGAGTCACTTGAGGTCATCCAGAGTCAGCTTCGGCGCATGCGAGATCTCGTCGTGTCCACCTCCCACATGCGACCTCCACGCAGTTAGTGCGGCCCTTGGCAAGGTGTCACAGCACTAGCGTCCTGAAGGGCCCAGCGTGCTAGCCGACTCTCGCATTATGCGAGCGGTTTGTATTTGCAGATTGCGAATCTGCGTATACCTTCTCTTAGCCCATGCGGGGCGGGTAGCAAGTGTCCAAGCATCCCGCAGACCTCGGGAGACGACCACTGTGGCTGAAGAGACCTCCACGCGCCTGAAGGTGGGCGAGCACCAACTACCGCAGATCGACTTGCTGCGGTGGCTGTACGTGGGGCGGCTCACGCTCGTCACGGGCATCCTCGCGGGTGCTTTCTGGGCGTGGTTCGAGGCGAGCCCGGATGTCTTGCTCGTAACGGTCGTGATGTTCTTGGTCGCGCTGTTCGTGACGTCGGGCTCCTTTTGGTACACGCACATGAAGCGCGTCGAAGTCGGCGAGAACTTCCTCTACATGCAGGTCGTATTCGATGTAGCACTGGTCACGGCGGTCGTACACGTGACGTTGGGACCGGATAGCACGTTCGCGCCTCTCTACATCCTCGTCATCAGCGTGGGGGCACTCATGCTTCCTCTGCCGGGGGGTGTGCTGATCGGCGGTCTCGCCAGCATCTCATACTTCGCCGACTTGGTGTGGGGCTTCCAGGAGACGTTGGGCCTGAGCGTGGTGCTCCAGATCGGACTCTTCACGCTGGTGGCCCTGATTACCGGGTTGCTTGGTGACCGCCTACGCCACACGGGGCTCGCGCTCGGCGCGATGCGGTCCGAACTCGAGCAGTTGCGGTTGGACACGAGTGACATCCTGGCCAGCCTCGCCACAGGTGTCTTGACGGTGGATGGTGAGGGCCGCTTGGCGTACGCCAATCTGGCGGCGGAAGGCCTGCTCGGACTCGATCGTGATGCGTTCATGGGTAAGCCGGTGCTCGCTGAGGTCGAGCGCATCGCGCCGGGCCTGAGAGGTGTACTGGAGGGGTCCATCCACCACGGGCGTTCCGTCGGACGGTTTCGAACCACCGCGACGCTTCCCGACTCGCGGAAGATACGGCTAGGCGTGAGCACCGCCGTCCTGGAGCGGTCCGGTGGCGAAGCCAACTCCGCAACAGCGATTTTTCAGGACATCACCGATCTCGAACGGATCGACGAGCTCCACGTTCGCACCCAGCGCTTCGAGGCGGTCGCGGCACTCTCGGCTTCGCTGGCACACGAGATCAAGAATCCTCTTGCGTCGATCCGGAGCTCGGTGGAGCAGCTCAGCGGAGACTCTCTCGCACCCGACGATCGCTCCGTTCTGGAGCGGCTCGTTCTTGCGGAGTCGGATCGGCTGAGCAGGCTTCTGTCCGAATTTCTGGACTACTCGGTCATGAAGATGGGGGCGAGTGAAGAGGTAGATCTCAAAGCGCTCGTCGCTGACTGCATCTCGCTGAGCAAGCAACACCCCGACCTCGCCGCCGTCGAACTCGTCACGGAGATCGACGAGGGTCCCGTGCGTGTCATGGGAGATGGAGATCTGCTGCATCGAGCCTTATTCAACTTGTTGCTCAACGGTGCGCAGTCCGCCGGAGCCGGTGGTAAGGTCGTCGTCGCGCTTGCCCTCGCAACAGGTATGCGGGACCCTCGCGGAGACGGCCTCGAATACCCGGTGCGGCTCGCGGTCAGCGATAGCGGCCCGGGTATCGATGCCGAAACGGCCAGCCGGGTCTTCGACCCATTCTTTACGACGAAGGAGTCGGGAAGCGGGCTAGGCCTCGCGGTGGTTCATCGCGCGGTCGAAGCGCACCACGGCGTGACGTTCGTGGATCGGGCACCCGAGGGGGGCGCACGGTTCGTCATCTTTCTCCCGGGGATCCCCGGGGATCAGTCTGGGGCAGAAACGTGAGTCAGCAGGTGAAGATCCTCCTGGTCGACGACGAGACGGCCATTCTCGAGACCCTCAGCATTCTCTTCCGCGGAGCCGGGTACGACGTGACTGTCGCGAATTCCGGCGCCAAGGCAATCACCGCGCTGAGCGAAGAGAAACCGGACATCGTGCTCACCGATATTCGCATGCCTGGCGCCACAGGGCTGGAGGTGCTCGCCAAGGCGCGCGAGGTGGACGCCGAGATATCCGTGATTCTCATGACGGCCCAGGCTTCACTTCAGTCCGCGGTGCACGCGGTAAACGAGGGTGCTTATTACTACCTGCAGAAGCCATTCGCGAACGACGAGCTGCTCGCGATCTGCCGGCGAGCGTCCGAGGCTCGCCAACTGAAGGTCGAGAACAAGGCGCTTAAGAGGGAGATCCGGAAGCGGACCAACTCCTCCGAAGATCGACCAATCGGAACCGCCCCTAGCTTCGTCGAGGTGCTCGAACTCGCGGAAACCGTCGCGCCGACGGACTCCACGGTCCTGCTCTCCGGCGAGAGCGGTACCGGCAAGGAAGTTCTGGCGCGCTACATCCACCGCCTCTCCCATCGCGCTGAAGGACCGTTCCTGTCGATCAACTGTGGCGCGCTGCCTGAGGGTCTGCTGGAGAGCGAGCTCTTTGGGCACGTGAAGGGGTCGTTCACGGGTGCCGTCAAGGACAAAGATGGTCTGCTCACAGCCGCCGCCGGTGGCACGTTCTTCATGGACGAGATCGGCGCGATGAGCCCGGCGACGCAGGTGAAGGTGCTGCGCGCGCTTCAGGAACGAGAAGTGACCCCCGTGGGCGCCACCAAAGCTCTGTCCATAGACGTGCGCATCCTAGCAGCGACGAATCAGGAGCTCGAGCAGGAGATCGAAAGAGGAAACTTTCGCAGCGATCTCTACTACCGCTTGAACGTGATCCAACTCCGCCTACCGCCCCTTCGGGAGCGGCCTGAAGACGTGCCCATCCTTGCGCGACACTTCCTGGAGTCTCGCGCCGGTATCGACGGAGCTGTGCCCCACATGACCGAGCAGACGATGGATGCTCTGGCGCGGCACGACTGGCCCGGAAATGTTCGGGAACTCCAGAACGCGCTGGAACGTGCGGCCGTCGTCACCGGGGGCGGGGAGATCACGCCCGCCTCGTTGCCGGAGCGAGTCCGAGAAGCTCCGCCACAGCGATTGGGCTCAGAGGACCTCACGCAGAATCCGACGATGGAAGTCGTGGAGCGCGCCTACATTCTCTGGGTCCTGCAAGCTGAGGGTGGAAACAAGAAGCGAGCCGCGGAGCTCTTGGGTATCGACCCGTCGACGTTGTACAGGAAGCTCGGCCGGTATGGGATCGGCGATTGATTCCCTCCAACTCCAAGTCACTCGACTGATATGTCCAATCATCAAGCCTCCGGCGTCAATTTTCCTGGCACACCAAAGACGGAACTCCCCTGGCATCGCGTCACGCTGTCCGTCGTGATTCCAGCGTACAATGAGATTGCGACCGTCGAGCGGCTCTTGCGCCGGGTGCGCGAAGTACCGCTCAACCTCGAAGTGATCGTCGTGGACGACGGCTCGACGGACGGGACCCGTGACTTGCTGGCGGAGCTCGAGGGTGAGTTGATCGACCAGCTGATCTTCCATGAGAAGAATGCGGGCAAGGGCGCGGCGCTGCGCACAGGCTTCGGCAGAGCAACCGGTGACGTCGTCGTCGTCCAGGACGCAGACCTCGAGTACGACCCTTACGAGTTTCCCATCCTTCTCGAGCCGATCCTGAGCGGACGAGCCGATGCGGTGTACGGCTCCCGTTTTCTGGGCGGGCCGCACCGAGTGCTGTTCTTCTGGCACTCGGTGGGCAACCGCTTGCTCACGCTTCTCTCCAACATGCTCACGGACCTCAATCTCACGGACATGGAGACGTGCTACAAAATGGTGCGCACCGAGCTCCTGCAATCCTTACCGCTCTCCGCGCACCGGTTCGGAATCGAGCCCGAGTTGACCTCGAGGCTCTCGCAGGCGGGTGCTCGCATCTACGAGTTGCCGGTAAGCTACCACGGACGTTCGTACGCCGAGGGCAAGAAGATCGGATGGAAGGACGGCGTGTCCGCGTTCTGGTCCATCCTCAGGTACAACATGTCGCCGCCTCGCGTACCGAAGTGGATTCCGCCGTTGATCGATCCGTGGAACGAGCCCGAACGCATTGCAGCCGGTACTGAGGGTGTGGCTGACCCCGGGACTGCGGCTGACCCCGGGACTGCGGCCACAGCGGGAAGCACTGACTCCGGGGCACCTGAGTCTCACCAGCAGCGCTAGAGGGCGAGTGCCGACGACGCTCCCTAGGGCGCGAGTCCTCCTGCTGTTCGTCGCTGTCTCGGTATACGCGAACTCGCTCGGCAATGGCTTCACGTTCGACGACAACTGGCTCATCGTCGAGAACTCGGTGGTCACGGAGGGTAGGGTAGCGGACGCGTTCACGGCTCCCTATTGGCGCGGTGCACGTCCTGGAACGGGCAACTATCGTCCGCTCATGCTCGCGAGCTTCGGACTCGAGTGGGCCGCCTTCGACGGGAGCGCGCTCGGATTTCACGCCGTGAGTGTGCTCGTGCATGCGCTCGTTTGTCTGTTGGTGCTCGCGCTGCTGACGCGGTTCGTTTCGATCCCAGCCGCGCTTCTGGGAGCTCTTCTCTTCGCTGTGCATCCTGTGCACGTGGAGGCAGTGGCCAACGTCGTGGGGCGAGCGGAGCTCTACGCAGCCGTCGCGTACCTCGGAGCCTGCCTTCTCTACCTCGACGCCGGAGGAGGTAGGGGTCCGCGGTCTGCGTGGCGACTGCTCGGCCTCATCGCACTCTTCGTGCTTGCTCTGGGCGGCAAGGAGATCGCGATCACGCTTCCTGGTGTTCTTCTCGTGCTCGAGCTGAGCAGGCGGAGTAAAGTCGATCTGCTGGCCAGGTTGAGAGCCGAGTGCCCCACGTACGTGGCGTTGACCGGTACGCTCGCGATCTACGTGCTGGTGCGCGGCGCCGTGATCGGTGCCCTGACCGGTGAGAGTCCGGCTGCGGGCCTCGCGAGCCTCTCCCTCGGAGAGCGGCTGCTGACGGCCCTGACGGTGTGGCCGCAGTACCTGAGGCTCATGGTCTTTCCGCTTGATCTCAGTGCCGACTATGCGCCCGGGGTCTTCTTGGTCACGACCTCGCTCACAGCGGAAGTCGTCGTGGGAGCTGTCCTGCTGCTCGCCCTGGTGGTTGGAGCGTGGCTGCTGCGAGCGCGCTCACCAACGCTGGCCCTCGGGTTGGCGTGGTTTTTCGTGACGGTCCTTCCTGTCTCGAACCTGATCGTGCGCTCAGATGTACTTCTCGCTGAACGCACACTCTATCTGCCCTCGGTCGGCTTGGCTCTCGTGCTTGCCGGCCTCGCTCACGAGTTCGTACCGTCGATCCCACTCCCGAGGCGACGTGCACTTTCGGTGCTCGTCGGTGTGGTACTCCTGGCGATGAGCGTGCGCACCGTCACGCGGAATCCCACGTGGTTGGACACGTTCACGATGCTTAATACGCTCGCCGTCGAACATCCGGAGTCCTCGCTCGCGCTGCGCGGCCGGGCGCTCGGCTTCGAGCGAGTGGGGGACATGGAGCGGGCTCGGCAGGCGTTCGAGTTGGCTCTGGAGTTCGCTCCAGACAACTACCAGATCACCGTGGAAGCGGGCGTCTTGTACTCCGACCTGGGTCAGCACGAGCGCGCCGAGCAGCTCTTTGCGTCGGCCATCGCACTCCTTCCCGACTACCCCGCCGCCCATATCGAGCTGGCAAGGCAACGACTGTTGCGGGGTGAGGGGCGGGCCGCGCACGCCGCGGCGCTGAGCGGCCTGGCGCTCGTCGGCTCGGACCGAGAGCTCTGGTTGCTGGTCTCGGAGTCGTACGTGGTGAAGGGTGACCTGACTGCCGCGATCCACGCCGGTCAGGCCGCGCTCGGGAGGGAGCCCGACTTCGAGCCGGGATGGGCTCGTCTTGCGGAGCTATTGGAACTCGACGGCAGGGGGGGCGAGGCGCGCGTTGCTCGCGAGCGCGCCTCTCAGATTCTCACTTCGCGCGCCGACCCCGGGGCTGGGGCATGAAGCGCCTCAGCCTTCCAGCGCTCCAAGTCGTGGTGCGGGACCGTCGCGCGGCGTTGTTGCTCGTGATGGTGCTGGCGGCACTCGTGCACGCCAATACGCTCACGAACGGCTTCGCATACGATGACCACCTGATCATCGCGAACAACGAAGCGATCCAAAGTCTCGAGACGCTTCCGGCGGCGGTGCTTGCCCCCTATTGGCCGGGCATCTACGGACAGCAGAACGGCTTGTGGAGGCCTACGAGCCAACTGCTGTTCGGTTTGCAGTGGATTGCGGCGGACGGCGCCCCTTGGCTCTTCCACCTCACCAACTTGCTTGGGCATGCCGTGGTCACGGGGCTGGTATTCCTGCTTCTGGCCGAGCTCATGTCGCTTCCAGGGGCCCTGGTCGGCTCGCTCGTATTTGCGGTCCATCCGGTGCATGTCGAGGCGGTTGCCAACGTAGTTGGCATGGGGGAGGTCGTCTCGGCGGCCTTCTTCCTCGCGGCTTGCGTCGTCCATGTGCGTGGACCGCCCGAGACGTCATGGCGAAGGGCGGCGGTCATCGGGCTGTTGTATGCCATCGGATTTGGCGCGAAGGAGGGGGCGGTGACTCTACCGGGCATCGTCTTCCTGCTCGATGCGGCCCGTGAGGATATTTCCTTCAGGGACCTACGACGCTACTTGGCCGAGCGCTGGAGGGTCTATGTGGCGCTCGGTGTGGTTGTGGCGGTCATGCTGGTGGCGCGCCAAGAGATCCTGGGCACGATTGCTGATCCCTTGGGGCCGCTCGGAGCGGATCTACTGTTCGAGGCCCCGCGTATCTGGACGATCGCGGAGGTCTGGGGCAACTACGTGCGGTTGTGGGTCTTCCCCATGGACCTCTCCGCCGACTACGCGCCGGGCGTCATCCCGATCTCGCTGACCTGGGGCCCGAGCAACGTGGTTGGCATCGTTCTCGCGCTTGGGGTGCTGACCTTGGCCCTGGTGGCATGGCGAAGAGATGTCATGGCCGCGGGTCGAGCGTCGGTCCGGATTGCGGGTTTCGGTGTCGTCTGGTTCATGATCACGGTGTCGTTGGTTTCCCACGTCTTCTTCGTGCCTGGCCTCCTGCTGGGCGAACGGACGCTCTATCTGCCCTCGGTCGGGCTCGCTGCGGCGACGGGTTGGATGCTCGTTCGCTTTTGGCGGTCGCGGCCGCGCGCGGCGTTGGTCTCGATCTTGGTGATTCTCGGGCTGGCAAGCGTGCGGACCTGGACACGGAACCAAACTTGGAAGGACGACGATACCGTTTGGGGGAATCTGATGGCTGACTACCCCCAATCGGGGCGCTCCCAGTGGATTCTCGGGGACGAGTTCATGGCGCGTGGCCGCACCTCGGAGGCGCTACGCTCCTATCGTCTTGCGGTCGGTTTGCTGGACTCGCACTACCAAATCACGACCGATGTTGCGCAGACCCTGATGAACAATGCGCTCTACCAGTCGGCTGAGGGTCTTCTGCGGCATGCTTGGCGAAGGGAGCCGAGGTTCGCGCTGGCGCCTGGCCTCTTGGCAGAGATCTACTCGATCCGCGGAGATGTCGAAGAGGCGGAGCGTCTCAGCCGTGTGTCGCTCGTCATTGACGATCGGGATCCGCTCCGCGCCAACATCGTCGCGTGGGCCCTGGCGTCACGCGGTCGATTCGAGGAGGCAGAAGAGGTTCGACAGGAGACGATCGAGCGCTACGGGCTGCAGAATTTCTGGCAGCAGTGGGTAACTCTGGCGTATTTGAACGCCCAGGCAGGTGACTCGGCAGGCGTCGAGATGGCGTTTGACGCAGCATTGGCGATAGACCTCACGACTGTCGAGCAGGCGCTACTCGATTCTCTGCGCCTAGAGGTGCGCCGGCAGATCAACTAGTGCTGTAGTCGGAGGGCACGCATCGTGTCGCAAACGCTTCATCGGTCTTGCAAGCGTCCTCGCGATTTGCAGAATCCCACACTCACTTGAGGCGTCCTAGCTCCCTCGGCACCCTCTGAAAATCCTGTAACACATTGCTGTAAACCACCTTAGGTGATTTGAGGCGGTTTTGGACCCGGGCTTGCTATTCCCCAACGTATCGCAGGGCCGCATTTCACTCAATTTTGGAGTTTCTGATCATGCGAGACAAAAAGGGTTTCACCCTTATTGAACTCCTGATCGTGGTCGTGATCATCGGAATCCTGGCGGCCATCGCCATTCCGAAGTTCTCCGCCACTCGGGAAAAAGCATACTTCGCAGCGATGAAGTCGGATCTCAAGAACCTGGCCAGCCAGCAGGAGATCTACTACTCCGACGCGTATTCGTACACGACAGTGACCACGGATCTCTCGTTCACGAGTTCCTCTGGTGTCACCGCTTCTTCGGCCGCTACCAGCTCCGGCTGGTCCGCGAGCGTCATTCACGCCGCGCTTGGCACGACTGAGGGTTGCGTGATCTTTTACGGGACCGCTGCCAGTCCGGCCACCCCGACGACATCGACAGCTCCAGGTGAGATTTCCTGCACCAGCTGATGCGGCTGATGCGGTAGCGGATCTCCTCCGCGACACCGCGATCATCAGAGCTGCTGGTGGGCGGTCCGGGCCCGTTAGGTCCGGGCCGCCCAGCTAGGCAGCAACCGCCCACCTTCCCCCCCCTCTAGAGGTGGTGCTCATGAACTCGACCCGCTCGGGCTTTACCCTGATCGAGCTGCTCATACTGGTCGTTATCGTTGGACTGCTCGCGGCCATCACGATTCCCAAGTTCCAAGCGATTCGCGGGCGATCATACGTATCCTCGATGCGCGCCGACCTCCACGGCTTGGCGAATCTGCAAGATCTGTACTACGGCGAGCACTCTTCCTACTCGACCGATGCCGCCGCTCTGGACTTCTCAGCCTCGGAGGGGGTCACGGTAGCGTTCGGCGAAGCCGACAGCTTCGGTTGGTCGGCGTCGGCCGTTCATTCGGCGCTCGGTCCTGGCAGAGCTTGTGGGATCTACCACGGCGGCGCGGCACCGATGACGCCGGCACGGGTGATCAGCACCGTTCAGTGCACCGGCTGATTCCACTTGCCGTAGCCCAACCGCCCTTAGTAGCCTCCGGGCATGTCTCGACAGATCCCACTCCGGCGAGAGCTGTTGTTTCGGTTCGGCTTTCTCTTCGTGTGTGCCCTCCTTTTCGCTCTGGTGGGCATCGTCGGGCTGTTGCCAGGAATCGAGTCGACGGCTGGACGCACGGTCATGATCGGCGTGCTCATCGCGATCGATTTCGTCGCTCTCTTCGTCCTGGGAGGTGCGGTCCTGAGAAAGTCCATGGTGAAGCCGATGGAGTTGCTGGCCGGCGACGCGCGCAGAATTGCCGGAGGCGACTACCACCACCGCATCGGCCCGTCGAACACCCTGGAGCTCGGGCAGGTTCAGTCGAGCGTGAACGACATGGCGGATCGACTCATTGCCGATCAGGAGTTGTTGGCCGAGAACGTTGAGTCACTCGAGGCGACCAACAGGGACCTCATCGAAGCTCGCGACCAGATCATTCATACTGCGCGCCTCGCGTCCGTGGGTACTCTGGCGGCGGGTGTCGCGCATGAAGTTGGCAACCCGCTGGGGGCGATCATGGCCTTCGTCGATGTAGCCAAAGCGCGAGCCCAGAAGGTCGACGGCGACGTCGATCTGCTCGACTCCATCCGGGGCGAGGCCGACAGGATCGATCGCATCGTGCGCGGCCTGCTCGACTACGCCCGTCCGCGAGACGACGAGGCCGCGCCGGCCCCGCCGACGGAAGTGCTGGCGGGTGTGCGTGACTTGCTCGAGTCCCAAGGGAAGTTGGACCATGCCGAGGTGACGTGGACTTTGTCGGGCGATGCGCCGGATGTGGTCGTGGGGCGTCATCGGCTCGAACAGGTGATCGTGAATCTGATCCTCAACGCTCTGGCCGCTATCGAGTCGACTGAGAGTCCGCGGATCTCGGTGCAACTCTTTGGGGATTCGGGCGAGGTAACTCACCTTCCGACGAAGCGAGCGGATGACCCGGAAGGCATCAACTACATGCACCGTCGGCGTGTCTCGAAGGACGATGGAGGCTATGGTATTGACCTCGTATTCAATTCTCAACGTGTGGCAGTGATCCGCGTCGAAGACAACGGGCCCGGCATCGCTGAAGACGACCTAGAACACCTGTTCGACCCCTTCTTCACCACGAAGGGCCCCGGCGAGGGGACTGGGCTCGGCCTTTCGATCTGCGCTCGCCTAATCGACGGAATGGGTGGTCAGATCGTTGCTGAGAATCGCGAGGAAGGTGGCGCCGCGTTTACGATTCGGCTTCCGGGAGCCCCGGAACGAGGCTCCTCCCCCGGGCCAAGCAGCTAAACAGATGGAGCCGCCTTGAAGATCCTGATCATCGATGATGACGCTGGACTCAGAAAATCCGTCTCGCTCATCCTTACGGATGCCGACTACGAGGTCGTGCTTGCGGAGGATGGTGAGAGCGGCCTGAGCACGGCGCGCGAACAGAAGCCCGATCTCATCCTTTGCGACGTACGTATGCCGCGGATCGACGGGCTCGAGTTCCTCACATCGTACCGAGAGGCAGGCGGTGAGGCGCTCGTGATCATGATGACCGCCTACGGCAGCATGGACCTGGCGGTCGAGGCGATGAGACGGGGTGCCTACGACTACTTGCCGAAACCGTTCGGTGCCGACGAGGTCCTGCTCGCGATCCGGAAGGCTGAAGAACGGGAACTGTTGCGCAAGGAGGTTGGTCGCCTTCGCCATGAGGTTAGAGCCGATGCCCGCTTCGGAGATCTCGTCGTCGGTTCTCCGGCGATGAGAAAGGCGCTAGACATCGTCTTGAGAGTGGCGAAGCACGATTCTCCTGTCCTCCTGACGGGTGCGAGCGGTACGGGTAAGGAGGTCGTCGCACGCGTGCTGCACCGCGAGAGTGCCCGGGCTACGGGGCCATTCGTACCGGTGAACTGTGGTGGCGTCCCCGAGCAGCTGCTCGAGTCCGAGTTCTTCGGCTATGTGAAAGGTGCCTTCACCGGGGCGGACCGAGACAAGGAGGGGCTCTTCGAGGCGGCTGACGGAGGCACGCTCTTCCTCGACGAGATCGGCGAACTCCCGGGGTCACTCCAGGTGAAGCTGCTGCGGGCGCTTCAGGAAGGGGAGGTGCGCCGACTCGGTACCACCGAGATCCGACGCGTCGATGTACGCGTGATTTCTGCGACCAACCTAGACCTGGAGGCGGCGGTCGAGGATGGGCGGTTCCGCAAGGACCTGTACTACCGCCTGGCGGTCGTGCCCATTCACTTGCCGCAGCTTCGCAGCCGACGGGAGGAGATTCCCGAGCTCGTGACCTTTCTACTCGCGCGGCAAAGCGCGCGGCTGGGCGTGGAGGTGGAAGGCATAGAACCGGAGGCGATGGCCGTGCTGCTCACGCACTCCTGGCCCGGCAATATCCGCGAGCTCGAGAATGTTCTGGAACGGGCGTTGGTGCTGACCGAGGGCCCGAGCATCTCGCTCGACGACCTGCCGGAGGCGGTCCGTCGGCCGGCGCCGGACGGCCCCGGCATCGGTGTGGACTCCGATGACCTGTCGGTCAAGCGGCACGGCGCACGGTTGGAGAAGCACCTCATCCAGCTCGCGTTGGATCGCACCGGTGGCAACAAGACCCACGCCGCCGAGCTGCTCGAGCTGTCTCCGCGTGCGCTGCGCTACAAGATCCAGGAGTACGGGGTCGAGTAGGGGGGGGCGCGCGCTTCGCGCTCAGTCACCATTCTTCCCGCCCAACGGAATCAAAAGGAGTAGAAATGCCGCTGTGCATGGATCGCCACGACATTGGGGCAGCGACTGCTGAGGAGCTAGAGGATGCGCATCGCTTGGACCTCGCGGTCCAGGGCAACCATGCCTGCAAGGCGATTACCTATTGGCACGACGAGTCCCGGGGCACTGCGTTCTGTCTCATCGAAGCTCCCTCGGCGGCGGCCGTCCGCGAGATGCATGCAGAAGCCCACGGACTCATTCCGAATCAGGTCATCGAGGTCGATTCTGCCACGGTGGCTCAGTTTCTGGGACGGCTCACGGATCCCGAGGCGTCCAAGGGGGAGCCTGTTCGAGAGAGCGGATTTCGTGCTCTCCTGTTTGTGGACATGGTCGGCTCCACTGACATCACCCAGGCTCTCGGGGACTCGGAGGCGCTCGGCCTCGTTAAGAGGTATCGGGACATCGTTCGTACCGCGCTCATGGATCATGGTGGCAGGGAGGTCGATCGGGCAGGGGATGGGTTCCTCACGAGCTTCGAGTCTGCGTACAGTGCGGTGACGTGCGCGATCTCGATGCAACGAGGCCTCTCTAAGGAAGCGCGACCGGATGGCGTGAAGTTGAGGGCTAGAATCGGTATCGGTGCCGGCGAACCCGTGCTGGACGGAGACGCACTCTTCGGTTCCACCGTGAACCTCACGTCGCGGATCTGCGATCGTGCAGAGCCCGATCA
>SMVA01040602.1_pt1 | contig 13543 bp, 12 predicted proteins | sample 2456451 | NCBI WGS metagenome assembly SMVA01 (sample SAMN11095933, study PRJNA526329) | marine sediment metagenome | biome: Marine sediment; feature: Surficial sediment; material: Deep marine sediment; isolation source: Hadal surficial sediment | place: Pacific Ocean | collected 2014-05 | depth...
CATGAAGTACTCGGCAATCGCTTCGGTTTGATCATTCGGCAACGTTATCCTTTGTGGCTGGCGGCATGCGTCGTTTCAGTTACCGCGGTAAGCATGGCGTGGGCCTACTTTTTCGACCCACCCGTAGAATCGACTCCCGGTTTGGCAAGCGAAACGATTGTCCAGGCCGGTGCTGCCGTTCAAGCGGAGACGATTACTCGAACCCAAGCGATTGCTCTCGACAGGCAAGATACTGCAGTTCAAACTCTCGACCACTCAATCCTGGCGCAGGACACCGACCAAGCTACCAACGCTCCGGCGAAAATTCCCGAGCCCCGCCGTCGCGATCCGACAGATGACTTTCCTGAGCAAGAGCAGTCTACGAATTCGGATCTTGTGAGCCGGGGCCTGCCTGATCTTCCCGAGGCTGTTCGCATCGACCGCCCACCCGAAGGGAGCTACAGCACCCAACGAAAGGCATACGCGGCGGTATTCGCCCGTTGGGGTGCCCGATACATTCCCGAAGAAAACAGCATTCCATGCGATTTTGCTCCGTCCGTAGGATTACAGTGCCTCAGTCTCAATGGTAGCTGGAGTGAAATCAGCCAACTCAACCTGCCTGTTATTCTCGAACTGCGAGACGCGCAAGCAGTTCCCTATTACGCCGCAGTAACCGCAACTGAAACCGACGGCAGGAGCTTCCAATTCAACCTGGGCGATGAGGTCTTCCGAATCACACCAAACGATCTGCGCGATACCTGGTTCGGCAGGTACGTGGTGTTGTGGAAGATGCCACCCGATTATCACGGCAGCTTGCGCAATGGAGATGACCACCCGAGCGTTGGCTGGTTGCGCGGCCAACTCCAAAACCTGGTGGAATCACCGCTGAGGAGTGCGACACCCAACCGCTTCGACGATGGTCTCCGTGAGGCCGTTCTCACCTTTCAACGTGCTGAAGGGTTGCTGGCAGACGGTGTCGTTGGCCCCGCAACCTGGATCAGACTGACCGACCGATTACAGCTGCCAACCCCAAAGCTCAACAGTTGACATGTCATACATCCTCGATGCTCTGCAAAAATCCACCGCCGAAGGAAATCCGGTTGTGGCGGCAAGTCTGCTGCGAGGTAACGCAAAGCAGAGGAAACCACGGCTGATAGGCAGTCTGATCGCTCTCGCATTGTTCGCCAACGTCACCGTGTTAGCTTGGCGGTTCTGGCCCGAGCGAGTCGACCTACCTGAAATTGCTCAACTCCCCCTGGAAGTGGCCACTTCCACAGCGATCGAAGCGCCAGAAAGATCTGCTCCAGCAATCGTGCCAGAGCCTCCTCCATCAGCTAATGGCTCGATAACTCCGCTCGAGACAAACCTTGAACCGCTAAAAACCATCACTGTGGCAGATCTGCCGGAACGTGCACGCCTATCGTTCCCGAACATTGAATTCTCTACTCACGTCTATGCGGAGGATCCCACGCTCAGGGCAGTTGTTGCCAACGGACTGCGGCTGATGGAAGGAGATTTATTCGAGGGCCTCGAGTTGATCGAGATCACACCGGAAGGCGTAATATTCCTTTTTCAGGATTACCTGATAACGGTTTCCGTGTTGGCGCTGTGGGAACAAGGTTCTTAACTTCTAACCACGGTAGAAAATTCCGTCACGAGAAAGTACTACGGCGAGGACGGTTTTTCGCTTTTTTGAGGCGCTTAAGTGGCGCTACGCAACGAAAAAGAGCGCAAATATGGACCGTTGTGGTGCTTTCGCAGTAGCAATCTTTGCTACCGCGCAAACTCCCTCAACAAAGTATCAGGCGAGTCGCAGTGCCGCGGTATCGGCCTGGTTGGAGGCATCGATTCTCGCCTCGATGAACACAGTCACGATATCGGTATCCAACAAACCCTGGCGCGCCTCATCCTCAAGTACTTCGAGTGCAGCTTCCCGCGACATGGCACGTTTGTAGGGTCGATCCATCGCGGTAAGCGCGTCATAGATATCACATACCGTCATCACCCGGCTGGCCAGTGGAATCTCCTCACCGGAAAGCCCCGCCGGATAACCGCTGCCATCAAGCTTTTCGTGATGAGCACCCGCTATCTCCGGGACCCGCGCCAACTCCGGAGGCCAGGGCAATACCGACAAAAACTCCCGGGTGTGAACCACATGGGCCTGAATCTCCAGGCGCTCCTCGGGGGTCAAACTGCCTTTGCGTACCGACAACGCCAGCATGTCCGGTTCGCTGATCAACCCATTGTCCGTTCCGTCGAATTCCTGATAGGCGTACTCACGAATCTCTTGCAGATGGCGGAAATCGCCGTCATCCAGCACGTTGGGTTCGTTAGCGTTCACTATCCGTTCATAGTAGTTGTTCAGCAACTCAAGCTCCGCTTGCAACGCACGATTTACCCGCCCACGAGCAACTTCCAGGTCCGGAGCCCCGTGGTGAAACAGTTCGAGTTCCCGCTCGACGGCCCGCTTGCGCAGCCGTTCTTTCTGCAGCTCTACACGATAGCGAATCAACTCGAGTCGATCCGCGGGGAGTTTGTGCGACTTGATGAGAACGTTCTCGCGAACCGCCACTTTTCCGAAGTCATGCAGCAACGCCGCATAGCGAACCTCTCTGATCTGGTCAACGGAAAACTCGATGTGACGAAACCGATTCAAATCCGATCGAGGTAACGCTTGTAACAATTCAACGGTGGTCTCGGCGACGCGAAACGAATGTCCGCTGGTGCTTGGATCTCGTTGTTCAATGGTCTTGACCGATGCCTGTACGAAACTTTCAAATAGCTGATTGATGTCTCTGATCAGAGTGTTTTTTTGAATAGATACCGCAGCTTGACTTGCTACGGCCCGCAATAGCTCCGAGATCTCCGGACCAAAGGGCACCGGCTGATTGGCTGTGGGTTCGAGACGATTGATGAACTGAAGAACACCGACAATCTGGTCGCGGTAATCGCGCATGGGTAACACCAGCATCGAACGGGTTCGGTACCCCATCTGCTCATCGAACGACCGATTGAACCGATAGGGGGCGCTTTCCGGTAGTTCATAGACATCGGGTATGTCGAGTTCCTGTCCGGAAACCGCCACATAACCGGCGACGGATTCCGGCGTAAGCGGCAAGCGCGATTCCACGAACGGCACATCGACCGAATCGTTCTGCGCAAGCTTGAACACCAATGATCGAACCCCGTCCACCTCTTCGGTCAGGTAAAGCGACCCCGCATCACATCCAGCCAAACGGCGGGCTTCCTGAAGAATCGTTTCCAGAAGATCGTCGAGTTCCATTCGGGTCGAAAGCGATAAACCGATCTCGGACAATTGCCGCATCCGCTTCCTTCTGGTCCCAACCTCGCGGAAAAGCTCCAATACCTGCTGATGGCGCCGCCAATTTTCTTCACCGTGAGTGATGAGCTGGTTTAGTGCAGACTCGTGCGCATCCGGTTGAATGGTCAAGTCAGTGTTGAGATCGGGCAGGTGTCCGATAAAAAGCGCGTGAGGGAATCGCTTGCGCAGGCTCGGTGTCAGTGGCCTCGACATCAGGACAATGGCCGTGGCCTTATCCATCTCGGTACTTGCGTCATCGGTGGTGTCGATTTTTCGCAGCTGCCAACCCGCGGCACGAGCGACAGACGCCAGCCGGGAAATCGTCTGGTCAGCTATGCATAGCGTAGGTCTGGTGGGGCCTGCATCCATCTGATGCGCTTTTCCTGAGTAAAATTCTTGCGCATTATGCCGTGATAAGCCCGGCCCTGATTAGACGTAGTTCACAAGTTTGTTGTGAAAATATTACGATAAATCAAAGAGTTGGGTTAACCGACAAGCTACTCAGGCGTCGTTCAATGTCTGCGAGGCGAGTATTGAGCTGTAATCGATAGGCATCGATTGCGGCCACCGCCTGTTCGTTGTCTTTAACCCGGTTGACCAGGCCTGCCTGCAGGCTGGCCATTGTCTGGCGGGAGCCATTGACCTTGTCTACGAGCTCACGCTGCGCCTTGATGAGTTGCTGGAGTTGTGATTCGACACTCCTCAACTGGTCCATGATTGCCTGCTGCTGATCGAAGGCCACCTCGTGTCGGCCAACCGCAGCCTTGAGATCGCGATTGTTGGTTTCCAGCGTCTGAAGGGTGCTGCGTTGCTTCCCCAATGCCCTTTCGTTGTCCTTGATCCACTTCCGGTTGCGTTCGTTGGCAATCGCCCAGAGTTTGCGGATCTCGCTCTCCCAGTACCCCAACTGTTCTTTGGTATCCTGGCCGGATCCGGTCATCGCCGTTTCCGTTGCGACCAGGCGATTTTCGAGGCGTTGAATGCGCTTGGAAGCTTCCGCCGACGCACGTTGTTCTTTCCCGAGCAACTGATGCTGACTGGCAATGAACCATCCGGCAATCACGAGCCCCGCCACGAGCAGCGCGAGTATCAGATTGACGCCGATCATCCTGCCACCACCGGCGCCACCGCCGCGGCGCGTGCCCGTGCCGCGCCGATACCCAGTGGCATCTTCCGGATTCGGGGAAATAGATGCTGGCGATGTGCGTGGACGTTCTGCCATATCGGTTCCTCAGGCCCTCCATCAAGCGCAAGCGAGATTATATGAACAAAAGAGCCTGCAATTGCAGGCTCTTTTGAACACGGACCCGTGACCTCGACCAGTCAAGGCACGGGCGTGCGCGTCTTCTTCGGCTCTACAACAGATCGAGCACGGCCCACAATACGACCGTGAGCCCGAACCCGGATGTGATCACACCCCGCACTGTGGTCATCGGCCCCTGCTTCCCGAATATGCCATTCAGCTCGAGGGCTGCAACGACAATCAGGGCAACAGCAAGTGCCATCATACTTGACTCACCCACCATGCCGTGTCCACCCGACAGGTGCATGGTAGAGCCCATCAGGAAGAGCATCGGTAGAGAGAACAAGGTATTGGTACGTGACGCAAGCAGCGCCTTCGGCGCGGCAAGAGCGGCTTCGGGTCGCGCCTCACCCCCGGCCTTCACCTGTTCGTTGGAGGCTATGACGATTCGCTGATTCGGCCAGATGATGAGCCAGACGTTGAGAAACATCAGAGTACCCAATACCGCCCCGATGGTCAGATCCAGTGAGACGTTGGCGCCCTTGAAGCCGAGCATGATGCAACCGGTGAGGAATGTGAACATCGCCCCCCAGCGGAACCACCACAGCGCGCGTGGCACCAGCTTGGTAAACGCATCGGTGCGGGCGTCTCCGTCCGCTTCTTTAAAATATTCCCCTTGCACGAAATTGAAATAGTAGAGCAAACCGATCCAGGTAATGCCCGCCAGGTAGTGACCCCACCGCGCCAGATAGTCAATATATTGTTCCATTTGGAACTCCCACCCACTTTTTTAAGTTATCGTTCTATGTCACACGGGAATATATCGAAACCCTTTCGATAAATCATCCGTGTTTCTGGCGGTCATGGGCAGATGTGATTCGAAAAATTCCAGAATCCGCCGGTATTCGTCGAGCCAACTCGCTGGTTCTCCGAAGTCATGGGGTTCTACGGGGTATGAGGCGAGCTCCCAGTTCTGCTTGCCAAGCTCGATGAGGCGTTGCGCTAAACGCACTGAGTCTTTGTAAAGTACGTTTACCTGGTTTCGCACGCTGGACAAACAAACATTGAATCGTCCGCCCAGTATGGATTCAACGGCTGCCAAGCCAGTCCGGATGCGCCATGATTCTCTGGAGGGTTAAATTTTCACGGCCGAGGACAGGTATCGAAAAGAGCCAGATCGCGACGCGCATGAGAATTTTCGCGGCGTCGCAACCCAACCGATGTTTCACTTCAATCGGTACCCCGGTTACAAAAAAGCCCCGCCGATAGGCGGGGCTTTTGAATCAACGGCAAAAACCGCTTGTTTGCCTGCATCATGCCAACCAGGTCGGGCATGCCAACAGGCAGGAGCTACATCATGCCGCCCATGCCACCCATGTCAGGCATGCCGCCACCGCCGCCTGCTGGGCTGTCGTCCGGCGCTTCACTCACCATTGCTTCAGTGGTGATCATCAAGCCCGCAATAGAAGCTGCAGCTTGTAACGCGGTACGTACCACCTTGGCGGGATCAATGATGCCCATTTCGAACATGTCACCGTACTCGTGGGTCTGGGCGTTGTAGCCCTGGTTACCTTCCAGGCCAGAAACCTTATCGAGTACAACAGCACCTTCTTCACCAGCGTTGACGACGATCTGTCGCAGCGGAGTGGCCATGGCACGCTGTGCGATGGCGATTCCCACATTCTGATCTGAGTTGTCACCTTCGAGACCATCGAGTTGCGCCGCTGCTCTTACCAGCGCGACACCGCCCCCCGCAACCACGCCTTCTTCCACGGCTGCCCGAGTCGAATGGAACGCGTCTTCGACGCGCGCCTTCTTCTCTTTCATCTCTATTTCTGTCGCGGCACCAACCTTGATCACGGCAACACCACCGGCGAGCTTTGCCAGGCGTTCTTGCAGTTTTTCGCGATCGTAGTCGGAACTGGTGTCTTCGATTTCCGCGCGAATCTGCTTGATGCGACCTTCGATGTCACTCTTAGCACCCGCACCGTCGACAATGGTGGTGTTTTCTTTAGTCGCCGAGATTCGCTTCGCAGTGCCAAGATCGTCGAGCGTTGCACCTTCGAGCGTCAGCCCTACTTCCTCGGAGATCACCGTAGCGCCGGTAAGAACGGCTATGTCCTGCAACATGGCCTTGCGGCGGTCACCAAAACCGGGCGCCTTGGCGGCCGACACCTTCACGATGCCGCGCATATTGTTGACCACGAGCGTGGCCAGAGCTTCGCCTTCGATGTCTTCCGCGATGACCATGAGTGGTTTGCCAGACTTGGCAACACTTTCCAGCACGGGAAGCATGTCCCGGATGTTGGAGATTTTCTTATCACAAAGCAGGACATACGGCTCCTCCAGTTCAGCAGCCATAGTTTCCTGATTGTTGATGAAGTAGGGGGAAAGATAGCCGCGGTCGAATTGCATTCCTTCGACAACATCAAGTTCATTTTCGAGCCCGCTGCCTTCCTCGACCGTAATGACACCTTCTTTGCCAACTTTGTCCATCGCTTCAGCAATGATTTTACCGACCTCTTCGTCGCAGTTGGCAGAAATCGTGCCGACCTGTGCAATTGATTTGGAATCCTCACAGGGAGTGGACATCTCAGCGATTGCCTCTACCGCTTTGATTACCGCCTTGTCGATGCCCCGTTTTACATCCATCGGGTTCATACCGGCGGCCACGGACTTCAATCCTTCCATCAAAATGGCTTGAGCCAACACAGTCGCCGTGGTTGTGCCGTCTCCGGCTTCGTCGGAGGTCTGGCTCGCGACTTCTTTAACCATCTGTGCGCCCATGTTCTCGAACTTGTCTTTGAGCTCGATCTCTTTGGCAACAGAAACCCCATCCTTGGTAACCGTCGGCGATCCAAAGGACTTGTCTAGTATCACGTTGCGTCCCTTGGGACCTAAGGTGACTTTCACTGCATTGGCAAGGATGTTGACCCCGTCCAACATGCGGCCGCGCGCATCATCACCGAATTGTACGTCTTTAGCGCTCATCGCTTTTTCCTCTTCAATATCGCCAAGTTAGTCTTCCAACACACCAAAGATTTCGCTCTCGTTGAGGATGAGCAACTCGTCCCCATCTATCTTCACGGTGCTACCGCCATATTGGCCAAAAATGATCTTATCGCCGACTTTGACGTCCAGGGCACGCACTTCGCCGTTGTCCAGGATCTTGCCCGTACCGATCGCCAGTATCTCGCCTTGAGACGGTTTTTCCTGAGCCGAGTCGGGCAATACAATGCCGCCAGCGGTCAGAGTTTCTTCGTCCAACCGGCGCACGACGACACGATCGTGTAATGGTCGAATGTTCATCTACCTAATTCTCCCGAAGGTCCTAATTGAGGTCTTAGCACTCTCGTGAGGAGAGTGCTAGTCCAAGGGCCGCATATGATAGTGGCAGTTTCTTAAGATTCAAGGGGTATCCGCAGATTGATCAGAATTTTTGTTCAGGTCCGTCGGTCGAGTCCGGGCGCTGATCGAATTCGCCCTCGATAATGGTGGGCCCGGCTCCAGCTCCCTGAGGTCCGATAATGGTAATCTTGGCAAGAAGCTTTCGCGCAATCAGAACCCGGCTGACCGGTAACAGAAAGGCAAAACCTACGGCATCGGTGATAAAACCCGGGGTGAGCAGCAAAGCGCCTGCTATAGCGAGCAATATGCCTTCAGCCATCTCCTCGGCCGGAACTTCACCACGTTGCAGACGACCGAGTCCGCGGGTAAGCGTTGCCAGGCCCTGGCGCCGCAGTAGCGTTACCCCAACAACGGCGGTCAACATCACGAGCCCGATGGTGGCCAGGGTGCCAATGTAGCCACCGACCTCGATGAGCAGGTACATTTCGACAATGGGAGTCAGAAAAAAAATCAGTAACCAGGGCACCATCAACCGGCCGTTGAAAAGTAGGAACGCCCAATCTGGAGAGGAAGGCGATACAAGTCAACTTTCTCCTCAGGAGCGGATCTGGCAGGTGGTGGCTGCCATTCCCAAAGGTTCGGTTGCAACCTATGGGCAGGTAGCCACTCTTGCTGGAATGCCTGGCCACGCACGCCTGGTGGGCCGCACATTGAGTGAACTACCCAAAGACACCAAGCTGCCGTGGCATCGCGTGATCAACGCGAGCATGCGTATATCACTCAGATCCGGAAGCACTGGACACAACCTGCAGCGATCGCGCCTGGAAGCAGAAGGTGTGGAATTCATCGGCGAGCGCGTCGCTTCCGCGCATCGCTGGTAATGAGGTCAGGGTAAAGGGTCAGAGTAAAAAACGGGTCGGATCAAGAATCCGACCCGTTTTTTACTCTGACCCTTTACCCTGACCCCATATTTACTGCGACCCATTTTTACTCTGACCCTTTACCCTGACCCCATTTTTGCTCGTTAAACGGCGCAACCCAGATGAGCAGGATCATTCCAGGCACCGCAAATATAGCGCATAGATAGAAAAACTCCGCCCAACCCACTATCTCGACAAGCCAGCCCGTTGCCGCAGCGGTGAGAGTACGCGGCAGGGCCGTAATCGCGCTGAACAAGGCAAACTGGGTGGCAGCAAGTACGGGTGACGTCTCGCGAGCGATAAAGGCCACAAACGCCGCCGTGCCAAGCCCGACGCCCAGATACTCCGCCGCTATCACCGCCGCGAGCACCACGAGGTCGTTACCGACCTGAGCCAGATAGGCAAACCCCAAAATAGTAACCAGCTGAACGACCCCGAATAGCCACAGCCCGCGGTTGATGCCGATCTTGACGATCAACAGTCCACCCAGCAGGCCACCGATAATCGCGGGCCAGAACCCGGCATTTTTCGCCACCAGGCCAATCTGCGTCATGGTGAACCCGAGGTCGAGGTAAAACGACGTGGATAACGCTGTGGCCATGCTGTCACCAAATTTGTAGGCAAACAGAAAGACCAGAACCAGAACCGCGTGACCCCAACCACGGCGGGAAAAATACTCGCGAAACGGCTCGATGACCGCAGCCTTCAACGTCGCCGGAATCTCAGGCGCAAGGACTGCTTCTCGAATGACCAAGGTCGTGATGACGCCAACCATCATGAATGCCGCCATGATCCAGTACACGACACTCCAGGGCAGGTAATCTGCGAGGATGAATCCCAGCGAACCAGGGATAAACCCGGCAATCCGATAAACCTGCACATGAATGGTGTTGCCCATGGCAAGCTCTTCCTCGGTGGGTAGGAGCTCACGCCGATAGGCGTCGATCACAATATCCTGACTTGCGCTGAAGAAAGCCACCATCAAGGCAATGGCGAACACCCACTCGATGTCCAGTACCGGATCGAAATATCCAAAAGCCGCAAATCCGAGTACCAGGGCCACCTGGGTCACCAGCATCCAGCCACGGCGACGGCCGAGAAACGGCAGCGGATAACGTTCGGCGAGCGGCGACCAGATAAACTTCCAGGTGTAGGGAAGCTGGGCAAGTGCAAAGAGTCCGATCTCGGTCAGTCCAACCCCTTCACCGCGTAACCAGGCCTGGACGAGTTGCAGGAGCACAAACAGCGGCAGTCCCGAGGCAAATCCCGTGAAAGCGCAGGTAATCATCCGCCGGCTCAGGACTTCACGAAAATTCATGAAAATCAGTCGCGAAAGTTATCGAATTGAATCGGGATCCCCAGTCCACCCTCTTTGATCAGGGCCATGATCTTCTGCAGATCGTCGCGCTTTTTGCCGGTGACCCTGAGCTTCTCACCATTGATCTGCGACTGAACCTTGAGTTTCGAGCCCTTGACCAACTTCGTTATCTTCTTGGCAACATCTCTATCAATGCCTTGCAGCAGCGCATAGCGGCAGCGTTTCTGTTTACCCGCGCCCTCAACGTCGGAAGCTTTCAAACAGCCAACGTCGACACCCCGACGGGCCATTTTGTCACGCAGGATGTCCTCCATCTGTTTGAGCTGAAATTCTTCTAACGCAGCGACGAGTACGCCCGAATCGGTTAATTCGAAGCTGGCATCGACCCCGCGAAAGTCGAACCGGCTACCCAGCTCTCGGGTAGCCTGATCAACGGCGTTACGTAATTCCTGCATGTCAACTTCCGAAACCACGTCAAACGACGGCATAAAATTCCCCTTAGCCGGCTTTCAGCTGGCCTCAGTCTGCATTGAACAAAAACGTTACTAAACCCGATCATAGTGACTACGCGGTTCAACTATTGCCTAATGTACTATCGATCAGCTCCTGAAAACGCAAGACGATTCTTGACAAACCCAGAATCCTCGCATATCAAGGTCGGCTCGCCTCATGTGCAGCCGCTAAATTACATGTCATATGAAGACATTCCAATCCTCGTCGTCGATGACGCTAAGTTTTCCAGCGCCATCATCGCAAAAGCCTTGCGCAGCGGCGGATTCACAAACGTCCGGTTTACCAACAACCCGCTGCAGGCGCTACGTTCGCTCGAAAAGAGACCGGCACAGATTCTCATAGCCGATTGGCTCATGCCCTCGATGGACGGACTCGAACTCACCCGTCGAACCAAAAAAATGGACGACGCGAGCGAACATTTCACCTACGTGATGTTGTTGACTGCGCGAGACGATTTCGACGCAATGAACCAGGCTTTCGACAAAGGCGTCGATGACTTCCTGAACAAAGCCAATTTGCGCGGGCAACTGCTCCCCAGAGTCGTCGCGGCGCAGCGCATCGCTGAGCGCCAGAACGAACTGTTGCGCACCAATCGGCTGCTACGCAAGAAAATCCGTGATCTGCAGACTACCGACGTGGTTGACCCGGTCACAGGGCTCGGCAATCTGAAATTTACCTTGGACCGCATATCGGATACCGCGAAGCAGGCAGAAACGCGTGGCGGCGCGGCCTGTCTGTTGTTAGTGGGCATCAACAATCTGGATATCATCGAAAGCCAATACGACCAACCGATCGTCGATGAACTGATGTCCGGTATCGGCGCTAAAGTTCGACAGCTGGTCAGGCCGCTGGACGTTGTGACTCGGCCGGAGGCAAACATGTTCGCCGTCATCACTCTGCAGACCGACATCGACAACTGCACATCCCAGAGTTTCCGGCGGATATTCGATAATCTATATATGCACTCGTTCAAAACCACTGAAGGCTACATACCCGTGGTCGTGGGCGTGAGCATCAGCGCGGCGGATTCCGGTACCGGATTTCCTCACCCGAAGAACTTCATGCGCCATGCGTACGAAGGACTTACCCGATCTTTCGACACCGGCATCATCACGGTTCAGACCTTCGAACAAGACGCCGTGCAAGACAACTCACCATGACAAACCGCATCAGCAGGGTTACCACCCGCACCGGTGACAGCGGAAGTACTGGCCTTGCCGACGGCACCCGGGTCGCGAAAACAGATTCCCGCATTGTCGCGTTAGGCACAGTGGATGAATTGAACAGTTTCTTAGGCTTACTGGTTACAGAACTCAACGATGCGTCAGGCCAGAAGCCGCTCTGTGCGCGCATACAGCAGGAACTCTTCGATCTCGGCGCAAATCTCGCGACCGTTGGAGCAACACCACTACCGGAAATGGATCATCTGGACAGCGCCGTGGCCGACATGAATGGAAAGCTGCCACCACTAAAAGAATTTGTTCTACCCGGCGGTACCCGCGCCGCTGCCCTTGCCCACGTGTGCCGTACGATTTGCCGTCGCGCGGAAAGACTGCTGTGGGAGTTGAACGAACAACCCGCGGATGGCGCGCGGTACCTCAACCGGCTGAGCGACGTATTTTTCGTCATGGCCCGAACGTTGAACGCAGGTCATCATGAGCCGCAATGGCATGGCAGCCGCAAACCTCAAGACGGCGGCAAGGCCGAAGACGCCGGCAAGGCCGAAGACGCCGGCCGGGCCGACACCTAGGGAAGAACTTCCGTCAAAGAGAAAGTCGCCGGATGTCACCGAGCAGGGAAGCCAGATGCACCACAAAACGACCGGCTTCCGCCCCATTGATGGCGCGATGGTCATAACTCAATGACAACGGCAACATCTGCCTCGGCGCAAACTCGGTGCCGTTCCATACGGGCTTGTTGGTCAGCCGTGCAACTCCGAGTATCGCTACTTCCGGGGCATTGATGATGGGCGTGAAGCCCGTACCGCCTATCGCGCCGAGGCTCGAGATGCTGAAGCTGCCGCCGCGCATATCGTTCATACCGAGTTTCTGTTCACGCGCTTTCGAAGCGAGTGCCGAGATCTCCTCGGACAGCTCCCAGATACCCAACTGATCCGCGTCTTTGATCACGGGCACCAACAATCCCTGCTCGGTGTCTACCGCAAAGCCGACGTGATAATACTTCTTCAGAATGAAATTCTTGCCCTCGGCATCCAGGGAGGCATTGAATGTGGGGAAAATCTTCAGCGCATAACAGCAAGCCTTTACGATAAAAGAGAGCGGAGTAACTTTCACGCCGCGAGTAAGCCCCTCCTCTTTCAGGGAACTGCGAAACGCTTCGAGTTCTGTGATGTCAGCCTCATCATGCTGAGTCACGTGGGGAATATTCAACCAGCTTCGATGCAAATGGGTGGCACCAACGATACGCACCCGGGTGAGCGGGCGGTACTCCACGGGTCCGAATTTGCTGAAGTCGACCAGAGGAATCGGCGGAATCCCACTTCCGGCGCCCAGTGTGGAGGTTGAATTGTCTTGAAGAGCGGATTTGACGAAGGCTTTGACGTCGTCCTTGACGATCCGATCGCGCATGCCGCTTCCCTGCACGTTGTTGAGGTCGACGCCCAACTCCCGGGCGAGGCGGCGAACCGCAGGGCCGGCATAGACCGAACCCGAATTTCCCGACACTGATTCTGGTTCCGGTTTCGAACCGGCGACGGGCGGCGCTGGTAGCTGCCTCTGCTTCTGGGCCAAGGTCAGTTCCTGCTCATCGGAGACCGACCCTTGGGTGATCGGCGCGGCGATCGTTCCCGGCGCGTCGGCTGTAGTCGGCGCGTCGACTGTAGTTGGCGCGTCGACTGTGGTCGAGGCGTCGCCCGAATCCGAGCCAACGGCTACTTCCAG
>SMVA01347196.1_pt1 | contig 13540 bp, 12 predicted proteins | sample 2456451 | NCBI WGS metagenome assembly SMVA01 (sample SAMN11095933, study PRJNA526329) | marine sediment metagenome | biome: Marine sediment; feature: Surficial sediment; material: Deep marine sediment; isolation source: Hadal surficial sediment | place: Pacific Ocean | collected 2014-05 | depth...
AGCGTATCTGATAAAGCGGAAAATTCTCTCAGCCCGATGAAATTCAATTTGAACGCTCTTCCCCCACTCCCCGTACGCTCGGTCGTTACCAGCAGATGGATATGAGCCTCGGTTCGTTCACGAACGTAATTTACATACGGAATTTCTCTCCGGATATAATTGAAATCGCAGGTTCTGCGTCCGCAATCCAGAAAAACGTCGATAGATTCGAGAATTCCGTTTTGAGCCGTAACTGTTCGCGGGAAAAGACAGGTACTAATGATCAGCACGCATAGAACATGGAAACATCTTATCGCGAGCTTCATCAAGGACATGAAGGGTTTGAGACCGACCAAAAACAGGAAAACCTGGCCTTACGGGGCCAGGCTCCTTGTCGAGGACAAACCACATGAGGACAGTTCTGAATGAATCAGAATGCCTCTCAAGGCAAGGATCGACGCGGTGCTTGAACCCTTAAATTATTTTACAGAAATAGCCTGGTGTTTGTGAAAGACCGCCAGTCTGATTCAGCCGCCAAGTATAAGGCATCGCTCAGTTTGAGTCCGCACAGGCGCAAAATATTTCTTGATAATGACACTGGATTCGAGCGTAAAACATCACCGCATGCCCGGCGTATCTACGACCGGTTTACCATGAACGACGATAACTATGTTTCAGGCTTTTAAGAAAGAATTCCATAAGCAGGTTGCTGCCATACTTCCGGACCAGAAGTACTACACCAGTCCTCATCTGAGTGAAGTGCAAATGCCGATTGATGTCGGGCATTTTCTTTCTCAAGCGCTTTCCCGACGAACCGAACTGGAAGCCAGGGATTTGATCTCGTGCTCGTCACCCTGGATAGATTTTGATTCAGAATCCGCTCAGAGAACGGTTAATGATTTCGTTACGCAACTAGGTCAGCAAGGAAGATTCCCCAAAAACGAATTACAGAAGGCCCTGGTTCGCGCAGTTGATTATTGCAGCCAATATCTCTTTCAACCTGTGGCCGCCATTACGGCTTTTGCCGTTACAGATCGCGAACGAATCCGTTCTTCGATCGATATTCGGCGTCGAGCAGGTTATTTCGTGTATCACACCTCGGTTCTTCAGTCGCTGGAAAATTATTTGAACCAAATGGATGGGGTTCAATTCACACTTGCCGATATTGAATCTCATCTCCGGAAGGAGGCCGTTGAGGAAGCAAGAGATCTCGACGCAGAAGGATGGCTTCGTCTGATCGATCCAATCATGAAAACGGTTCGGATCGTGTACCCAGAATCAGAACGTGTACCGGTTCAGCTGATTCAGCTGTTTCTAGAAGAACGAGCCGCTGACGGACTCTCGACAGCATTGGCTTCTGCAGCTGAGCTCTCGGGAGGACACCTTTCTGCAGACGATATGGAGAGAGAAATCCGGACTTTTTTCGAGCCAGCTCTCACTGAATCCCCGCCATCGGAACCGGTTTCGACAGAGGATACTGAATTACCCCTCTGGAAACAGTTTGCCAAAAACGAACGGGGCGTCTCCAACAATCACTCTGACATTCCCAGTCACGAAACGAAGGCGCAGCCGCTTTGGAAAACCTACCAGCAGGAATCCGTTGCGTCCGAAACATCCATCCAACCACAGACCCAACCACAGATCCAACCACAGACCCGAACCTCGACTCGGTCCGAGGAAACCATTCTCGGAGACGCGATTCGATACCGAGGACGATTCATAGAAGAGCTATTCGAGAGTGACCCTGTAGCATTCGAGAGTGCAATTGATCGGCTTTCTGGGGTGCAGTCGTGGGAAGAAGCGTCACAGATTCTGACACAGGAAGTCTTTCGTAAATACCGCATAGATATTTACGGAGAGACCGCAATTCTCTTTACGAACGCCATCGAAAAGCAGGTCAAGCAGCGCAGTTAGCTCCTGCGTACCTTGATCGAGCCCGCTATTCGGGGCTATTTGTCACATTTTTCTGGTTCATCGGAATCGTATGAGCTCCGACAATTCTGAACAGTCAGGTCTCGAGGGTCCATTCAAGGATCTTGAAGATCGTCGCCGTCAAGCCCGCCTGGGAGGCGGAAAAGAACGCCTGGCCCGGCAACACGAGAAGGGAAAGCTGTCGGCCCGCGAGCGGATTGAAATCCTTCTGGACAACGGCTCATTTCAGGAGCTTGGGATGTTCGTTCGGCACCAGACGAAAGAATTCGGCCTTGAAAACAACCGCCCGTATGGCGACGGTGTCGTGACCGGATATGGAAAGATTGACGGTCGTCTTGTTTACGTTTACAGTCAGGATTTTACGGTTTTCGGGGGTTCCCTCGGTCAAGCACATGCGCAGAAAATCGTCAAGATCATGAACCTGGCGCTCGAGAACGGAGCGCCGATCATTGGACTGAACGATTCAGGAGGAGCCCGAATTCAGGAAGGCGTGGTCTCTCTGGGTGGGTACGCGGACATCTTTCTTCTCAATACGCTTGCTTCCGGTGTCGTTCCGCAGATTTCAGGCGTCATGGGTCCCTGTGCGGGTGGCGCAGTCTACAGCCCCGCCATTACGGATTTCGTTTTCATGGTTGAAAAGACGAGCTACATGTTCGTCACCGGCCCGAATGTGGTGAAAACCGTTACGCACGAGGAAGTCACTCTCGAAGAATTGGGTGGTGCCGAGGCGCATGCAACCAAAAGTGGTGTCGCACACAAGACCTGTCCGAACGACGCGGAGTGCCTGCTGCAGATTCGAGAACTGCTCTCGTTTCTCCCTCAAAACTGTGAGGAACCGCCCCCGTCGGTTGAAACGCAGGATCCTCTCGATCGAGAAGACCTGGAATTGGATTCAACTGTTCCTGAAAATCCCAACAAGCCGTATAGGATGCATTCCGTAATAGAACGGATTGTTGACGATGGAAATTTTTTCGAGATACACCGCGACTTTGCTCCGAATATCATCGTTGGATTTGCACGCCTCAATGGTCGGTCGGTCGGCGTAGTCGCAAACAACCCGGCGATTCTTGCAGGAGTCCTTGATATTAACTCATCCGTCAAGGGCGCCCGCTTCATTCGCTTCTGTGACGCATTCAATATTCCTCTCATTATTCTGGAAGACGTTCCCGGCTTTATGCCCGGAACAGAGCAGGAGTGGCACGGCATTATTCGAAACGGTGCCAAACTTCTTTATGCGCTTTGTGAAGCCACGGTGCCGAAAATAACGGTGATTACCCGCAAAGCGTACGGGGGAGCCTACGACGTGATGAACTCCAAACACATTCGCGGAGATCTGAATTACGCATGGCCAACCGCTGAGATTGCTGTGATGGGTCCAAAGGGAGCCGTTGAGATCATATTTAAACGTCAGATCGCAGAAGCCGATGACCCAGAAGCAGCCGAGGAAGCATTCATCAAAGAATACCGCGAAAACTTCGCCAATCCGTACATAGCAGCCGAATACGGCTATATAGACGATGTTATTGAACCCAGAAAAACCCGAGCGGTGCTCATTCGCGGACTGGAAATGCTCCAGAACAAAGTTGCACACAATCCTCCCAAAAAGCACGGCAATATTCCCCTCTAGGAAAATCACGGCCATTTTCGCACCAATAAGGTCCTTCTGACGTAAGAAACCTTCAAAACCCGTTTACGTTTGGGCAACTCATTCTCTCTTGTATGAGTCTCGGTAGGCGACTAGGATTTCTGTAGAAAAAGTCATCATTCACAATCGAGCTTTCATCGTTTTGATACGAACCTGTGTCCTTGCGGTACTGGTTGCTTCAGTGCCTCTTTCCAGCCCTGTGCTGGCCGTTCAATCCCAACAATCCGGGATTCCTGAGCGAATTAGCATTCTTCCTCCCGAGCAGTTGGAGCTCGAAGACGAGTTATTCGCGGGCTATGCATCCCCTGACTCTCTGACAGAAACCCAATTACTGGCTCGTTTGGCAAAGTTGTACGAGTACCAGTCGGAGGTGCTTGCTGCAATGGCCCTTGGCCAGGAGGAAGACGTCTCAACACTTATAGAAGAGGCTCTGACGGATCTGTCCGAGTTATTACGACATCCATATGTTCGCAACGAACCGCGATTTATGGAGGTATATCAAGTCTTGGTGAGTGAGTACGAGCGTCAGTTTGGGATTTCAGATACGTTATTCCTGGCTTACGGAGACATTTTTGACACCCGGTCAACGGTGTTCGCCGCGCTTGAAAAAGTTCGAAACCCGCTCCTGGAGGATGTTTTCAATCCCCAGCTTCAGCCACTCTCGACGACGGTTCCGATGACAATGAACCGCCTCGTGGAAACCACCATGCAGACGCTTCTCAAGACGCCTGAGAAGCATCTCAATCATTGGTTGCGAAGAGCGGACACGTATTTCCCAATGATCGAACAGATCTTCAGAGAAGAAGGCGTCCCAGACGAGCTGAAGTATCTGGCCATGATCGAGTCGGGCCTGAACCCCAAGGCACGCAGCTGGGCACGAGCTGTCGGTATGTGGCAATTTATAGCAGGCACCGGGCGCGCTTACGGTCTTGAGGTCAACGCGTGGGTTGATGACAGAATGAATCCTGAAAAATCAACTCGTGCTGCGGCAAAGCACTTAAAAGATCTTTATGCGCGGTACGGCGATTGGCACATCGCAATGGCAGGGTACAACTGCAGCCCGAGGTGCATTAGAAGAGCCATTAACCGGGCCAAATCGGATGGACACGCTATTCCGACGTATTGGGACATGTATCGCTACCTACCTCGGGAAACGAGAGGATACGTTCCGATGTTCGTCGCGACGTCATTTATCATTTCGAATCCTAGTGCGTTTGACCTGGAATCGGGAGAGCCCGGCCCGGCCTATGAGTATCAGCTCGTCCCGGTTCAAGGAATGTTGTCGCTTGGCGAAATCGCGGAATTGGCAGGAACGGATCTTTCGACGATGAGAGCACTTAATCCGAGTCTTCGACGCTCCACGTTACCGCCTTCCACCGGACCATTCCCGATACGGATTCCCGTAGGATCCTACGATCAGTTCGTCGCAGGCTATGACGCTTTGCCCGAGTCGGTCAAACAGCCGGCCGGTGAATACATCGTTCGACGCGGAGATACACTCGGTGAGATCGGAAGGATTTATGGCGTGAGTGTCTCAAGGCTCATGCAGAAAAACGGCCTTAGGAGCACGCGAATTCAGATTGGCCAACGTCTCGTCGTTCCGCTTTCGGACTACAGCCGATCTCTTACGGAAGTGTCCCTTGCAGAAGCGTCAGGAACGCTGGTACAGTATGGCCGCCGATCCACACGTCCGATCGTTTCAACCGTTCAGCGAACTGTTTCGGTCACGCCGACCGCTTCGAGAATCGTTCCTGTACGCACGACCTCCGGTCCTTCCCAACCATCGACTTCAGGAAGTACGGCGGGGAAAACCAGAACGGTTTATACCGTCAGACGCGGAGACACATTGGGAAAAATAGCGGACCGGTTCAAGGTGACCATTCCTCAGCTACAGACATGGAATAATCTGCGCGGGACACGAATAATCTCGGGGGCTAAGTTGTCGGTTTACACAGATCCGGGCTCATCGCCTGCGTCGGTGCAGACATCTGGATCGATAACGTACGTCGTAAAATCTGGTGACACGTTGTCGAAAATTGCTTCGAGGCATGGAGTTACCCTTACAAATCTACGCCAGTGGAATGGAATAAGTGGCTCCAGAATTCGGGTCGGCCAGCGGCTCAATATTCGCTCTTCGGCAGGGTCGCAAGTTGAAATCCATACCGTCCGTAAAGGGGACACGCTTATCGCGATAGCAAGTCGATATGCGGTGACCGTGGCGAAGATAAAAGAATGGAACGCTCTACGGAGCAACACGATTCGCGTGGGGCAGCAGCTCAAAATCTTCCGTTAGAGGGCCGTTCTTTACCGAAAGACGGCTTCCCTGATTCTTTAGAAACTGCAACCGATCCCTTCAATTCTCGTCTACTTCCGGCCTGTATGGGGTCACGCGCCCACGAATCCACTCTGAGTGCGTTATTCCCCGGATGCAATAATTCGTTACACTGATGCGTTCATAGCCCGAACTGAACGTCAGACTACAGGAAAATGGCTTTCCCGCAGCGGGTAAAAGACCAGATAAGGTTGCTCAACCCATCGGATGAAGAACTGGTGTCGGCATATGTCGACCAGGGCGACGAACGCGCATTCCGAATGCTGGTAGAGCGACACCAGGAAAGAGTATTTGGTTTTCTATTCGGGATGGTTCGCGATCGAACTGTCGCCAACGACCTGTTTCAGGAAACGTATATCCGAGTCATTTCGGCATTGCAGAACCAGCGAGCATCGTACTCACAACAGGGTCGATTTCTCGGCTGGGTATTGAGAATTGCCCGGAACGCGGCGCTTGACCATCTGCGAACGAGAAAGCGTTGGCAGGATGTTTCGGCGAATACGGACGATTTGGATTCCTCTTTCTGGGATCGGCTTCCTGATAACGGGCTTTCTTCTGATGTTGAACTGCACAATACCGAGCAAGAAAGCTTCGTTCGACAGTGTATCGATGAGCTGCCTGCCGAACAGCGGGAAGTGCTTCTTTTACGCCACGAAGCGGACTTGACGTTCAGAGAAATCGCGGAACTGACTGATTGTTCTATTAATACAGCTTTGGGACGAATGCGATACGCTCTTCATAATCTGAGACGCATCATGGTTTCGTCAGACAAAGTCGAATTATCAGACTTCGGTGCTTGACATAAGTCAGAAAAGTAGACTGTAATGGAAGGAAAAAAGAACGTTTTACTCCATCTTTACGGAGAACCTGATGCAGAGGGAGAGCTGCGTTCTTTGTTGAACGACGAAGAACTGCAACAGGAGCATCATGCTCTGAGTGAGGTGAAATTCCGTCTAGACCACCTGGGTAGGACAAAACCAGACGCAAACATCATTGATCAGGTCGTGGCACATGCAGCGAACGCTGCCGCTTCCACGAAAGTCGGTGATCGCCGGGGTGACCGAGCTCCGCTCTGGCGCATCAGGCCCATTCGGAGAGTTCTGATTCCTGCTCTGTCTGTTGCAGCGGCCATCGTCATCGCCGTCGGATTCGGATACTTCTCGCCGCAAACAGATCATTCTGTAGTATCAGAAACACAAATTGCAGCCGATGAAATGACCGCAGAAGCAGAATCATTGCTCGGAACGAGACCCGTCGTTCCAAGCCACCGGGTGGTGAGTACAGGACGCTCCACGGATCCACTCCTGGCATGGGAGTATGCAGAATCCTTGAGAGAATTGTCCAGAAGGATTGAGACGATGCGACCCGTCGGCGACCTGGATTGGGGAGCCAGGTCCATTCCGTTGGAAACGCTTCTAGGGAGCAAATATCCTGGACTCGTTAAGGCCTCAGCACAACGATAAATGATGCTCGTATTCGAATTTTCAAGAAGGATATACGAACAACAAACGATCAATCGTTTCTCAACAAATGGTAACAATTTTTTAGGGCACGACCCGTTAACTGTTTAGGTCACTGAATCTGATAGAATGATGAGAAAACGTTCAAGATGGATACCGGTCGTCGCCTACGCCTGCTTTATCCTTACGCTATCACCGACGACTGCGCTCGCCCAGGAAGCGATGCACGTAGTGACGATTGAAGACGGGAAAGTTTTCATCGACGGAAAACAGGTCCCCGAAAACGAACTCCCAAAGTCGTTGAAAATCCGCAACCGAGAACTTCGCTGGAGTTTTCATGGCGATGCGCTCCTGGACCTGAATGGTACCGTCTTCCAGTTACTCGATGGAAAACTTGTCGAAGCCGACGACGATGTCGCTCGTGAGGGTCACGTTGTTGTGTTCTTTCGCGATCCTGACGACGAGAACTCGATGGTTCGGGTCCTGTCCAGGAGTGAACCCAGTGCATTCAGAGTGCGTGCGAGGTATAAGCCCTACGGAGACGTCATGGAGAATTATATGGCCGCGTTCAGTAACAAGGCAAAAGAGTTCGACATCATTCGAAAGCAGATTGCTGAACAATCAGGAGAGCAGTCATTGATGCTTGCCGAACAACTTCAGCTGCAGGCCGAAAATGCAGCACGTATCGCCAAAGCCTTCCCTCGCGTGGAATTCGAAAGTTACCTGAGCGGAATTCACGAACAGAATCTCAATCTATACGGAGAACTGGTACGTGAACACGACATGGAGGCCAATACGCACCAACTTGCCATGGAGATTAGAGCATCTAGCAATGCGCGGCAGCGGAAGCGACTTGTTGAATCGTTGAGAGAACGGCTATATGAAGCCTTCGAGCTCAAGCAAAAGAATCGAGAGAGTGAAATTGAACAACTTGCCGACCGGCTTCAGGAGTTGCGCGAAAAGCTCGGTCAACGGGCTGAACTCCGCCAACGGATTATCGAGAGCAGGCTGAAGGAGCTCCTCGGCGAACTAGATTGGTAAGCCGGAAACGCCAAGTCGATAACCGAAAAACTCATTACTGTACACACCATGAACGATTTAAGCACCATGACAAAGAATTTGAGAAAGGCCGTGCGGGTGATTGGAACACTCGCTCTACTCGTCCTATTTGTTTTCCCTGCGAAGGCTCAAGACGCCAAAGAGCGTGACGTTAATCGCATCGAGGTCAAAGACGGAAAGGTTTACGTAAACGGTGAAGTAGTGAAAGAGCTCGACGACAAGGATTTACGAATCCAGTTCTCCAAAGACGGCGGTCACGGAGTTGCGTTCTTTCGAGGAAATGGAGAAGGTGGTTTTGAAAACTTGGAGATTCGGGCACCACGCGTTCTCGAGTTGATGAACAACAAGCCATTTGCCGTTTGGGAAGGCAATAACTTTCGACATGTGATGAACGACTTCAATTTTTCATTCGATATGGAACCGCTTCATGAGAGAGTGGACTTGATTAGAAACGGCGGATTTGGGACGTTTATGGTCGGATCCGGTGGCAATAGTGAAATTCGAAAGCTGGAGAAAAAGTCTCATGAGCTCGCGCGGAATATTAGGCGGGCAGGGGACGGCGAAACTGCTGACCTCAATGAAGAACTTGAAGATCTCGTCAATCAAATATTCGACCTGAAGCTGGAAGCCCGACAGGAACGAATCAGTAAGATTTCGGATGATCTTGAGAGTCTTCGTGAACAGGTTCAGGAGCGAAGCGCCTCACGCGATCAAATCATTCGGCGTCGTCTGAGCGAACTACGAGGTGAACAAGATACCCTAGATTGGTAAAGGCGCTTACCGCTTGGATTAGAAAATTTTCTTCGAATAAGTCGATGTGTGCCATCAGGCCCCGATGCGAATATCGCATCGGGGCCTTTTTTGAAGTTTCAACTTGCTCTGAACGGTCGGTTTTCAGGGCTCATTGTGCCGTTGAGGATCCCTCTTGACTCTTTTTCGAATTTATACTGTATCCGATAAGTGCCGATACTGGTCCCATTGAATCCGTGCTGAATTCGACTCGAAATTCGAGTAGGAAAGGTTCGCGTGTGCTGTCGATCATCATCATTTGGATGTTATGTCAAGTCGAGCTTCTCATATTTTCTTGCGAGGACGAAGAGTGTTAGTTCTCTTCTTTGTAATCGTACCGATATTGATGGCAGGCGGTTGGTCTGGCGGCGAAAGTGGCACCGCTCAGATAAATCGGATTTCCTTTTCTTCGGCCGGAGAGGCAGAATATCATATTCGAATTCACAGTGACCTTGAGATTCCTTGGTACAGTACGACCGACCTGGAATCAGAGGAAGGACTACGGCTCACATTGCTCAATACGCGACTCTCATCCGGCGTCGTTCTCGAAACCGCCGACTGGCCTATCCAATCCTATTCCGCGCGTGAAGAGAACGGGAAAGTATTGTTGGACGCTATATTTGCTGTCCCGGGTGCAAAAACGATTGTACAACAGGATGTAGACAACTACGACCTGATTCTGGTTATCACTGGCGACTTTTACCGTCCGGCTGCCAAGAGTCTGTCACTCGCCGAGCTACTGTCATCATCTAGATCCGATTCGATGAATGCGGACTCTGTCACATCAGAGATGCCCGAAGACCGGCCGGATTCCATTGGTGCCTTAGCCGTGAGTGTGCCGAGCATGCCCGTGCTGAATCGTATTTCGGTGGCTGGCACCGCGGCCCTGCCCAGGAGATATGACATTTCAAAGGTGGAACAATCATTCAGGGAAGATTCTACAGCGGTCGAGAAGTCGGATCCTGGGTCCGTAATTAGCGACATTGATCGTCTGTTCTCCGGTGCCATGAGCAAGAACAGTCCCTCGAGTCAGAAAAGCGCGGCGGCAGACCGGCAACAAACGGATTTACCCGGCCATGAATGGCATCTGGATACGATTGTGATAGACGCCGGGCATGGCGGGTGGGATGACGGAGCTTTCGGCTCAGGCGGTACGCTTGAGAAAAACCTCGCGCTCGCGCTGGCGAAAGAACTCGGAGCGTTGCTCAGCGAAAACCTTGGTGTCAAGGTCGTCTATACGCGAACGGATGATCGATTCATTCCGCTCGCTGAGAGGGGTCGTATCGCCAATCAGGCGGGAGGAAAGCTGTTTCTATCGATTCACGCAAACTCTTCCAAAAATCGATCGGCTAGAGGAACAGAAACCTTTTTCCTGGGAGTACACCGATCTGATTCAGCGCAGGTTGTGATGGAGCGCGAGAATGAGGTCATCAAATTGGAGCCCGATCGCGATCAGTATCGCCAGTTTACGCAGGCCTCTCTTGCTCAACAAGCGCTGGCGCAAAGTTCATTTCTGCGTCACAGCGAATCGCTCGCCGAGGCCATACAGAAGCAATTCCGAGATGGGGCCATAAGACGGGATCGTGGAGTGAAGCAGGCTGGGTTTTATGTCTTGTTTGGAGCGTCCATGCCGGCCGTATTGATCGAGTTGGGATTCCTGACAAATCCGTACGAAGAGACATTCCTCGCCTCAAGAAGCGGGCAAACAACAATGGCGAATGCTATCTTCCGAGCGGTCGAAACCTTTAAGCTCGAATACGAGAAGACGCTTCAGATTGCTTCTCAGTAGCGGAAATGTAGAGTTTTTGTCGTTATGATGGATCGCCTCACTCAGGCCGTTCGAACCGTTCCTGATTTTCCATCTCCAGGAATTCAGTTCAAGGACATAACCCCGATTCTAGCCGATCCGAAACTGCTTCGGTTCGCCGTCGACAGCCTCGCGGATCCATATCGAAAAGCCGGCATCACGAAGGTCATCGGAATCGAAGCGCGTGGATTCATCCTCGGCGCCATGTTGGCCGATGAACTGGATGCCGGATTTATCCCGGTACGAAAAAAAGGGAAGCTTCCCTATGCCAAGGTCGCGGAGACTTATTCTCTCGAGTACGGCACGGACACGATTGAGATGCATATCGATGCCGTACACGAATCCGACCGGGTGCTGATTCACGACGATGTGATCGCAACGGGAGGAACTGCAGCTGCAGCACATCGACTCGTGACGTCAGGAGGCGGGTCGGTCGCCGGGTACTCATTCCTGGTGGAACTCTTGGACCTGAACGGCCGTGACTTGTTGGATAACTCCCTACCGGTGCATTCCCTACTCAGATTTTAGGCAATGCCGGATTAATTTGGTCCTCTCTGAATTTTCTAGAGCACCGTCTTCGCCAAATCTGGCTGATATTTCTCAGCGAACCGCCGTGCAGGAAATTTCTACGCGAGCCCCTCTGGGAAGGGCTGCGACCTGAACCGCTTCTCGCGCGGGAGCATCCTCACCAAAATATTGCGCATAAATTTCGTTGACCTGACCATAATCGTTCATATCGGTCAGATAGACCCGGCATTGGACCACATGCTCCATCTCTAGATCTGCGGCATGAAGAAGCGCTCGGAGGTTGTTCAATACCTGCTCCGCCTCGGCTTCAAGACCATCCGAGATCATATGACCGGTCGCAGGGTCAATCGCGATCTGGCCTGAACAGTAAAGAGTATCGCCCACCATTATGGCCTGGCTATACGGTCCAATGGCTGCCGGAGCACCCTTTGTCCGTATTCGGGACCGCTCGACCGATACATCTTTTCTTCCCATCCGATTTACTCCACCGCGTATCTTTGGATTAACATCGACTGTCGCGACCTTGGTTGCGACATCCGTTTCATACACTCCTAAATTCAAGTGTACACGGACACAACACAAGCGAATATTCTTCTAAGAACAAAGGATTCAGAGTATGGATTTCGGACTAGAGGGCGCTTCCGCGTTCGTCGCAGGCGCAAGTAGCGGCCTCGGTAAAGCGATTGCTGCGGAGTTGGTGAAAGAGGGGTGTAATGTGGCGATCTGCTCGAGAGACCACGCTCGAGTTGAAGCGGCTGCCGAGGAGCTCGGTCCATTGGGAAAAGGTCGTGCGTTCCCAGTCGTTTGTGATGTGACGGATGAGACGGAAATTCAGTCTGCTCTTAAGCAAGCAGCGGAAACGCTTGACGGGCTCAATATCCTGGTCACCAATGCTGGCGGTCCCCCGTCGGGCTTCGTGGATGATTTCGACGCCAACGCATGGCGCGAGTCACTGGAATTGAATTTAATGAGTACGATCAATTTGTCGCGACATGCGCTGCCCTATCTTCGAGCCGCTGCAAAAGACAGCTTCGCGTCGATCCTGATGATCACCTCATTAACGTCAAAACAGCCGGTTCCCAGTCTGTATTTGTCCAACGTGTCGAGAGCGGGGGTACAGGGATTCGCCAAAAGCCTATCGGAAGAACTGGGGCCTGAGGGAATAACCGTCAACACGATTCTGCCGGGCTACACGCGAACGAATCGACTTCGTCAGTTATCCAACGAGCAGAGTAAACGGTCTGGCCAGTCTATCGAGGAAATCGAAGCCGAATGGGGTCAAAACTGCGCCCTTAGAAGGATCGGTACGGAGTCGGAGTTTGCCGCGGCGGCCACTTTTCTTCTGAGCCGCAGAGCAAGTTATATAACGGGCATCGCGCTTTCAGTGGATGGCGGGGCAGTAAAGTCGTTGCTTTAGGTATGCGGGCACTCCTGATATTTTCGCTTGTAGCTTTCTCGCTTCCGTTGAGCCCATTCCAGGCGTGGGCACAGATTGGAGCACCTTCTGAGCAACCGTTCATTCTGATACTCGGAATCGGACAGGATGCCGGCGTTCCGCAATCGGGCGATCATACTCACCCCGGATGGACTGACCCGGAATCTGCCCATCTGGCCACCAGTCTTGGATTGGTTGATCCCGCTTCAGGAAAGAAATGGATGTTTGAAGCCAGTCCGGATTTTCGACGACAGTGGTACATGCTTGAGCAGACAGAACCGTCATCGGGCCAACTGACCCCTGAAGGAATTTTTCTAACCCACGCCCACATCGGACACTATACAGGACTCATGTTTCTGGGGCACGAATCCATAGGAGCGTCGAATGTATCGGTCTACGCCATGCCCCTCATGGCCGACTTTCTGGAGCTCAACGGTCCCTGGGATCAGCTCGTCCGTCTTCAAAACATCCGGATGCGGCGCATGGGCGAAAACATTCCTGTGCGACTCACCAACCAGATTCAGGTGATTCCGTTTATCGTTCCCCACCGTCAGGAATACGCCGAAGTGGTGGG
>SMVA01070630.1_pt1 | contig 13537 bp, 16 predicted proteins | sample 2456451 | NCBI WGS metagenome assembly SMVA01 (sample SAMN11095933, study PRJNA526329) | marine sediment metagenome | biome: Marine sediment; feature: Surficial sediment; material: Deep marine sediment; isolation source: Hadal surficial sediment | place: Pacific Ocean | collected 2014-05 | depth...
AGGATCGTCGCGGGCACCCAGGAGATAAATATGCGCAAGATTCGGACGCTCAACAATATATCTGCAAAAGGGTTGGATAAGTTTTCTCACAAGAGTTACGAACTCGGCTCAGAAATTTCAGATCCGGACGCAATTCTGGTGAGAAGCCATCAGCTCTCGGTGGATGATGCGACGCCTTCACTTCGTGCAGTTGGCCGTGCAGGCGCTGGCGTGAATAACATACCCGTATCAGACTTCACGGAAAAAGGCATCGTTGTATTTAACACCCCCGGCGCTAATGCCAATGCGGTAAAAGAGCTGGTGATGGCGGGTTTACTGTTGTCATCTCGCGGTATCGTCCAGGGCATTGATTATGTTGATAGCCTCAAGGGCCACAACGACAAAGCGGAACTCAACAAGCTGGTTGAAGCCAGCAAAAAATTATACAAGGGTAGTGAACTCAAGGGCAAAACCCTGGGTGTCCTGGGGCTGGGCGCCATCGGTTCAATGGTTGCCGAAATGGCATTGCAGATGGAGATGCAGGTACTGGGATATGATCCTGCTTTGTCGGTGGATGCGGCGTGGAGGTTGTCTCGACGGGTTCAGAAAATGGAAAATATGCAAGCCCTGTTCTCCCGGGCGGATATTGTTTCCCTTCACGTCCCGGCGCTGGATGGCACGAGGGGAATGATCAACGGGGAGACGCTGGCTTACTTTAAAGATGGCGCCATCCTGCTGAACTTTGCCCGGGGTGAATTGGTTGATACTGATGCGATAGGAAGAGCGCTGGATAGCGGCAAGCTGTCGCAGTACATTTCTGACTTTCCAACACCAGGCTTAATCGGTAAGCCAGGTGTTATTTCCACGCCACACCTGGGGGCGAGCACAGCGGAAGCCGAAGAAAACTGCGCCATGATGGTAGCGGACCAGGTGATCGATTTTCTGGAGAATGGCAACATCCGTAATTCAGTGAATTTTCCCACCCTGGTGATGGATCGAAATGGTTCCGGTTATCGAATCGCGCTGGTAAATAAAAATGTGCCGCGGATTCTGGGTTCAGTTCTGTCGATCCTTGCGGATCGGAACATCAATGTTATCGATATGCTGAACAAGAGTCGTGAGGAGATTGCCTATAACATCATCGATATTGAATCCGAGCCCACAGAGGATCTTGTGAAAGATGTGCTGGCGATTGAGGGAGTAATCAACGTGAGTGTTTTCGAATAGACCCTATCTCTGGCCGCAATTCTTAAACTGCCCGGCGCAAGCGATTTCGATTTCTTTTACTTCGGGTATCACGAAGCTCAAATCTTTCGATCGCGAGAATTTGTTGTTGTGGCCGGGTCAGTGCGAGAGGTTCATCACAAACCAGGTTAGCGATGTATTCGCCGCATAATCCTGAGTAGGTTGCACCATGTGAGCCATATCCGGTACTGATGTATAAACCTGGCTGGTAACAATTGAACATCTCGTTTAATTCGTTGTGGCGGGCCAGTGCTTGCCAATCCGGGACCCGGCCCGCCAGTGGTAATCGGTCTCTGGTTGTTGCGCGGATGCCCACATGGGTTTGGATTATTTCCGCTGAGACATCGGGAAAGAATGAAACGAGGGATTCGAGTAAACGCCGGGTATCCATCTCACGGGCTGCTAAATCAGTATCATTTCGCCCATAGGTGCTGCCCAGTGTACAGACGCCATCATCGCCCTGTAACACACTTATATCACCGATTAATGATTGGGCAATGGGTTTATTCAATCTAACGGATAACGCCTGGCCGCGAAGGGGTATTAAGGGAACATCAATGATGTCTGGCGTTTGCATGCCCATTGCGACAACGAGTTGTTCGACCCGGGTGACCAGTTTTCCGTTTTCACTGTAAATTTCCCATAATCCATCCAGATACCTGATTTTTTTTACGTTGCTTTTATGGTGGACATCGGGAATCTCATTGCGAAGCCAGCCTGCTTTGAGAAAGTGAACGGAACCGGCCTCGCTTTTCATGAATTCATCGGGGAATTGATCGGTAATTTTCGCCATGCGAGCGCACTGTGATGCGTTATTTGAATACCAGTGTAGCCCGCAGGGGTTGAACGTTGAGTTTGCGTGTTGAACGTACTCATTGGCAGAAAGTGAAAACTGGTAGCGCGTTTCGTTGCGCAGACCCAGTTGCGGGTAGGTCGCCAAATGAGGGATGTTTGATGCCGCGTTGGGGAGTTCGTTGCTGATTAACTGAACATCCAGATCACGTCGTTGCAAGGCACGCGCACAGCCCATGCCTGCAATGCCGGATCCAAGTACGGCAACCGACGTTTTGTTTTTACTCTGGGGCTGCCAGCGTCCTGGCCGATTGCCGTTTAGCATTTCTGCCTTGCTACCGAACCCCTCCGCTTTTCGAGTATTAAACCCCGCGTCACTCAATCCCTGTCGGACATGACCGGCCACAGTGTAGCTGCTTAATGTTGCGCCTGGTTTACTGAGTGAAAACATTCGGCCATACAATTTTCTATTCCAGAGATCGGTGTTCGATGATGGGCTAAAACCATCCAGGTACCAGGCATCAATGCTGGCAGAAAGGTTGTCCAGTGCAGGGATGACATCATCAAAAATGAGCATGAGCCGGATATTGTCTTCCAGCCAGAACATGAAGTTTGCATGGAAGGGAAACGGGTAGTGTTCGAGTAACCAATCTGTGTACCTTAAATCCAGTGCCTGGAAATGGCGTTTCAGATCCTGCGGATTGACCGGTGAATTCTCGATAGCGATATAGTTCAGGATCCCCTGATGTCCCAGATCGCGCCAGGCTTCTGCTGTGATGAGGAAGTTATTACCAAAACCAAATCCTGTTTCAAGAATAGTGAATTGCGATACGCCTTTTCCTCTCACATCAAGTTGATGCTGGTCAACGAATACATGGCGTTTTTCCTGGATTGCTTTGCCGCGACTCCAGTAGATATCCTTGTGCTGCAGGTTATAGGGGTTGTCTTGTTGCCAGTCGATCTTCGCGTAATCGAGGAGGTAGGGGTGCTTGTTCGTGCCAGTCACGCTAAGTCAGTCACCGGAGGCGATGGGTCTTGCTGGATCCGTAATCCACTCACTCCAGGATCCTGCATAGAGGGTGGGTTCCGGGAATCCAGCATGGACCAGGGCCAGGATGTTGTGGGCTGCTGTTAGCCCGGAACCGCAATAGCAGGTGACATGGCTGCCTTCTTCGATCCCGGCATTGTTAAATCTCTTCTTCAGTTCGGCGGCAGATTTAAACTTGCCTGCCGCCACATTTTCGGCAAAAGGCAGGCAACTGGCGCCAGGGATATGGCCGGCCACAGGGTCGATTGGTTCGACCTCTCCCCTGAATCGCGGCAGTTCTCTCGCATCAGTCAGGCGCCTTTCGTCCAGCAGAACGTCATCCGCTTCTATGGAAAGGGTAAGCGAACACAGGATTTTGAAATCGGATCGAGTGTACCGGGGAATATCACGGGTTAGCGCGTATCCAGCTTCAGCCCACGCATCGATACCGCCATTTAAGACAACCACTTTTGCATGGCCTAACCAGCGGAACATCCACCATAGTCTTGATGCGTAGACTCCATTACTGTCATCGTATGCGACGATGAGTGCATCAGGTCTGACACCCCAGTCCTGGACTTGCGCCAGGAAGGATTCCCGGGCGGGAAGCGGGTGCCGGCCGGTTTTGCCAGGAATAATGGCGGCACTCAACTGTTGATTCAGATCAGCGTATTGCGCTGTTGGTATATGATTTTCCGCGTAACCCCTGCGGCCATACTGATCATCGGCGAGAGAAAAGCGGCAATCAAACACAAAAACGCTTGAGCCTGAACTCAGAATTTTCTCGAACGCTTCGACCTCAATCAGGGTCGTTAAATTATCCGCCACTTAACTTGACCTTATAACCCATTGATTCTAATTCCGGTTGCAGTAAATCACGTTTGTCGCCCTGGATGATAATCGTACTGCCATCAATCGAGCCACCCACGCCACACTTTGATTTCAACTTCTTTGCCAGGGCCTTGAGTTCTGGTTTTGCCAGGGGAAGTCCCGTTATCAACACAACCGGTTTACCATTCCTGCCTTTTATTTGTCTTTGAAGCCTGACATAGCCATCGCGGTGAGGTGTGGTGGTGCCTTTGCAACGACATCTGGATGAAACCTGGCCACACTCTGGGCAAACTTTGTCCTGAAGCCTGATTCGAGGATCTGTTGAGTAGACAATTTTAGCCATTGCCAGTTTCTTCAGTTTGGCGAGGTTTATCCATCAGAATATATGTAGACACCCAGTTCCCCGTCTTGTCTTGCGGTCTGGCAGAAGTGTACCAGCTGGAAAAGAAAATCATTCAGGTCTTCGCTGTCCAGCTCAAGGTCTTCGATTGCTTCGCATTCGATCCAGTGACTGACCAGTTCCTCAATATCATTCTCATCCTTGCCTGCTAATTTGTCCATCAGGGACGGTTCTAACTGAAGAATGTTAGGTCCAGCTCCCCCCAGAGATCGAATGAGCGGCTCCAGTCCTATGGCCTCATCGAGAAAGCACTGCATTACCACCGTGTAGAGCTGAGCTCTCGCCTCGAAGTGAATGCCCATCGCATTCATACAGGGAAACACATCGGCTGGATTCTCATCAGACTCGAGTTCGTCAATGCGTTCCCGCGAGCCGAGCATAAATAGATCAGGCATGTCTAAATCGTGGTTACCTCATCAGCCTGCAGCCCCTTGTCTCCGTTTATAACGATAAAGGACACCCGCTGGCCTTCGTTGATGCCACGTCTGCCTCCACCTTCGATATTTCTGAAGTGCACAAATACGTCATCACCCTGGTCCCGGGTAATGAACCCATAACCTTTCTTGACGTTGAACCATTTAACCGTACCGGATTCCAGCTCAGAGGATTCGGCAGCGCGCGATGATGCGGGGCCGATGAGAAAAGTGTTGCCAAATATGGCGGCGATAATAATCAGCAGTGAAGTGACTTGGGCGATGGAATCGGGAATGGCCAGGGATTGGGTTTGGACAAACCCAATGGCGATGTAAGCGATAATGCCGATGATAATGGAGATGGTGGCTTTTTTTAACATGGTCTTTAACATTTTTTTTGACTGTATTGTTGACATAGGTGCCTTGAAGTTCTTGTAATGGATTAGGTAATAATGAATCGGTAAGTTGCCTGTTTCCTGGCATTGGATTGATGAAATTTGAGCCGACCATAATACTCATTCGGGCGCCTGGCTCCAAGCGGTTGGAAATTTTCCTTGAAAGGAGATTTATTGAATTTGATCCAGAATTTCGCGATATTTGCGCAACGCCGTACCCAGCCCCATCCAGAGGGCATCGGTGATAATCGCATGACCGATGGAGACCTCGGCAACTTTGTGCACCTGGGTACAAAAAGTGGCCAGGTTAGTGAGATTCAGATCGTGTCCGGCATTAATCCCTAGTCCGAGGTTATTGGCGAGCAAGCCGGATTTGATAAATGAAGCGAGCACGATATCCTGGTTCGGTTTACCGAAATTATCGGCATAGGGGCCAGTATAGAACTCGATTCGGTCGACCCCAAGATGCGCCGCGCGTTCAATTTGTTCATCGACAGGATCCATAAACAGGCTGACCCGAATATTACTGCTTTGTAAGTTATCCACGATGGGTTTCAATCGATTGGATTCACCCATCAGGTTCCATCCATGGTCCGATGTCAGTTGACTGGGATCATCTGGCACCAGCGTGCACTGATGCGGCTTAACTTCCGCAACCAGTTCCATGAAACCAGGAAAGCCATTGTCTTCCCCGCCCGCATAGGGATTACCTTCGATGTTAAACTCGATATGCTGGTATTCATTTTTCGATAACAGCTCTGCCAGATCAAAAACGTCCGACGGCCGGATATGGCGCATGTCTGGTCTCGGGTGGACGGTAATACCCTGGGCGCCATTGTCGATACAGGTGATTGCCGCTTCTACAACACTTGGGATGATCGTGTCTCTGGAATTTCGAATCAGGGCAATCTTGTTCAGATTGACACTCAGTTTGGTGCTCATGGTATTTCCGCGGCCTATGACCAGCCGGTAGAACTACGTTTGTTGTAAAGTTTTCGGGAAGTCCAAAATCCAATTAAAAGCCCAACCAGGATGATACCGGCGCCTCGAAGAAACCATTGCTGGTTGGATGTGTCGTGGAAGGATTGATTAGCAACAGAGAGTGCGTCAATTTCATTCAACAGGGAATCGTGTTCCTCTAGAAATTGTTTGTTTTGCTCATCGATGGCAATCACATTTGCTGCCAGTGCTGTGAGATTGTTGAGTTCATCGGTTAGCGCATCATTCTTGCTTTGCAGACTGGTATTGGATCCGGTTGTTTCCGCTTCCCTGGACTTAAGTTCTTCGAGTTCGATAAGGATTTGTTGATGACTGTTCTTTAGCCTGCTCAATTCTTTCTCAACCGTAACAAGCTGATCCCGGGCGACAGGTTCCATAATGAGATATTGGGTTTGTAACCAGCCTTCAAGCCCATCGCTCATGCGAATCCGGCTGTAACCAGTTTCCTTATTTGTTGCGAGTCGCTCCAGTCTGGTTCCCGTGCGAATACCTCTATGCAGTATGCGATACTCAACGGATTGACCGTCACGCAGGGGTACATAGAGGACGTCCCTGACATAAACCGTTTCAGCAGTTGCCGTAAGACCCAGCAGAATAGTTAGTATTAAAAGTAAGGTAACTGTGTATCTCAGGGAAGCACCTTCTTGAATGGCTTAACGATGACTTTGTCATAGACGTTTGCAGCAACATACGGGTCCTGGTCTGCCCAGGATTGTGCGGCTTCCCGGGATTCGAATTCAGCCACCACCAGGCTGCCGGTAAATCCGGCCTCTCCGGGATCATCGTTGTCGACTGATGGGTGAGGACCCGCCAGTATTAAGCGGCCTTCATTCTTGAGAATTTCCAGGCGGTCGAGGTGTGCGGGTCTTGCTTGTAAACGTAAAGATAAAGAATTTTCAACATCGGTGCTGATAATGGCGTACAACATTTGGATTATTCCGTTTCGACTGTGCTCTCAGGGCCATCATCAACCACGTAACCGCCTTTCACCAGGTAGATCATGGTGACGATCATGTAAAACAGCGTAATCGCGAACCCACCAACGAGTTTATAGGTCACCCAGAAATCGAGGTCAAAATTATATGCCACGATGAGATTCAACACGCCGGCCAGGAAAAATCCAAGCGACCAACCCAGGGTTAAATTTCGCCAGACGTGGTCCGGAAATTCGATCTGATCGGACAGCATCTTCTTTATAATGTTTTCCTTACCGAATAGCAGGCTTGATATTAATCCCACAGCAAACAACCAGTTAACAATGGTTGGCTTCCATTGGATGAATGCCTCGTTGCGAAAAACCAGGGTTGCGCCACCGAACAACATGGCGACCCAGAAGATAACTTTCGTTTTTTTATCAACTTTGTGGAGCACGATGTACTCGAAAGCAACCTGCAGGCAGATGCCAACCATCAGTACGGCTGTACTGATGTAAATATCTCGTGTTGTGAAATACACCACCACAAACAGCGCCACGGGTATAAATTCAACAAATTGTTTCATTCGAACTGATCAGCAAAAGTTTATGCACTAATGATAGTTCATTAATAGGCTAGAATGGACGCTTTTTTTGGTGTAGCAGTAGAAATGAGCCAATTCTTTAGAATTCATCCTGAAAATCCGCAGTCCCGGTTGATCCACCAGGCAGGTGAGATCGTCAATTCGGGTGGGGTCATCGCTTATCCAACGGATTCAGCCTATGCGCTGGGTTGCCACATAGGAGATAAACGGGCTCTGGAAAAAATTCGGCAAATCAGAAAGCTGGATCAGCGGCATAATTTCACCCTGGTTTGCAGGGATTTATCAGATCTCGGGATCTATGCGCGGGTGAGCAATAGTGCCTACCGGCTGATCAGGGCGGCGACACCGGGTCCCTACACTTTCATCTTGCCCGCCACCAGGGAAGTGCCCAGGCGATTGATTCATCCAAAACGCAAGACGATTGGTCTTCGAGTACCCGACAATGCAATTTGCCAGGCGCTGTTGGCTGCGGTGGGTGAACCTATCATGAGCAGCACTTTGCTGTTGCCTGGTGAAGAATATCCATTGACAGACCCGGATGAAATCCGGGACATCCTCGAACATCAGTTGGATCTCGTTATCGATGGGGGCTTTTGTGGTCTCGAGGCAACGACGGTGATTAACATGGAAGATGACGTTCCTTTTGTTATCCGCCAGGGCAGAGGAGAGACTGAACTTTTTACTGCATGAAGCGCCTGGTGCAGGCAACATTCTTTACGTGACATTCTGTAGGCGACATTCTTTACGCGACATTGTGCTTTGCCGTGAGTATAATTATCAGCAAAACCGCCATGGTTATCGATTGAATATTTCCTGCTTAATTCCTTGCTATATTGTTGATCATTCCGATCGTGTTTTTTAGCAAACAACGGGTGCCCACTTGAGTCTTATTGAAGCGCAAAAACGCGTGCTGTCCGGCATGCGTCCAACCGGCAGATTGCATCTTGGCCAATATCACGGCGTCCTGAAAAACTGGATTCGACTGCAGCATGAATTTGATTGCATGTTCTTCGTTGCCGATTGGCATGCGCTGACGACGCATTACGAAGAACCAGAGGTGATTGAAGAGAATGTGTGGGAGATGGTTATCGATTGGCTGGCAGCCGGAGTGAACCCGGGATCTGCAACGCTCTTTATCCAGTCGCGGGTACCCGAACATGCTGAATTGCATTTGCTGCTATCAATGATCACGCCGCTAAGTTGGGTAGAGAGGGTACCGACTTACAAGGATCTGGTGGCCAGGTCCAATGATCGCGATCTTGCGACCTATGGATTCCTGGGTTATCCCATATTGCAGAGTGCTGACATCCTGATTTATCAGGCTGGAAACGTTCCAGTGGGTGCAGACCAGGTCCCCCATGTGGAGATGACCCGGGAAATTGCCCGTCGTTTTAACCACATTTATGGTAAGGAGCCGGGATTCGAGGAAAATGTAAAAAAGGCCGTCAGAAAGCTCGGCCGTAAAAATGCGAAAATGTACACAGAACTGCGCCGGGACTACCTGCAGCAGGGCAATCGGGCGTCGCTGGAGAAGGCCCAGGTGATTGTCTCGGAGCAACAGAATGTATCCCTGGGTGATCGTGACCGGTTGTTCGGTTATCTCGAAGATGGTGGCAAGGTGATATTACCAGAACCAAAATGTTTACTGACGGACGTATCCATCATGCCGGGTCTGGACGGTCAGAAGATGTCCAAGTCCTATGGCAACACAATCTCTTTGAGGGAAGACCCTGAATCCGTCGAAAAGAAGATTAAGACCATGATGACCGATCCTGCGAGAGTGAAGCGAACCGACCCGGGAGATCCGGCGATCTGTCCGGTGTTCGCGCTGCATGAGATCTACACTAATGATGAGACTCGCAACTGGGTGAAGGAGGGTTGTGTTAGTGCCGGAATCGGTTGTCTGGATTGCAAGAAACCCCTTATCGAAAAGATACTCGAGGAGCAAAAACCCATGCGGGAACGCGCTAAACAGTATGAAGACAACCCGGATCTTGTGAAAAGTATCGTGGCGGAAGGATGTGAAAAAGCCCGAACGATTGCCAGGGCGACCCTGGAAGAAGTGAGGACGGCGATGGGGCTGAACTACAGGTAAACAAGATGGAAGACAAAGTTGTGGACAGTGCAGTTGAAACCGGAACAACAGTAAAACAGGTTGAAATGCCTTTTGCTGTTGTCGAGGGCAAACCCATGACCCAGATCCCACTGGATTTGTATATTCCGCCGGATGCGCTCGAGGTCATACTCGAAGCGTTTGAAGGTCCTCTCGACCTGCTGTTGTATCTCATCAGGCGGCAGAACCTGGATATTCTCGATATCAAGGTTGCGGAGATTACCCGTCAGTACATGGAATATATTGATTTGATGAGCGATCTTCAGTTTGACCTGGCTGCCGAGTATCTTGTGATGGCTGCAGTGCTGGCCGAGATAAAATCCAGGATGTTACTGCCTCGCCAGGCCGAGAGTGAAGAAGAGGAAGACGATCCGCGGGCAGAATTGGTTCGGCGCCTGCAAGAATATGAACGGTTCAAAACGGCAGCGCTGGACATGGATGAATTGCCGAGAACGAATCGTGACATATGGATTGCCGCGGCCGATGCGCCCGTTACCAACAGGCAAAAACCGCTGCCGGAGGTGCAACTACAGGAAATGCTGGTTGCCTTGTCCAGAGTATTGAAACGGGCAGAGAATTATTCCCACCACCATATCGATCTTGAACCATTGTCAACCAGGGAGCGTATGTCGCACATTCTTGACCGGGTTTCGCAGGCGGGTGATCAGTTTGTACCTTTTATATCCTTGTTTAGTCTCGAGGAAGGCAAGGCAGGATTAATCGTGACGTTCCTTGCCACGATGGAGCTGATTAAGGAATCCCTGGTGGAAATCGTACAGAGTGCGCCATTTGCGCCGATTCATGTCAAGGCCAGAACAGCGAGTGAAGAAGCAACGACAGAATATGAAGAAGAGATGTGATGACTGAGACTGAGACTGAGAGAATAGAATTTCCAGCCCTCAAACAAATTGTCGAGGGTGCTATCCTGGCAGCAGACCAGCCCCTGAATATTGACCAGATGATTTCCCTCTTCGAGAAAGATCAGCCTAGTCGTGCAAACGTTCGTGAAGTGCTTAAGGAGATCGAGCAGGAGTGTGAGGGAAGAGGGTTCGAGCTGAAGCAGGTCGCCAGCGGTTATCGATTTCAGGTTCGCCAGGATTTTGGTGAATGGGTGGGCCGCCTGTGGGAAGAACGGCCGCCTCGCTATTCTCGTGCCCTACTGGAGACCCTGGCGCTCATTGCCTATAAACAACCGATCACTCGCGGTGACATCGAAGAAATTCGAGGTGTTGCGGTATCCACCAATATTATGCGCTCATTGCTGGAAAGAGAGTGGGTACGAGTGGTTGGCCATCGTGATGTCCCCGGTCGTCCTGCAATCTATGCAACCACCAGGATATTTCTTGATTACTTTAACCTGGGCAGCCTGGAAGAATTGCCGACCCTTTCTGATATCAAGGATCTGGATAAGGTCAATGAAGAATTGAACCTCGAAGAGGAAATCATCGAAATTCGAAGCCTCGAACTGGAAGCAGGCGAACAGATTGATACCTCAGGAATTGAAGATGAGGATCTTGAAAAGGTGACCGAACACGTCAACGCCATCCAGGATAATATTCGAAATCTCTTTGCGGCGGATGTAGAAGATGAAGAGCGCGAAGAAGATGACGGAGAATTCGAGGTGGATGTTAAGGCGGACACCAACATTCATACGCTTGCCGGTGCTGTACCACAAGATATTCTGAATGCAGCGTTCGCAGAAGAAGATGAAGATTCATCAGACGCCGGAGAAGATGGTCTGGATTCGCAAGAAGACACATAGTAACGTCTGGTTCAAATTAATCCAATCCAATCCGATCAATAAATTCAATTTTGCAGGCTCATGCCAGAATCAACATTAAAATTGCAAAAAGTGCTCGCCAGCCATGGCTTCGGCAGTCGGCGTGGCATGGAAGAATGGATTAAAGCTGGTCGTATTAAGGTTAATGGAAAAGTCGCGACAATCGGAGACCGGGTCACAGAAGAGGACAGGATCGCCGTCGATGGCAAATACATCAGCCAGAAGGCGGTTAAACATCGACTTCTGCTCTACAACAAACCCACCGGTGAAATCTGCTCCCGAGACGACCCTGAAGGAAGGCCTTCTGTTTTTAACAAATTGCCTAAACTTAAGGGCCAACGCTGGGTTTCTGTAGGCCGATTGGATTTCAACACGAGTGGCTTGCTGCTGTTCACCACAGATGGTGGGCTGGCGAATCGATTAATGCACCCATCCTCGCAAATCGAGCGCGAATATGCTGTTCGGGTTCTTGGCAATGTAACAGCCGATATTCTGCAGCGGATGAAAGAAGGCGTATTGCTGGAAGACGGAAAAGCGTCCTTCAGTGACATCAAGAAAGGTCGTGATGAGGCTGGCGCGAACCAGTGGTATTACGTGGTGCTGATGGAAGGGCGCAATCGTGAGGTCCGCAGGCTCTGGGAATCCCAGGGACTGACAGTAAGCCGTTTGAAGCGGGTCCGGTTTGGCAGTTACTTCATACCTTCTGCGGTTAAAGCCGGACAGTTTCGAGAACTGAAAAGAAAGGAAACCAAAGAGCTTTACCGCATGGCCGGGATGAGATCCTGAGCGTGACTAAGATCTAATCGCCGATATGAACAACTGCTCGTCTGCGGAGACCCGAACAGTCTAGACCGAACCTATAGAACCTGAAGACGGCTATCCTGAGAAAGTCCTGCCATTTTCATCCTTGCTATCCGGTCCCATCAGGTACAAATACAATCCCATCAATTCATCTGGCGTTTTGACTGTCCCGGGATTTTCGCCAGGATAGGCTGCCGCGCGCATCGAGGTTCGGGTTGCACCAGGGTTGAGGATGTTAACTCGAATGTTGGCGGTATTTTCCAGTTCGTCGGCCAACAGTTTTGCAAATCCTTCCATCGCATATTTTGAAACGGAATAGGCTCCCCAGTAGGCTCTGGGTGTAACACCCACTCCGGAGCTGGTAAAGACGATTGAGGAAGATGCCGGTACTTTGAGTAGCGGCAACAGCAATTGGGTCAACAGGACAACGGCGTTGAAATTGACCTGCATGACACGCGCCCACTGGTTGAGATCGTAGTGTTCCACCGGGATTCGATCTCCCAGGATCGCGGCATTGTGTAACAGGCCATCCAGTCGCCCGTATTGTTTCTCTATGACGGCAGACATTTCCTGGATATCAGCCGCGGAAGCTGTTGCCAGATCCATCGGTACGATTCCGGGCTCATTGAGACCTGTCGCAATGATCTCATCGTAGAGGTTTTCCAGTTTTGAAACTGTCCTTCCCAACAAAATAACAGTGGCGCCGTGCCTGGCGTAGCTCATGGCGGCGGTCTTGCCTATGCCATCCCCTGCACCGGTTACCAGTATTGCTTTACCTGCAAGGAGATCAGGTCCTGCTTCGTATTCCATGATTATCCTTAACAGCGATGAATAGTGTTAACGCCCAGTTTTATCGGCAGGGTTTTCTGCCAGCGTTAGTTGCAAGCATGCACCAGGTAATTTACGTCGACATCGGCAGACAAGCGGTAAATGTTTGTCACAGGGTTATAGGTCATGCCGGTGATATCCATCAGTGTCAGGTCAGACTCGCGTAGCCAATGGGAAATCTCGGCGGGTTTGATGAACTTTGCATAGTCATGGGTACCGCGGGGCAACAGCTTCAGGACATATTCTGCACCAATGACGGCAAACAGGTAGGACTTGGGGTTGCGATTGATTGTCGACAGGAAAAGGTGGCCGCCTGGTTTCAGCAGGTTTTTACAAGCGCCGATGACCGAGCCTGGATCAGGCACATGCTCGAGCATCTCAAGGCAGGTGATGACGTCAAATTGTTCTACGCCTGA
>SMVA01255770.1_pt1 | contig 13532 bp, 11 predicted proteins | sample 2456451 | NCBI WGS metagenome assembly SMVA01 (sample SAMN11095933, study PRJNA526329) | marine sediment metagenome | biome: Marine sediment; feature: Surficial sediment; material: Deep marine sediment; isolation source: Hadal surficial sediment | place: Pacific Ocean | collected 2014-05 | depth...
AGCCAGGCAATTGTTGAAAAGGAGTCTTTCGAACTAAACCATCTGAGTTGGTTCTACGTCTAACTCGTATGAATGAAGGAAAGTATTGTGACTGACAATCATTACAACGAAGTATCGGATCCACAAGACCTGGCACTTGCCCGGGCAATCAGGAATCTGGATTCAGAAATGCAGCCGGAACGTGATTTGTGGGTTGGTATTGAACGGCAGATTCAGGACTACCCACAGAAACAACGCAGATCCTGGTCGAATGACTGGATGCCTTATGGTGTGGCTGCAAGTCTGGTTGTGGCAGTAAGTGCGCTGGTACTGAATATGATGCAGCTAACTTCTGAAGAGCCCAGGCTGGTTACCGCTGAGCAGACCTTTAACCAGATGCAGGTTGATTATGTCCAGCTTCGAAATCCTCTGGTGCAGAAGTTCGGTGAAGTTAATAAAAACCTGGATGAGCAAACCCTGGAAGACCTCTATCGTAACCTCAATATCCTGGAGAGTGCGAGAAAGGAAATAGAATCCCAGGTGCGAGAGAATCCTGAGAATAGAAAATTGGTAGAAATGTTGATGCGGATTCATGAACAGGAACTGGATTTACTGAGGCAGGATTTTACCCGCTCAGGTCATTTCTTGTAGGTGAGTCATCAACCTGGCGAAATTTATAATTGAGGCTTTAAAAATGAGTGTTTGTAAGCCATTTAAAGAAGTACTGATCGTAGGCTGCATGTTGGTTGTGCCACTTGCCCTTGCAGATCAGCAAAAGGTAGACGAAACCAGAATTGCCGAAGCAGATGGGCTGGTGCGAATCAATGTGGTTCGTGGAGAAATTACTGTTAAAGGATGGATGAAGAACGAGGTCAGGATTCAGGGTGTACTGGATGAAGAACTGGAAGAATTTGTCTTTAATGTCGATGGGTCTGAAACAGTCATCAAGGTTCGAATTCCGAGAAACAATAGCAGTTGGTATAATCGGGGGGAAACTGACCTGGTAATTCAAATTCCAGAAAATAGCAAACTTGATATTGGCGGTGTTTCGCTTGATGTCGATGTTAAGGGTGTCAGGCATAGTGTAGATATTGGCGTGGTTAGTGGCGATATCAGCCTTGAGGGTGGAAGTAATCGAATAGTTTTGCAAACTGTCAGTGGCGATATTGATGTCCGTGAAGTCACCGGGCGAATTAAGGTGAAGACAGTTAGCGGTGATATCGAATCTTACGATTCCTCGGGTGAAAGTAACTATGGCACCGTCAGTGGTGATGTACTCATCGAAAGAGGAGGTGAAGATATAGAAGTCGAGACGGTTTCGGGCGACATCGAGATACTCCATACTGATTTTGTGGAAGTTTCCGGTCATTCTATCTCCGGTGACGTGGAGATCCGTGGGCACATGAAGAAAGGTGGCATTGTAGAGTTTGACAATGTCAGTGGGTCAATTCGACTTGGCCTGCAAGGAACGCTCGACGCCCGATTTGATCTTGAGACAGGGTCAGGGTCTATTCGTAATCGTTTGAGTGACGACGAGCCGAGAGCCTCAAAATATGTTCGTGATGAATACCTCCGTTTTACTCTGGGCGATGGTTCAGGTGAAGTTATCCTTAGTACACGCTCAGGCAACATTACCGTCTCTGATCGTTAGATTCCATCGATCCAGTTTGATTGGAAGTCATATCCCATAGTCTGTATAAAAGCGGCTTCAAAGAAGTTTATCGGAGTCGATATCAGAATCACGTTTCAAACCACTTTCTGGTTGTTGTTGGTTTCATTTTTGCCTAATGCGTTTTGTTACGAATCAGATCAGTACAGTCATCGGATGGCTGTCATATCAGATTCACGCGAAGTTATGGATGAGAAAGTGAATTCTGCGATCGCCCAGGTAATAACCGATTGGCGCAAGGGTGAGAACAACAAAGCGTTTGCACGTGCCATCTATTACGAACTAGGAGGATGGCACTGGGCAGATAAGATAGAACGATGGGCTGCAAAATCTGTGAAGGTTGAGAAATACCCGCAAACCCGCTACCAGAACATTTATCAAGGGATGCCAATATGGGCCACAAGGGTAAATTTTCTGTTTGGTGTCGGCCCCACGTTCAAGGTTAATGGAGTGATGGTTGGTTCTGATAAGTTTGGTCACTTCTTTTCCCAGGGGTTTAAGTACTACAAACGAGACCTGAAAGGCTGGGATGATGAGCGTTTGCTGAATCGTGGTGCTTATGCGGAGCGCTGGCTATTCGGTCAATTAACAACCGGTGTCTATTCAAATGCCGATCTTGTCGCTAACTACGAGGGGATGAGGTTCTATATTGGCTTATTTAAAGACAATATTATTGAGGGGAAAGGTTCCATCCTTGAGTGGCAACAAGGACAACCAGTGCAGATCAGGTTATTTACCTGGGCGGATCACATCAATGATTACTGGGATGAAAGCTTGAATCCATCCTTTGTTGTTGAATCATTGAATACCAGGCTTCACGTTATCATCCTCGGAATGTGTGATGATTATTATGAGCATCCGGAATTTTTTCTTTCCAGTCATCAGGAAGATTATTGGCAGACTTACCAGCACATTGGCTTGAAGGACATGCGTGAAAATCTTGTTTCGAATGTCTGCAACTCACGCTCTTCCTGACCGGCATCAATCACTAATTCGATAATCTGATTGTCACGGTGGCTACCGGGCATTGATTTAAAAGCCTGGCCAGAGTGCTCTGCATCTTAATTTACTGCCATGAGATATCTGGACTGCCCATGGTAGATTCACGTCGTTAAGAAAACAGGTGTGTCCTTAAATAATTTTTGAAATACGATAACTGCAGCGCCTTGCGCCTTGCAGGATATGGTCTACCCTGGTTACCGATGCAACACCCGTGAATAATTTTTGGAATACCTCCAGTTCTGATTGGCAGAAACCCTGGCAGGTTTTTGCCGCAATACAAATGGGACAGTGATGCTCAAGAAACAGGAGGTCGCCATCATCCTCTTCAATGACCTCTGCCATATACCCTTCACTGCTCCGAAGACGAACAAGTTCTTCAGCTTTATCCAGTAGCGAGTGGTGTTTTTCCATCGATAATTGATACTGCTCGTAAGTCTCGGTGGTTCTCTTCTCAATGATCTTTTCCAATGCTGGCTCGCCCAGGACCTCACGCACCGATCTGATGAGATCTGATGTAATCTGGGCGTGTGCATCCGGGAATCGGGCGTGCCCTTTTTCCGTGAGCTTCCATGGCTTCACTGGTCGTCCTCTGGCCTGAGACTCTTCAGGCAGGGCCGTGATCAATTCTTTCTCGCTCAACTGCTCAAGATGCTGGCGTATGCCCATTGTCGAAATATCAAGATTCTCAGCCAGAGACTTGACACTTAGCGGTCCTAAGCGTTTGATTTGATAAAGGATTTTATCCTGACTGGTATTCGACTCACTCATGGGATGGCATTTTGCCCTTACCGTAGAATTAAGTAAAGTATTAACTTTACAAACTAAAAATATATAGTATAGTATTTACTATATTAAATATTCAAAAACCGAGGTCATTATAAATCCCACCCTTATACCAGCGTTCTGATCCCCTGGCGATTGACGCGGGATCTGACCAGGAGAACCTTATGAAACTAGAACACGCAAACATTACAGTAGCATCGACTGAAGAGGCCCAGAGATTTCTTGGTGCAGCATTTCCAGATTTTCGCATCCGCGGGCAAGGCTCTCTGGGTGGTGGTGAATCGGCAGGTACATGGGTGCATTTTGGAGATGATGATTCCTATGTGGCACTCCAGCAAAATGGAAGTCATTCCGGCCGGTCGGATGTCACTTACACCAATGATGGTATCAATCACATTGGATTTAAAATCGATGATATGGATGCACTACTGGAACGCATGGAGAGAGAGGGTTACAAACCTACAGATGCATCAAGCCTTAATGGTCACCCCTACAGAAGACGGGCTTACTTTCGTGACAAGAATGGTTTCGAATGGGAATTCGTTCAATACCTTAGTGACGATCCTGCTGAGAAAAATCGATACGAGTAAAGAAAAACTGGAATCAGGCACTGAAATAACCTGCGGGTTTACTGCTGGTTCTTTCAGTGCTCTTATCCCAAATGCAATACCTAGAGTGATTGTGATTCAGGTCGTCCGACGACTCCGGCAACCATATTGCGATTTCGTTCATCTTTGCTCGATTTTTTCGTGGGTGCGCCACGTGCCTTGAAGTTGAATGGATCTGTATCGATTTCCTCGAGTACAATTTCTCCGTTCAGCACTGCTTGCTTCCATTGCTGGTGCTCATCTTCCCGGGCATGAAATTCCGGCATAATCTCATCGGCGAATAATTGCAGGCTGCTGCAAATGTCTTCATGGGTATTCTTGCCTGCCTGGTTTAATAGAATCACCTGATCAACATTGGCAGTATCCAGTTCCCGTAACCTCTCACGAATGGTGTCTGGTGAGCCGATCAATTCGCTTCCGGAACGCTTTTGACCGGCTGGAGTCAGTTTCCATTCCTGGTAGCGTTCCCAGAAGTCTACTGTACCGGGTTCAAATGGGCCTTCCTTGCTATAGAGTTGCAGGGCGAACTGAAAGAATGTCCAACCATCTGCTTTTTGCCACGCTTCTTCATCAGTTTCGCAACACATGAATCCGGAGACTACCGCGATATTTGGATTGGTCTGGTAGTCGCAGAGCTTTTCCTGGTCATTCACAAAGGTATTGTAATATGCATTAACCCAGGCTCTGGATGCAGCAAGGTCAACAAATTTAAATGACAAGGCGCCCATGCCGCGGTGTGCTGCATAGCGAATAGTGTCCAGTTGAGAACAGGCAACCCAGAGTGGCGGGTGAGGTTTTTGGAAAGGCTTGGGAAGGACAGCGCGAAGGGGGAACTTGAAAAACTCGCCATCGTATTCCCACCCATGATTGTAGAACATTGGCAGGAGACATTTGATGCCATCTTCCCATACGTCTCGCTTGTCCCGGAAGCGAAGATTGAATGGATGTAATTCGGTGACCGATGCACCTTCTCCAAGACCGAGCTCGACCCTGCCGTCTGAAATCAGGTCGAGCGTAGAAACTTTTTCTGCGACTCGCGCCGGGTGATTGGTTGTGAGCTGGATTATGCCATGGCCAAGTCGAATATTTTTTGTCCGCTGGCTGGCTGCAGCCAGGAAAACTTCAGGAGCAGATGAGTGCGAGTATTCTTCCAGGAAGTGATGTTCAACCTGCCAGGCATAGTCATATCCTAATTTGTCGGCAAGTTCTATTTGATCAAGGGATTGCTTGAACAATTTGTGTTCACTGTCTTCCTTCCAGGGGCGTGGTAACTGGTGCTCATAAAAAATGCCGAATTTCATACTTTCATCCTCTAGTGCTAAATTTAAGGCAAGCATCTACTGACTAGCGCTTCCTTCTTAACAAGCATACCTTGATCTGTGGCTTTAGAGCTAGTCGCTCATTGACGGTCTATTGACCAGAGAATCTTCTGCTCGAATAATCGGGAGATAGAATCTTCAGAGTAACCGAGTTCTGCGAGTAGCGCCTCACCATCTACCCCTGGTAGTGTCCCGGCGAGAGGTTCCGGCTTACCGCGGCTGAAACAGATCATGGGTGAGTGTCGATAGTACGCGCCGTGCTGTTTGTGTTGAACTTGAGTCATCCAGGGTGAATCTTCATGGCATTGACTGAGAAAAAATTCGTGTAGATTGTATTTGTCAGCCCGGACACATCCGATCATTGTTCCTGCGAATTGGCGCTCCCATTCATCCGCTGATTTGTCGGTAAACAGTCGGGATAGTGCTGCTGCTAAAGTTGAATCTTCTTCCGAGAAACCAGAAGGGTGCTGCCCCAGCAATTGTGTATCGGCTAATTGGCAGAATTTTTTCCATTCTGCCTCAGTCTTCAATCCCAGAAATATCCAACCGGACTGTGCTGCATAAAGGCGATGCAACGGGTGGGGACCATTTAATGACTCACCTAAGGATGGCCGTTCTGGTTTACCGGTGTAGTCGATCATGTCATCGAAATTTGCGTAGGCGTTGGCACCGAACATATCAATGAATATCTGCTGTCCCTCGCCAGAACCCGAAGATTCTCGTGCAAGTAACCCCAGTAAACTGCTGGAGCAGATAACCATAGACGTATTGGGATCCGGATTGACTTCATTTGCACGCATTAATCGCCTGGAGGTTTCTCTAAGCTCATCAATGGATAGCAATTTTTCCATGGAACTGCCAGTTTGATATCCAGCCTGGTACAAAGCTCCGCCCATGGCAGCTCCCGGAATGGGGTGAGTAGAAGGCCGCAGTGCCCCAGGTCCTGACGGACCGTATCCGTTTGCAGAGACGTAGATGAGCCGAGGATTGATTTTCTTGAGAGCATCATATCCAATGCCAAGTCTCTCAGGTACACCAGGGCGATAGTTGTGAATCAAAATATCTGCCCGGGTAACCAGTTGATGGACAATTTTCTGACCTTCGTTCGATTTTAAGTTAACACTGATACTTTCCTTTCCCTGATTGCACCTGGTTGCACCGATTCCACCCGCCATGTGCCGATAGGGATCACCGCCAATAGCTTCAACCTTGATAACTCGTGCGCCCATATCAGCGAGAAATGAAGCTGCCAGTGGTACCGCAATTATTGTTGCCAGTTCCAGTACGGTGACTCCGTGCAGTGGCAGCACATCATGAGAATCTGAGGTTCTATGACCTTTCCAGTTGAAGCCATCAGGACCTTTGGCATTACTGGTAATGTTTGCGGGCGTGCCGGTTAATGTGGCTATGGGACCCAACTGGGTGACTCCGTCGCGCTCCACAACATGACCATTCATTGTCATATCGGGGTCTTTGAGTGTGTCCTTTGCTGATTGGTAGGGATGTGCCGCGATGCCGCCATTTTTGATGAAAATGTCCATCCACTCATCACGAGTCCTTGATTGCATCACTTTGAGAATTTCATGACGAACCGATTCCGTCTCTTTAGGCAGGCTGGTGATCAATGACTCCAGCCCGATTGCTTCCATAAAACTTGCAAACAGGTGTGGCAGCAGGTTGCCGAGCTGCAACCATTTTCCATCCTGGCACTGGACTGGATGGTAGTTCAGCGTCGGCATGATGTTTGACGGGTCTGGAATCTTCATGTCAGGGTTGATTTGTAAGGCCAGCGAAGTGCCTTGATCGTAGGGCATCAATCCCTGAAGCATCGTTGTGGTTATTTTTTGTCCGCGACCTTCCTTGTGTTTCCTGTAGGTCGCGGCAAGCACAGCAGAGACAATATTTTGAGCGGTTGCATGGGTCGCGACAGGAACAGCTGCATAATTTGGATCCGGGGTTTTGATAATCCCCCTCATTGACTGCATACGACCAGCCTTTGCAGCGACGACCGATTCATAGGCAGGTAAGTCTATTTCATTGCCGAATGGGGAGACTTCACAGTAGATTATTTCCGGGTTGATTCGGACGCAACCTGCGTAACTCACCTCTTCAAAACTGTTGGGCACTGAAATGACCAGTATATCTGCCCTGGCTACTCCCTCTTTAAGGTCCGTGCAGGCCGCCTTGCCTCGTAGCCACATTTTTGCAGAAGGAATATCGTTCAGATAACAGAACTCTGGATCAACGAATCGTTCGACCCGTGCGCCAAAGTCTGCGAGCACCATCGTCGCGAGGCCACCCACCGGACCTGATGTCAGGTCCAGTACGTTAAGTCCTGCGAGTGGTGTCATCTGTCGGTTATACCTAAATCGGGTTTCCGTCCGCATCAATCAAATGAATCTGGCCGAAACCCAGTTTTTCAAGTTCGGGTTCGATGACTGATCGATCACCGACAATAACCCAGGTCATGGTTTCCGGGTTGATTACTTTGGCCGATATATCCCTGACTTCTTCAACCGTGAGTGCTTTAACTTTCCCGGCGTACTCATTGTAGTAATTGTCGTTTAGACCATACTGAACAATTTGCGATATTGAGCCCATAACAGCTCCGGCTGATTCCCAGCGGCCAGAAAGTGATAAGGTGCTGTTAGCCACGGACTTCTCGAGTTCTTCCTGAGTCGCGGGGGCATCACCGACGAATTTTCTAAGTTCCTTCATGACCTCTTCGATGGATTCTCTGGTCTTGTCGGTCTGCACACTAGAGTAGACAAAAAATATCCGCTGTCCTTTTGCGCTGAACAAACCCGTTTGTGCACCATAGGACCAACCCTTATCTTCGCGGAGGTTCATATTGATCCGGGAGGTCGACATACCGCCGATAATATCGTTCATTGCACCTATTGCGATCTCGTCAGGATTTGCTTTGGGTCTGGCCAGCTGCGCAGAAAACAAAATGGATTGTTCGGAACCTGGCCTGTCTACCAGATAGAGGCTGAGGTTCTTGGCTCCGGCGACAGTGGCAATATTTTTCTGGGGTATGTCACCTTGATTCCACTTACCGAATGATTTCTCTAATTTAGGCAGGATCTCCTCAAGATGGGTATCACCAACAACAATCATGGTCGAGTGATTTGCCTTGAACCATGTAGCATGGAAATCCTTGATTTCATCGAGCGTGATATTCGTAACGGATTCCGTTGTGCCAGATCCTGTTCTGGGGTTGCCATAGGCATGATCCTTTCCGTAAAGCAGTTGTGGGAGTACTCGCTGTGCCATCGCCAGTGGGCTTTGCTGTTCACGAGTAATTGCCGTGAGCAGTTGCAAGCGCAGCCGTTCAAGCTCCTTCTCTGGAAAGGATGGGTTCTGAATCACGTCCGCAAACAGATCCAGTGAATCATCAAGCGTACTGGATAATGTGGACAGGGTGACGAATGAAGTATCGAGGTTAGAACCGGCACCAATACTTGCACCCAGCATGGCGAGCTCTTCGTTTATCTCGAGTGCGTCCTTTGAAGTTGTGCCTTCATCCAGCATATTCATCGCAAGCTTCGCCGTACCTGGTAAGCCAAACTGATCTGATGCGTATCCGGCATCGACCACCAGCTGCATGCGGATAACCGGGATAGTGTCACGTCGGGCGAAGATTACCTTCAGGCCATTGGATAATTCTGCTCTTTCGAAGTCATCAAACTTTGCCAGTGGTGGCTCGCCAGGCTCTGGTATGCCACTTCTATCCACCGTAGATTCGATGGCCTGTATTTTTGGAAACGGTCGAATCTCCAGATGATTCAAACCATCGGCGAGCCATGTGTTTGCGACTTCTTTCAGATCATCTCGCGTGGCGTTTTTTACCCACTCCAGATCTTGCTTGTAGAAGCTGGGGTCACCGTTATAAATATAGTTTGAGGCGAGCAGGTCTGACTTGCCGCCAAACCCACCAACTTTTTCCAGCGCGCGGACAAAACCACTAATATTCTGGATCTTGATTCTTTTCAGTTCTTTTTTTGTCGGACCCTCGTCCAGAAACTTTGCCAACTCCTCATCAATAATCGCATTCACCCTGGCCTCATCAATACCAGGGTTTACCATTGCAGATATTTCAAATGTTCCACCAATCTCGTATCCGGAAACGTAGGCACTGACACTTGAAACCAGCTGTTCATGGTAAACAAGTCGTTGATAAAGTCGCGAGTTCTTGCCACTGGCAAGTACACTCCCAACCATGTCAAGGTAAGCTGAAGTTTGTGTACTGTGGCCGGGAGTGTTCCAGGATTTCAGAATCATGGTTTGTGGAACTCGATCGTACGATATTTGGGTCTGGGTGCCTGTTAATTTCGCCACCCACGCCTCTCTCTGAGTCAATGGTGGACCCGGCTCAACCTCTCCAAAGTAATGCGTGACCTTCTCAATGATTTCTTCTGTGTTCACATCACCGGCTACGACAATAACCGCATTGGCCGCCCCATAGTATTTTTTGAACCAGGAGTGAACATCTTCGAGACTGGCTGCATCAAGGTCTTCCATTGAACCGATGGTTAACCAGGAGTAGGGATGGCCGGTGGGGTAAATATTGCTGTATTGAATAGAGGCTGCCTTACCATAGGGTTGATTTTCACGCTGACGTTTTTCGTTTTTAACAACATCTCGCTGTTCGTCGAGCTTTTCCTGGGTGATTGCACCGAGGAGATTTCCCATTCGATCTGATTCCAGCCACAGAATTGAATCAAGTGCGTTGATGGGTACGTTCTGGAAGTAATTGGTGCGGTCAAAGCTGGTAGTGCCATTTAAGGTCGTAGCGCCCAGTTTTTCTGTTGCTTTGAAGTAGTCGTCATCGTAGTTTTCGCTGCCGTTGAACATCAAATGTTCGAAAAGATGGGCAAATCCGGTCTTACCGATTTGTTCATCCTTTGAACCCACGTGATACCAGATGTTTACTGCGACAATCGGGGCCTTGTGATCTTCATGAACTATCAAGGTCAAGCCGTTATCCAGCTTGTGCAGGGTGTATGGAATGTCAATATCAATATCGAATGGGTCAGAAGCAGCATAGGTAAAACTATTGACCAGCAAAAATAGAAATGAGCATGTAAATCGCATGGAGCTTCCTGTAACGATATCTGGGTATGGGTTATTCGTGGAGCACATCCTTATAATGCAAGAATGCCGGAATTGATAGCTTTGAACGTTAACCCGAAAAATAATTCAGTTGGAATGAGCGAAATTGCGGACTAATAATATTGTCCTGATCGTTAACACGAAGACCCGTTCTCTAGCCAACCTACGTGTTATTCACATTAAGTATACTGCGTCCACGCTTTTGATATATTGACTCTGGATAGATAAAAGGATAGTTCATGTCTGAAATCGAAAAGAAATCTTACGATGGAGTCGCCAAGACCTTACATTGGCTGATCGCTTTGATTGTTATCCTCATGCTGATGGCAGGCTGGGGTCTTGAAGACCTGCCATTGGAGGAAAAAAAGCAAGTCATCATGATTCATTCAGGTTTGGGGACAACCATTTTTGTATTGATGTTAGTGAGGTTGCTCTGGCGGCTGACTCATAAACCGCCGCCACCAGTCCCAGTACCGGACTGGCAACACAGGGTTGCGGTACTAATGCATGGCGCATTCTATGTGTTGTTACTGCTCCAGCCGATGCTTGGCATGCTGCAGGCAGCGTATGTTGACTACCCGGTGCTGGCATTTGGTGTAATAGACTACTCAGGTCTTGCCATTGATAATGAGGACACCTACCTGTTTTTTCATCGGTTGCATGGACTGAACGCTGGATTGTTAATACTGCTGGTTCTTCTACATGGCAGCGTCGCATTGGGTCATCATTTCTACGTTAAAAATAATGTGCTGAAACGAATGTTGCCTTTCGCGAAAGTGGAATAGTTTCTATATGGAAGGACGTATTTATTTTCAGGGAGCCGGTTGCAGGTTATCTGCAGTTGATTTTGGTAACCCTGGCAGCCAAGCCATGGTTATTCTCCATGGTATGAGGGACCATGCGCTCAGCATGCGAAGTATTGCATTAGCGTTCACGGATTATCACGTCATTTCAATCGATTTACGTGGCCATGGTGACAGTGACAACCCCGGTAGCTACACCATGACCCAGATGGTGGCTGACCTTAGGGCATTCTTTGATCAGGTTGAACTTAATAGCGCGGTATTGATTGGTCATAGCCTGGGTGGGCACATTGTTTCAAAATTCGCAGCCCTTTACCCCCGCGAGGTCGATCGTCTTGTGCTGATTGATGGGATGGGGCCGCCAAGGCAGGAAAATCAGTCCAGTGATGATCATCTTGCCAGATGGCGTGATCATATTTCCAATGCCCTGCAGATGCCATTAGAAAGAAAGTCCATGCCAGACAAGCATGAGGCATTTGAAAGACTGTCCAGAAACAACCCGAAATTAAACACTGAGACAGCCTGGTTCATCGTTGAACACGGCATTGAAAGTCATCCTGATGGAGGTATTTGCTGGAAGTGGGACCCACGAGTCAACATGATCTGGAGTACCTTCTCCCACGATGAGAGTGAGGAGCTCTATTCCGAAATAGCATGTCCCGTACAGATTATTACCGGCGAGCACTCGCTAGATTACTGGGCCCGGAACAGGAGTCAGTTAGTTGACAAGGAAGAACTCCACAGCAGTGAACTTGCCCGAAGGCAGAGATTGTTTCAACAGGCACAGCACCAGGTCATCCATGGCGCAGGACACATGATCCACTATGACGAACCTGAAAAACTGAACGAGGTGATTCGTCGATTCCTGGTAAAAGGTTAACAAGGGATTACTGAGTATGCCGATGCATTTGAAGAAACTTTTTTCGACGATGGCTGGGACACAGCGGTATAGAGATTGCGACACTCGAACAAGGAACCATTTCGAAACTAGACTTCTATTGGCTTAACTTATTGCAGTATCCTGAATTCAGTAAGAGATCAATCCAGGCGTTCTGCTACTGCTTCAATCACCGCGATTAGATTGTGATCGGTGATAGGCTTTGTTAATACTTCGCTAGCTCCTGCCTCCATGGCTCGCTGTACAGTTTCCTCATCGCCGTAGGCGGTAACGATAATGACTTTTGCCTTGGTCATTTCTGTCGTCAGGCGACACACATCAATTCCGTCGAGACCTTCACCTTTCAGGTTAATGTCCAACAGAACGATATCTGGCTGTTGCTGTAGGATTAATTCCGCTGCAGTTGCACCACGGGTCGCCATGGCGACCACTTCATGACCGTTGTCTTCTAGCAGTCCCTGGATCCCCATCGCAACTAGCGATTCGTCTTCAATAATTGCGATACGCATAATGTTCAGTCGTCTCTCGGAAAGATTATTTCTATGGATGTCCCAGACTCAGTGTTGAGAATTATTTGCCCTTCTAACTGGTGGGTAGCTAGTACCGAAATTATACTAAATCCCATTGTGGTTGGTGATTCGAGCACAGCTAAATTCTTAATACCTGTACCATTGTCCGAGACTTGAAGCCTATAGTTATTTTCAATCGTTGAAAGGAACACTGAAATGATCGGGTTGGCTTGAGATATAGTAAACGCGTGCTTCTGAGAATTTGTCACAAGTTCATTTACAATCAGCCCGCATACTATTGCTATATCAATGTCCATTACGATGGAGTCTACTGATAATTCGATAGAGGGTTGTGCGAATCCCTGGCCTTGCCGGAAGTAATTAAGATTAGCGGTTAGGGCTGTCATATATTCAAGAATGTTGATTGATTTCAGGTTGTCTGACTTGTAGAGACTCTCATGAATCAATGCCATTGTCTGAATTCGACCCTGACACATTCGAAACATTGCCTTCACAGATTCGTCATCAATCGTTTTAGCCTGAATGGTTAACAAGCTGGAAATTAACTGCATGTTATTTTTGACGCGATGATGGATTTCTTTCAACAACAACTCTTTTTCCGAAAGAATTTCAGACAGATCGGAAGTTCTCTCATTAACGAGTAATTCGAGATGTTCCACATTTGCCAACTTCACCCGGGTTTGGATATACATTCTCGCCAACCAGATAGAAATAGCGATTAAGACAAAATAGAAAAAAAAGGCTGGATAAGTCAGCCATGGGGGATTTTTGATAGTGAAGGGTGTACTTAAAACTTTATCGGTCCATACATTATCTCCATTAGATC
>SMVA01424682.1_pt1 | contig 13527 bp, 8 predicted proteins | sample 2456451 | NCBI WGS metagenome assembly SMVA01 (sample SAMN11095933, study PRJNA526329) | marine sediment metagenome | biome: Marine sediment; feature: Surficial sediment; material: Deep marine sediment; isolation source: Hadal surficial sediment | place: Pacific Ocean | collected 2014-05 | depth 0-1...
CTTTTCCCGGCGCTTGAGCAGATGATGGGCAAGCGATTCTCCACGGCCCAGGCTGTGCGCGAGCACCACGGCAGCGATGAATCGTGGCACCCTCCCTGCCCGCCGGACGCCGTCTGCTATCCGGAAACAAGCGAAGAAGTCGTCGCCATCGTGCGCCTGTGCGCCGAGCACCGCTACCCCATCATCCCTTTCGGCGGGGGCACCTCTCTCGAGGGGCACCTTCTGGCCCATGAAGGAGGCATCGCGGTGGATGTCACTCATCTCAACCACATTCTCGAGATTCACGCCGAGGACATGGACGCCCGGGTCCAGGCGGGCGTGACCCGCAAGCAACTCAACCGGCACCTGCGCGACACCGGTCTGTTCTTTGCGGTGGACCCCGGCGCCGATGCCACCCTGGGGGGCATGGCCGCCACCCGGGCCAGCGGCACCAGCGCCGTGCGCTACGGCACCATGCGCGAGAATGTCCTCTCTCTCACGGTTGTCCTGGCCGACGGCCGCATCATCCGGACTTCACGCCGGGCGCGCAAGTCATCGGCGGGCTACGATCTGACCCGCCTCTTTGTCGGCTCCGAAGGCACCCTGGGAATCATCACCGAGGTGACCCTGAGATTGTTCGGCGTTCCCGAAGCCATCTCTGCCGGTGTCATCTCTTTCCCGGACATGGCGGCAGCCATCGACGCGGTCATCCTCACCATCCAATCGGGCATCCCGGTGGCCCGCATTGAACTTCTGGATGAAGTCCAGATGGATGCCATCAACCGCTACAGCCACCTGGACTTGCCGGTGCAGCCGACACTTTTTCTGGAGTTTCACGGCAGCCGCAGCGGCGTTGAAGAACAATCCCGCGAGTTTGCGGCCATTGCCGCCGACCAGGGCGGCGGCGAGTTTCAATGGAAGACCGGGCAGGAAGAACGCAACCGGCTCTGGAAGGCCCGCCATGACGCCTACTGGTCGGCGTTGGCTTTACGCCCCGGCGCCAAAGGATTCGTCACCGATGTCTGTGTCCCGGTCTCCCGTCTGGCGGAGTGCATCCTGGACACCAAGGCCGACCTGGACAGAAGCTTTCTCATGGCCCCACTGGTTGGTCACGTGGGCGACGGCAACTTTCACCTGGTCTTTCTCATCGAGCCGGATAACGAGAAGGAACTATCCGAAGCCAAGCGCCTCAACCAGCGCCTGGTGGAACGGGCCCTGGCCATGGATGGAACCTGCACCGGTGAACACGGCATCGGCCTGGGGAAACGCCAGTACATGCGGGCCGAACATGGAGATGCCGTGGATGTCATGCGGGCGGTGAAAACAGCCCTGGATCCTCTGGGCATCATGAATCCGGGCAAGATTCTCCCCGACCCCGAGTAAGGCGCCCCCCCATGATAGGCTGGCGCTCTGGCAACCCGAGCAGGAGGCAGTATTCATGGTCATCAGGCGACTCAGAAGGCGAATCCCTCTGCTTCTGGCAACGGCTCTGGCAGTGGCCGTTCCCATGGCCACCACAGCAGAGCAGAACGAAGACCCCTATCTCTGGCTTGAAGAGGTGGACGGGGCGAAGCCTCTCGCCTGGGTCGCAGAACAGAACGCCGGCACCCTGAAGGTTCTGGAAGCCGTGCCTGAATTCGAGCCGATTCATGCACGCAACCTGGAGATCCTGAACTCCAGCGCCCGTATCCCATCGGTCACCATCCGCGGCACTTACCTCTACAACTTCTGGCAGGATGCCGACCATGTGCGCGGCCTCTGGCGACGGACATCCCTCGATGAGTACCGCAAGAGCGACCCGGCCTGGGAAACCGTGCTCGACCTGGATATCCTGGCAGCCGCCGAAGATGAGAACTGGGTGTGGAAGGGGGTCTCCTGTCTGCCACCTGCATCCCGCCAGTGCATGGTGTCTCTGTCCCGTGGAGGTGGTGATGCCACCGTCAAGCGCGAATTCGATACCCGGGCCAAGGCGTTCATCAAGGACGGATTCAGTCTGCCCGAAGCCAAGTCGCAGGTCAACTGGAGGGACGCCAACAGTCTCTGGGTCGGAACCGACTTCGGAGAAGGCTCCCTGACCACATCGGGCTACCCGCGCACGGCACGCCTCTGGCACCGCGGCACACCTCTGGCCGAGACCCAGGTGATCTTCGAAGGCAAAGAAGAGGATGTCAGCTCCAGCGCCTTCAGCATTCACACTGCCGAGGGGCGCTATGACCTGGTGGTCCGGACCCCTGCCTTTTTCCGGGGAGAAAATTTCATCCGTCTGGGTGAACGTCTGGTCAAGCTCGACCTGCCCGAGGATGCCAATCTCCAGGGCCTTTTCAAGGATCAGATGCTGGTGTCGCTGCGCACCGACTGGACAATCGGGGATAGCACCTATCCCCAGGATGCCCTGCTGGCCATCGATCTGGATCAATTCCTCCAGGGGAGCCGTGATTTCCAGATCCTGTTCGAACCCTCCGAGAGGATCTCGCTGGGCCAGGTGTCCACCACACGGGACAGCCTTCTCCTCACGACACTGGACAATGTCCGTGGCCGTTTGTATCGCCTCACTCTCGCGGAGGAGAACTGGAGCCGGGAGGAGATTCCGCTCCCTGGACTGGGCCGAGTGAGGATCACCGCCAGCAGCAATGACAGCGAGATATGGTTTTACAGCTATACCGATTTTCTCACCCCCAGCAGCCTCTTCCTGGTGGCTGAGGAGAAGTCCGAACAGGTGAAGTCCATGCCGGCGTTCTTCAATACCGACGGCATGGAGGTGGCTCAGCGAGAGGCCATATCCAGGGATGGCACGAAAATCCCGTATTTCCTCATCACACCCAAGGGTTTCCAGGCCAACGGCAAGTCCCCCGCGCTTCTCTATGGCTATGGCGGATTCGAGATTCCCATGACACCCCGGTACTCAGCCATCGTCGGCACCGCCTGGCTGGAACGAGGTGGCGTCTATGCTCTGGCCAATATTCGCGGCGGCGGAGAGTTCGGGCCCCGCTGGCACCAGGCGGCCCTGCGCGCCAACCGGCACAAGGCTTTCGAGGATTTCATCGCGGTGGGCGAAGCTCTGGTGGCCACGGGAGTGACCTCCAGGGAGCACCTGGGGATCATGGGCGGGTCCAACGGCGGCCTGCTGGTGGGGGCCTCGTTCACCCAGCGGCCGGATCTCTTCAAGGCCGTGGTCTGCCAGGTGCCGCTACTCGACATGCGCCGGTACAACAAGCTGCTGGCCGGTGCCAGCTGGATGGCCGAGTACGGTAATCCCGATGAACCGAAGGACTGGGCCTTCATCAAGACCTGGTCGCCGTACCAGAACGTCAAGGAAGACATTGACTATCCGCGCGTCTTCTTCAGGACATCAACTCGAGATGACCGCGTGCATCCGGGGCACGCACGCAAAATGGTCGCCCGCATGCTCTCCATGGACCATCCGGTCTACTACTACGAGAACACCGAAGGGGGCCATGCGGGGGCTGCCAACAACAACCAGAGAGGCTACGCCACAGCCCTGGATTTCGCCTACCTCTGGATGATGCTGCGCTAAGATCCCGTCCATGGCCACACCTCATCTCCGCCCCAGCGAACCTGTGCGCATGGTCTTCTCACGGCCTGACGGGAAGATTCTGGACCATCCTGAACTGCTGCTGGCCGGTGTAGGCGGCGGCGCGCCTCGCCCGGTGCGCCAGGACGAGTTGATTCCCCTGCCCCGGGGCAGCGACATGTTCTCCCTGCCGGGGCGGCGGCCAGTGGGCATCGACCCTCACAGCGGCGCAGCCGTGGCGTGGGACGGTGATGGCGAAGAGGTCTACGGAGCCGCGGCTTTCCTCGCCCCTGCCTGGACGCTCTTTCTCCATCCGGCCTACAGCACCCTGCCCAATGCTCCCACCCTTCCTCTGTTCGCCTACGGCGCTCTGGGCTTTGCCGATGACCGCTTCTGGGCCACCGGCAGACGGGTTGACGACGACATCCGCCAGGACCCCTGGCGCTTCAACCCGCGCCGCCTGCGCCGCCAGATCACCCGGCGGGTGGAGGAACTGGACCATAATCCGGTGGCGGCTTCCCTTGAGCGCTGCGCCCTGGAGTACAACTGCCGCGCGGCTCAGAACTACTTCATCGGCCGGCACGAAGCACCGTTGCCCACCAGCGCCAGTTGCAACAGCCGTTGCCTGGGATGCATCTCCCTGCAGGCTGACGGCGAGTTCCCTGCCAGTCATGACCGTGTGCGCCGCCCGCGCCACGCCCGGGATGTGGCAGCCGTGGCCCTGGATCACCTCAGGAGGGTCCCCCAGGGCGTGGTGAGCTTCGGCCAGGGATGCGAGGGAGAGCCTCTCATGGAGGGCGATCTTCTGGTGGAAACCGTGCAGCACATTCGGGCAGCCACCGCCGCGGGCACCATCAACCTCAACACCAACGGCAGCCGACCTGACGTTGTCGCGAGCATGTGCGCGGCCGGCCTGGATGCCATTCGCGTTTCCATCAACAGCCTGCGCGAGCCCATCTACAACGCCTACTACCGGCCGCTGGATTACTCCCTGGAGGATGTGCGCCAGTCCCTGCGCACCATGGCGGCCCACGGTGGCTTCAGAGCCATCAACTACCTGGTGTTTCCGGGCGTGAACGACACGGAAGAGGAACTGGAAGCCCTGGAGGAACTGATCCTCGACACAGGCCTGGAGATGATCCAGATGCGCAACCTGAACATCGATCCCGAGCTCTATCGGCAACAGTTGCCCGCGGGGTCCATGCGTGAAGGCATGGGCCTCGGGCGGTTCATGGATCGCCTGGCGGCCCGCCACCCCCACCTGCGCTTCGGGTACTTCAACCCAGCCAAGGAAACCTACGCGGCCTGGCGCCTTGTCCGCGGGACCTGAGCGGCAAGATCAGAACTTGTAACCTGTCCATAACCAGATCTTCGTGGCGTCCTCGCTGATGGCAAGGGTGCTGCTGTCATCGGCGCTGTACAGAGCCGCCTTCAGCCCGAACGTCTGCTTCCAGGAAGCCTTGTAGACCACCTGAACGTCGAACTCAGTGCCGTAGTCATCCACCCTATTGCCGGAGCCATCGTCAAATGTATTGTCGGCGCTGAAATCATGCCACGCGGCCATGGCGGACCAGCCCTCTCCCCAGGTGCCGCCTGCAGCCACGTAGAGATCCACAAGGCCTCCTGCCGGAGTCGCCAGGAAGCGATCCGCCCAGCCGTTGAACTTATGCAGGGTCGCCAGAGGCGTCGTGAATTTGCCCTGGCCATCGCCGCCTTCCAGCAGCTCGTAGCCGATCCTGGCCCAGCAGGTCTTGTGCCTGGCGCCGATTTCAAAGCGCATGTAATCCACATCCACATTGTTGGTGTTATCCCCGGCGTCCTGTTGCATGGCGTATTGGGCATGGTACGGGATGGACCATTTCTCGCCGATCTTCCACGAGTTGTCCCAGCCGGCACCATAGGTGGACGTCGAGAACCTGTCGGCCTCGGCGGCATCGTCATAATCCAGGATGTAGACATAGGGCGCCAGTTCGCCGCTGCCTATCTTGATCCTGGCGTTGAGAAGGTGGCTTGTCATTCCCAGGTTGCTTCCGATAATCGTGTTGACATTGTCCAGATAGACATAGGTGAGTCTCGTCTGCGGAATGGAAAGAACCGAGACCATGGCCACATCGAACGACTGATGGTTCTGCCTCCAGCCCACGGGCCCGATGAAGCGCTCGTCGTCGAAGAGGAACTCGACCCGGCCGGCCGTGACGTCTACCTGGTTGTCGAACCGATACCGCAGGTAGATCTGCTGCAGTTCGGTTCCTTTGGGGTCGGCAATGACCGGCCGCTCACTTATGCCATTCTGTGTGTCATTGTGCAGATTGGTTGCGCCCAGGTTGGAGACATCCTCGAACTGCACGTAGCCGCTGAGACCCCTCCAGCGGGCGGTTTGGTAGGCGAGTGTCGTCCGTAGGGTGGATGCGGTGGCATCATCGTCGGCCACGGCCGAGACGTCGTCGGAGACCTGTTCCAGGCGATAGCGCAGGTCCACCGTCACCTTCCCCTTCTTCAACGCCTCGGCCAGGGAGCCTTGATCCCTGTCCACGTCGTCCTCGGCGGCAGAAACCTGACCGGGAATCAGCACTGCCAGCGCCACAAGGGGCAGAAGCCACTTGCGCAGGCCCACACCTTCTCTTGCCATGATTCTCATCCGGTGACCTCTCATCAGAGAGGTTTCACTCCTGTTCGATTGCCGGCTGCGATCCGAGACCAGCCGCCTCACGGGCAATCAGGCCCAGGGTCTCGTCGATGCGGTCCTTGTGGGTCCGGAACGACAGGACGCAGATGCGCAGGGCAAACACGCCCCGCAGGTTGGTAGCGGTGAGGAAAACCCGATCGTGAGCCTGGATGCGCGCCAGGAGGCGGCGATTGAGATCGTTGGTGGCTGCCGCGGAAAACCCCTGCCGGGTCAGCCGGAATGCGACGATGGAGAGTTGCGGCTCAGCCAGAATCTCCATGTTCTCCATGGCCCGCAAGGCGTCCGCCGCATACAGGGTCAGAGCCAGCTTTTCTTCCAGGTTGGCGATGAAGGGGGCGATGCCATGAAGTTTCAGGGGCAGCCAGATGCGCAACCCCCTGAAACTCCGTGACAGTTCGGGCCCATATTCGCAAAAATCCTGAACCAGAGGGTCCGTGGTCTCCTGTGTGGCCGGCATGTAATCGGCGGTGGTGGAATGGGCACGGCGGAGAAGTTCCCCATCTCTCACCAGCAGCGCCCCGGTCCCGTAGGGAAGGAACAGCCCCTTGTGGGGATCCATGGTGATGGAATCGGCCTTTTCCATGCCGGCGAGAGCCTTCTTCCCCTTCTTCGTGAGGCAGAAGAACCCCCCGTAGGCCGCATCAACGTGGAACCATAACTGTTCCCGGGCGCAAAGCCGGGCCAACCCCGGCAGGTCATCCACGGCGCCGGTATTGGTCGTGCCAGCGCTGGCCACCACCATGAACGGCGTGCGACCCGCAGCCCGATCTTGGTCGATGGCTGCCTTCAGGTCATCCACGCGCATACACCAGAACTCGTCGGAGGGGATCTGCCGCACAGCCGCAACCGGGAACCCGGCCATGCGTGCGGCCTTGGCCACCGAATGGTGGGTCTGATCACTGACATAGAGAACGCCGCCCAGAAAATTCTCCGGCAGTCTCGTGGAGCGCGCCGTGACCACCGCGGTGAAGTTGGCCATGGAACCGCCACTGGTCAGGATGCCCCTGGCTGTGGCAGGCAGACCGGTCATCTGAGCAAACCAGAGCAATACCTGGGCCTCCAGGGCCACCAGTTCCGGCGCCGCCACATAGACACCCACGTACCGGTTCACGGCGGCGGCGATGAAATCGGCCAGGGCGGCATGCAGGATCCCGCCGCCCGGGATGTAACCCAGATAGCCGGGGCTGGCGGTATTGAAACCACCCGGAATGGCCCGCTGAAAAAGATCTTCCAGGAGCCGGTCCAGGGGCACGCCCTGGTGTGGAACAGGTTCTGGCGCCATGACCGGCGCTGTGGCGTCACCAGCCCCGGCGGCACGGGCCGACCCCATGGGCTGAGACGGGAGGCTGGTGACATAGGCCTGAAGGTAGTCGAGGGCTTGCCCCGTCCACTCCCGGAACTGTTCACCCGAGATCTCCAGAGTCCGGTCCTCGGGTATCTCTCCGGGCTGTTCCTTCATACCGGCTTTCATCTCCACGAGTCAGCGAAGAGAACGGGCCGGGGCGACTTCAAAAGCCAGCAGGGAGACATCATCGGCCAGCCTGGCGTTATGGCTGAATCCCCGCATGGACCCCAGCAGGCTGGTGAGACTGCCGCGCAGCGATTCGTCCCGCGCTTCTTCCATGGCCTGCATCAGCCGCCGGCGCCCGAACTGCTCACCGTCACCATCGGCCGCTTCGGTCAGTCCGTCGGAATAGATGTAGAGGCGGCTCCCGGGTTCCAGTTTCAGGGTGTGGGCCTGGTAGGAGGCATCGGGAAAGAAACCGATGGGGAAATTTCTGCCGGGAATCTCCAGGGGCAGGTCGCCGGGAGGAACATAAATCGGGGCACAGTGCCCGGCGACCACCAACCGGACGTCACCACTGCGCCCGTCCAGGATGCCGTAGACAAGAGTGAAGTACTGCGGCACACCCGACCCCATCTGGAAATGGGTATTCAGAGCCTGACAGACCTCTTCCGGTGTGGCGATCTCGCCGCTGGTGCCGTCCAGGTTGCGGCGAAAGAGGACCGATGGCGGCCCCGGGCTGGGCGCAAGCAGCCGATGAATCGCCATGGACATCATGGCGGCAGCGGCGCCATGGCCGCTCACATCCAGCACAAAGAAGCCGACATGATCCCGATCCAGATGAAAGATGTTGAGGGTGTCGCCTGCCAGCTCGCTACAGGGGAAGACTTCCCATGCAAATCGCATTCCCGCCACCACCGGTGAGACCCGGGGGAGCAGCGACCGCTGGATCCGTGCCGCCGATTCCATGTCTGCGCGCAGGCGCTCGTAAGCCAGATGAAAGCGCTCTTCGGAACTCTTGCGCATGGAGATGTCCCGCATGACCGCCAGCATGCAGTTTCGGCCATTCAGATTCAGCAGGGATGCCGAGATCTCGGCCGGTATACGCCGGCCACGGCCGGTCATGCACTGCAATTCATCGGTCCAGCCTTCGCCGTCGCGAGCCACCGACTGCATGAAAACCTCCAGCTTGCTCATCTCGTCGGGGAAGAGAGCAGAGACGGGCACGCGGACCAACTCACCGGGGGCGTACTCCAGGAGCTCATGCGCCCGGCGATTGGCCTTGAGCACACGATTCGCTGCCGTATCCACGAGAATGATGCCATCGTTGGCACCCTCGAAGATGCGCTGCAGGAGATGGAGATCCCCGGCGACGGCCGGCGATCTCTCATCCTCTTCATCTGACGGCAAACTCGACAAATTCACCTGCCCGCGGCGCCGGCACGCAATTCAGTGGCCATGGGAACGCCCATTTCGTCCAGCAGGTGACCGGCACCACCGAGCTGATCCATGACCCACAGGACATAGCGGATATCCACATGAATGGAGCGGGTCTTCCTGGGCAGGAAATCCCAGTCCGAGATGATGCTCTCGTAAGTGCCGTCGAACAGCAGCCCCACCAGTTCACCACGGGCATTGAGTGTCGGCGAACCCGAGTTTCCCCCTGTTGAGTCCAGGGTGCTGAGAAAATTCACCGGCACCGAACCCAGTCGAGGATCGGCAAACCGCCGCTGAGCGGGATCGCGCATGGCCGCCAGCAGTCCGGCAGGCGTATCGAAAGGCGGCTGTTCCGTGTCCTTGGCCACCACGCCCTCGAGAGTTGTGAACGGCGTGTAACGCAAGCCATCCCTGGGTGTGGAGCCCTTCACCGTTCCGAACGTCACGCGGAGGGTGCTGTTGGCGTCGGGATAGACGGCCTTCCCCTGGCTGCCCAGATAGGCAATGAGAGCTTCCATGAAGCGCGGCCGTGCCTCCCTGAAGCGTCCTGCCAGATCCTTGTCTTCTTCTTCAATGACCATATCGCTGTCATAGAGGCGAACCGCCAGGCGGATGAAAGGATCGTCACTGGCCTCGAAGGCAGCGGGCTTCCTGTCCATCCAGGCCAGGCGCTGGTCCTGATCGGCCAGATCGGTGTCCTGGTACATTGTGTCGAGCCGTTGACCCATGCTCTTCTCGTCGATCTTGTTGCCGTCTATTCCGAACCATTGATCCATGGCTTCCACATGCATTCCCGTGGGGATGGCCGCATAGTTCCTGAGGAAATGCGTCCAGGCCGCGCGATCCACCCGCGCGTCGAAGGTCCGATCGAGACGGGTCAACCGTTCGCGGATCCGGATCAGATCCCGCTCCTGAAAGCCGGGCTCGCGCTGGGGGTCCGGCTTGAGCTGCTCACGACTCAGGCGGTAGAGGGTCTGGGCGGCCCCCAGAAGGCTTGAGCGACGGGCCATGAACTCGTAGTAGAGGGCCCGCTCCTGGGTACCCTGCTGCTCCTGGACCAGGGCCTGGACATTGTTGATGGCCGTATGGAACCTTTCCTGCCGTTCCGGGTTCTCGTCGATCCAGGCCTGCAGTTGCTCTTCAAGTTTCTCCTTCCGCTCCACCACGTCGCTCTTGGCAAAACCCTCCAGCATCCCCTCGTAGTTCTTGGCCGCGTTGTTCAGCCCGGCCACCAGGGAGGCGTACTTGAGCGCGGCGTCAGGGCGATCGCTGGTCTCCTCCTCGATGATCTCCAACCACTGGTCAAATACAACCTTGCGCGTGGGGTAGGACCACTGGATCACGTTCTCGACTTCCGTGGCCAGGCGGTAGCGATTCGTGCGGCCGGGATAACCGGCCACCATGACAAAATCTCCTTCTCCAACTCCGGTGGGGGAAACCTTCAGATGGTGGGCCGGATGATAGGGGACATTCTTCTTGTCAGGATCGGCAGGCAGACCATCGAGACCGACATAAGCCCTGTAGAACGAGAAGTCGCCGGTATGGCGGGGCCACATCCAGTTGTCGATGTCTCCGCCGAATTTGCCCACGCCGCCCGGCGGAGCATAGACCAGGCGGACATCTCGAATCTCCAGTTGCTTCACGAGCTGGTACTCGAGTCCCCCGTAGAAGGCGGAGACCCGGCAACGGTACCCGTCATCCTCCTCGCAGGCCGCCACCAGTGCTTTCTGGCGATCCTCGATGGCCTGGTAGCGCTCCCGTCCATCGAGATCAGTGGCCAGCTTGTCCAGGATCGTGCCGGTCACATCCTTGACTTCCACCGTCACCAGCACGCGACTGCCAGGTCCCGCGAAGACCTCCTCATCGCGATTCCCGGCCACGAATCCACCGGTGAGCAGGTTTTTCTCTTCCGTCGAGTTGTACTGCAAGGCGCCGAAGGCACAATGATGATTGGTGACCACAAGGCCGTCGGCTGATACAAACGACGCCGTGCAACCACCCAGGCTGATGACGGCGTTCATGGGATAGGCCGTCAGATCGGCGAGGGATTCGGGGTCACTCCGCAATCCCAGGGAGCGCATCTCATCGGCCAGCGCAGGAAGCTGGGCCGGAGGCCACATCCCCTCACCGGCCTGAACGCCAGTCCATACAACAATCAACAGAATCGGGAGCCATCGCCTCATACTTGTTCACCTCCAGGGGGGAAGACGCGACAACGATATTTGAAATGCCCGATGATTTCGAGAGGCCTGGACCAAACTTGCCGTGGATCCCATAAACCCATATACGTCAGCAGCTTGTGAATTGTCCTATCCCGGACCAGACCGGGCCGGCTGATTCCAGTCCTCTGACGATTTGGCCTGCCACCTTCCTTCTTCACCTGGGAGGAGTCACCCGGATCTTCACAACCAGGGCCATCCGCTCAAGGTGCAGGGTGAAAGATCTCTTGCGCGGATTTTTCTCGATACGGGCGTAATCCTTCTTGCTGCGCGGTGAGCCGTCGCCGAAAACCGCCTGCAGCCCTTCTCCCAGCCTGGAGGTCAGGCGCTTGGTGAAGTAATCCGTGACCTTCTTCCCATCCGCTGCTTCGGCCAGCTCGGGAAAAAACCGGCGGACGCTTTCTTCGTCATTGCAAAAGACAGACCCCAGGATGCGACGCAGCGCCAGGTGCAGCAGGAAACGCTTGCGCAGATGGTGCGACTTGCTCCCACCTTCGGGGAGGACGGTCTCATGAATTGTGCTGTCCCGTCCGGAAAGCCCGACCATGAGCAGCCGTGATTGATCCGAAGCCAGGGTCAGCTTCTCCAGGAGGCGATCCACGCGCTTCCGTCCCCTACGGTCCCTCTCCGGCACCGGCAGACTCCCAACCGTGGCATCCACCAGCAGCAGCCGAGCCAGATCCCGAACCCGGCGATCCATCTCAGCCAGATCAAGATGAATCTCCAGGCGCGGCACGGGTAACCTGGCGGAGGATGCCACGGGCCTGGCCGGGCCCTCTTCCCGGGCCACCAGGGTGGCCTCCCAGGGACGCTGATCCACCCAGTCCCCGTCATCCACAAGATCCATGACCCAGTCCCGGTCATGAACCGCCAGCAACGGCGTGGCATGGATGGCTTCCAGGGCGTGGACGCCATTCCGGATCTGGGGATCGAACTCGGCCCGGACCAGGATCTCGAACGGAACAGAATCACGTACGTCGCCAAGCTCCCGCCGCTTCTCCCAGATGTCCTCCAGAAGGCTGGCCTGGGTGAGCACCTTGGCGGCACCCAGTGTGCCCAGCCAGTGAAGGCCTTCCACGATGACGGTATTCTCGGTGGCCGAGCGACAGAGGCGCCGGATCACACCGTAGTCCACCTTGACCTCTTCCTTCCCAGCGGCCTGGGCGGTGAAGCAGGCACCGCTGACGCGATTGACCAGGGCCGCCTGCCGCCCTTTACGAAACTCGAAACAGCACTGCTTCATGATCCCCTCGATGCGGGCTTTGAGGAGTTTTGAGGCCAGGCGCTTGCCCCCCGGCGGATCATGAAGATCCACGAATAATTTCGACCAACCCACGATGATGATATTCGCGTCGGGCGTGGAACCGGGATGCCCGGGTACGATGCTGATCCCGGCATACTCGGGCAGTGGGAAGTAGCGCGCGATCTGGGCCGCAGCCAGCCCATCCCGCATATGTTCGTGGGGAGCACAGAGGGTGAAAATGTGCCCCGACTTGGTGTGAAAAAACGGCCTGAAGTAAGACTGAACAGCGTTTTCCCGCTGCCGAACCCGTGTCACCATGTTCCGACCCCTGCCTCCCGCGCCTCAAGCGCCGATCTCCCTCATGGTACCGCAACAGTTGCCTGCATCGGAGAAGATCCCGGCGACTCACCGGTTATTCTTCTCTCCCCGCCCCCATGGGCCGGCACATGGTGATTCCGGGGGAACGGATCGTTCTCCCGATTCACCGGAATCATCACAGCCGCTGCGTTCCTTGGCCACAAAACGGGGAGGGCCGATTTTTCCTCGCCTGCAGCCTCTCCCATGCTTTGTTTCCCGATGGCGGGTCCACAGGGGGGTCGCACGGCGGCCGGGGAGGCCGAGGCACACAGAAGTGAAGGAGACGCACATGGCATCTGCAGTGGGAGTGAGAATCACATCATTTGGAGAGGGCCGGAAAAGGGTTCACGTACCGGCGGGCACCGCCACTGTCGGGTCAGTTCTGAACGCTGCCGGCGTGGACTCCGGCCAGCGGCGTGTGGCCCTCAACGGTCATCCGGTGAGCCTGGGAGCCAGTGTTCTTGAGGACGACGAAGTCACCGTGGTCCCACGCGTGCAAGGCGGTTGATTCATGGCAGGGAGGGGTCGCGCCATGAAGCAGGACCGACCCCGTGGCAACGCCCTCTCCCTGCTCTTTTTCAGTGCCTGCCGGCGGCTCGCCGGGAGGTTCGGCATGCTCCCCTGGAACGCTGATCGGGGTCAACGCTTCATCACTGGCTGTGGCCAGAGAGGACTGACGTCTGCAATCATGCTCCCTCAGAACAGTTCAAAATCTTCTCCCAGCTCAACCGACCTGCAGGTCCGCATGGATCTTGAGATCGATATTCTCATGGCCAGACAACGGATCAC
>SMVA01060633.1_pt1 | contig 13521 bp, 11 predicted proteins | sample 2456451 | NCBI WGS metagenome assembly SMVA01 (sample SAMN11095933, study PRJNA526329) | marine sediment metagenome | biome: Marine sediment; feature: Surficial sediment; material: Deep marine sediment; isolation source: Hadal surficial sediment | place: Pacific Ocean | collected 2014-05 | depth...
TCCAACCTAAGCAAGCAGTAGGTTTCGACGTCCATGGGTGACGCATAAATGGGGCTGGGATCATCTTCGATTGTCATTCCGACATCCTATACTCACAACCTATGGAGTTTCTACTCACTTTTGGCCGTTAGCGACGGTGGTACTGATCGTGCAGCGATTCGCCAGTGAGAGAGCCAGCTAATATTACTAATTCGAATCCTGCAGCTTCGAGTTCCAGCCGCAATTTGGTTCACAGGCATGTGCTTTCAGTTCATCCTGGAATGGAGGGCATAAACCTGAATACCGTCAGGAATATAGGTGTGGTATCTGGCTGCGAGAATATACTTTCGCCGAGCTTCATTCTCGATTCTGACTGCTCTCAATGAATAAATCTTGTCCTCAATAAGCACCTCCAACTCTGGATGCTGTTCTACGGTCTGGGTCCACGATTTACCCAGAAGGTTGGCAACTGGTACAAACCGATTGGAGTGAGTGAAAAGCACACCATCGACGGCAAAGCAATTTACTCTAATGACTGGACGGTCTTCTCTTTTCAGCCGCAGCCAGCAACGCTGTCGTGCATCCATCGGATACTGCCAGAATCGTTGTGCATCGCCCTCCTCTCCGAGAAAATCAGGCGTCGGTCTGTGACTATTAAAGGAGGCAAAGGAGGCGATTGCCACAAGTGATACTATGGTAAATAAAAATATTCTTCTGCTCGGGATCAGCATCGTTGTCTTTCAATTCGGTGCATTCATTCTTGGATGATTGTGCCCATGACTCTCCTCAAACTGTTGCAGGTAAACTTCATCTGCTTCCCGTTCGGGCAATAAAGATCGTGTGACTCATACTCTAACTTGGCTTCACATTCTGGGCAGTAGTCCAGCTCTGGCTGCAAATTCATGAAGGATCATCCTGGAAGGGTCTCGGCATATTACCTCAAAATTGAAGTAGTCCGCTCTTCGTCGGAGGGAGAAATGAGCTGTTATTCGCGTAGTAAGTCGATTACCTCTCCCAAGAGGACAAACGATGGCGTTTAGGATAGCAATGTTTTTATTTTCACAGCTGTGTCCAAGTCTTGCGACAGAAAATGAGTGTCTCGTTCCGGGCATGTGTGACTGTCACTATTCAGGCTGGACCGTAATCGGAGATAAGAAATGAATTGGGAAATGATGAATATTCCCTAGTTAGATGATTCGCTCCTCAATTCGCGTACTCCACTATATAATTATGTGGAGCGCCAATTTGATCCATCGCATCGCGCCATGAAAAAAAAACCGAAGCATGTTCAACCATCCCTTTGTACATATACTTAACCCGATTTAACCTCTCCATGACTGTTGCGTTATTGGAGTTGGCAGGGTCAAAAATGCAGACAAGTTGAATCGTTGAATTGTCTGCGCCAATAGCCTTCAATTCCTCGAATAATTGAAACTGCAGTGCAGCATCAGAATCCTGCAATGACGCAGAACAAACTTCCTGTAAATCTACAATCACGAAAGCCAATGATACAACCTGCTTTCGCGGCATTTTTTTAAAAACTTCCACACAGGCTCGCGCCATTATCGAGCCTTCATATTCGTATATCTTGATAAAAAGTGCCTCAAATTGTGGGGCATAGAAAGTCTTGTACCTCTGCATAGGTTCATTAGACATCCTTTTTAAGGAAAGCACCACGGTCTACAAGCCCCCTGCGAAGTTTTCAGGGCTCGTGATTCCAATAAAAAGTCATCTGGCAACCAATCTCCACATTTTTACGTCTAAACTATGCTACCGATAGAACAACTTTCTATCCGGGGGGAGAAAATAAATTTTTCTGACGAGCTGCAAATTTTGCGAAGCTACACTTTATAAGAGGGATTCAGGGAGGAAATGATAGTCAAATGTTCAATAATTACCTGCTAATAGCCTGGCGGCACATCTTAAAAAACAAGCTGTATTCATCAATCAATATCATCGGCCTGGTTGTAGGGTTAACGGTTTTTTTGTTCGGTTCACTGCTGGCCAATTACGAACAGACTCATGACAACTTCTTCAAGCACTCAGACCGGATATTCTTTGTAGGCTCTATCTTCTCGCCAACAGCAGATATCGGCATTAGTTCCATAGATAGTGTCCATAGCGCCGTCGGGCCCCTGATCAAGGCAGATGTGCCTGAAATCGAATTCGTCGCACGCACTCTCCGACAGGAGAAATTAATTACCATAGACGCGGACGACTATTACCAGGTCCTGGTGTTTGCCGATCCTGACCTGCTGCACATCTTCGATTTCACCTACCTGGAGGGCGATCAGTCAGCGCTTAATGCTCGCAACGGGCTCGTCTTGACGAAAAATGCTGCGCGCAGATATTTTGGCGAAGGTCCCTACCTTGGCAAATCCATTGAACTCGATCATGACAAGGTACTCATTGTGACCGCAGTCATTGAAGAATTACCGGAAAACACCCAATTCAAGTCTTCCCTGGTTATCCCTTCTCCCTTCGAGTTGATAACACATATCTCAGGACTCAACACTGAGGACAATAATGTCGAGGAAGGCAATTGGTACAATCTTAATTTGGGGGATCTCACTTTTATGTTAGCCCCTGAAAATATTGACATATCCTGGCTGCAAACCAGGCTCGATGGTATTTATGACGCCCATGTCACCTTCGATGGAAGCGAGATAATCACAGCGTTCAAAGTACACCCACTGCAGGATGCAAATACATTTCTGTGGAGTGCCATCGGCATGCCTGTGGTTGAAACTGTGCAATTACTCGCGATCCTGGTCCTCATTGTGGCAATCGTTAACTACACCAATCTGGCTACAGCCCAGTCCTTCGGAAGAATCCGTGAAGTCGGCCTGCGAAAGACCATGGGTGCCAGCCATTCTCAATTACTCAGCCAATTCCTGATTGAAAGCGTTCTCATCGCCAGCATATCCATGATCATTACCGTGGCTGTGCTTGAATTACTGGTGCCATTGTTCAACAACAGCGTGGGCAAAGGTATCAGAATAAACTACATCGTTATGCTTCCCTGGCTGTTTCTGACAACTTTGAGTGTGGGTGTGATCGCAGGTGCTTATCCCGCGTACATGATCACGCAAACCAACCCAATTAATGCCTTGCGCGACAATTCCAAAACCGGTACCAGGGGCAGTTTGTTCCGGTCGATAATGCTCGGCGTCCAATTTGCTATCTCAATATTTATGCTGGCTATTGTGCTTGTCGTCTATTTCCAGAATGCTAAATTGCTGGAAAGCGGGGATATTTTCCCCCGGTCACAAATTGTCTCAATTCAACGACTCAACGTACCCGAGATCCAATCTCGCCTTGAAGTTATCAGAAACGAAATTAGCGCTATTCCGGGAGTCATCGGATTCGGATACTCGAGTCAGATTCCTTTTGAGCAGAGCAATTCAAACCTGCGGGTCACTCCAGTTGAGGGCGATGATTCAAATGTCTCAACTCCGCTTCAGGTTTCCGTGATGCCTGGTTTCTTTGATGTGTACGACATCCCGTTCCTAAAAGGCAGACAACTGGGAGAAGAAGTCTCCGGTGATACGATGAAAAAGGATGTCCACAATGTCAATGTTGTCGTTAACAAACTCATGTTAGAAACGCTGGGTTTCAATATGACCAGCGAAAATCCTGTTTTCTACGACTACCCGACCGCTGGTGATTCCCACACTTACACTATCGTAGGTGTCATTCCTGATCAGAATTTTCGCGGCTTTCACAATCAGATCAAAGCCATGGTATTTCTCATGAATCCCACTTACCTTCGGGTGGCGTCGATAAGAATTGAAGGCCGAGGCATGCAAGAAACTCTGGGTGATGTGGAGAAAAAATGGGATGAACTTGTGCCTGAGTTTCCAGTGCAACTAAAATTCCTTAATGAAACATTTAATGATGTTTTCAAGATTTATTCTGCCATGACCATGACACTGACCGGATTTGCTTTTGTTGCCATGACGTTATCCATGGTTGGCCTTTTTGGCCTCGCCGCATTTATGGTGGAGCAAAGAACTAAAGAAATTGGCATTCGCAAGGTGATGGGAGCGAACCTGGCACAACTTATCAGGCTCCTGATCTGGCAATTTTCCAAACCTGTAATGTGGGCATCCCTGATTGCACTACCTGCTGCTTACTTTGCTTCCAACACTTATCTGGATTTTTTCGCCGATCGCCTCCCCCTGCCAGGCGTTTTTATCGCCATTGCTGGCTTGTTGGGAGTTTTAATCTCGTGGGTGATTGTTTCAATCCACGCGATGAGAATTGCGAAAACCAATCCGATTCACGCCTTGCGTTATGAGTAGGCAATTCCTGTGATGGGCAGGCGTCACACTGACAAGTAAAGAAAAGGTAGTCTATTCTACTTAATCTTTTTGATAGCGTACCTACTTCTGATTCCAGAATCGATACAAAGCATTACAATTGATTACAAAGATTGACGTCTCTTTTATGCGATTCTCACATTGGGTTTATATACTTCGTAATACATTTCATTTTAGAAACGACGGCTGAGCTTGCGACGGTCCGTTCTACGACTTTTATGGACGACACAAAATTGGACTCACACAGCTTCATTCCTATATGTCAACAAATATTTTTAAGAAATGTGACGTGGATCACAAAAAAATGACCTTTTGTGTCCGGCAACTACTTTAGATTTGGCTTGCCAAAAATGATTGCAAGCGCCAGTTAGCATGGCTTCCAATGATTCATCATGCAGTCTGGCACGTTCTTTGCGTATCACAATACCAGGTCTCTACAATCAGGTCTCTACAATAAAGGAGGACTACGATGAATTTTTCTACCGTACTTATCGTTGATGACGAACAAAATGTTCGCTCAGCACTGCAGAGAACCTTGATACCTGCGGGATATAGAGTACTTGAGGCCGAGAACGGTGAGGAAGCACTCAACGTACTTAGCCGACATGACGTAAACCTCGTAATTTCTGATATGCGTATGCCAGGAATGGATGGTGCTGACTTGCTGAAAAAGGTGGCTGAACAATACGGACAGGTCAGACGCATTGTATTAACCGGTTATGGTGACCTGCCTCGAACCATCGTCGCTATTAATGAGGGAGGTGTCCACAGGTATTTAACCAAACCCTGGATTAATGAAGAACTGAAAGAGGTTGTGGCAGAGGAACTCACCATAGAGAAGAACGAAAGAGACGAGGGGAGCAAGATCGAAAACCTGAGAACCAGTGTTCTTCAACTAAGGAAGAAGGTGAAAATCTCCTCTAACTTGCTTCTTGGGACAACGGAAATACTGCGATACTCAAGTTATGACGCACTGACAGGTTTACAACAAAAACTTGCTGAATCTCAGACTCCATTTAAAGCACCGCTGATTGACTTGGTGATAGAACGAGCAGACCGTATCGCTTTGGAATTGCAGATGGAGCGTGAGCAACGTGAGGTTCTCAGATATGCAGCCATGCTACATCGTCTTGGAGAATATGCGCTACCCATTGAATTGATCTCCAAGTGCTGGCTGGACATGACGAACGCTGAATTATCCGAGTATCTGACTTATCAAAGTATCAGCGCCAGTCTAATCTATCCAACCGATACCGAGTTAATCAAAATAATTTCCTCTCACCGCCCTTCAATGATTGGTCCAGATTCTTCACCCGGGGCTAGTACCGCTGATAGTCCCCTTCTCGCCAAAATTCTTTGTGTAGCGACGGAGTATGAAGAAATGATTCTCTATAAGGATCGTCGATTAGGAAGTGTAGGTATCCGGGATTACATGTTGGCTGGTTTGGGAGAGCGCTATGACAAGATTGTTGTAGCGGCTCTGCTGAGGAGATGACACCGATGGGTAAGCATAAGAATCTTCTAATCGTCGATGACGATGAAAATGTGACCCGGTCACTTTGCAGGTTGCTAAAGTCCGAACCGTATGACGTCGTGGCTTTGCACAACCCACTCGATGCAATTGAATTAGCCGGGCACAGATGCTTCGATGTCCTTCTGTCGGACAATCGGATGCCGAAAATGAGTGGTGTCGAACTAATGACCCATTTTTTTAAAATCCAGCCTGGTTGTCGGAGAATTAGTATGAGTGCGTACCAGGATTTTGATTCCCTGATCCATGCGTTCAATCACGGCTACGTCGAGCACTTCGTGCAGAAACCCTGGACAGGCGACACGTTGAAAGCACTTCTAGCGAGATACCTGTCACCTGAGCAACCAGAGGTATCGGCTGATGTATTCGATCGAATATTGACAGAGAGTAACTCAATGTTGCGGATTTTTGAGAAAGTTTCCGCCTTGCGTGATCACATGTCGCCAGTCTTTATCTATGGAGAAACAGGTACTGGAAAAGAGCTTATTGCGAGAGCACTTCATGACCAGAGTGGCCGCTCAAAACGAGACTTTGTGGCCGTAAACTGCAGTAATCTCAATTCTGAGATTATGGAATCGCAGCTCTTCGGACACACTAAAGGATCCTTTACTGGCGCTATCAAAAACCAGTCGGGTCTTTTAGAGGCGGCAGACGGGGGAACCTTGTTCCTCGATGAAGTTACTGATTTATCCCATACCGTACAGAGTAAACTCTTACGTGCATTACAGGAAAGGGAATTCATGCCTGTCGGTGCCACGAAAGCCAAGCCATTTGATGCTCGAATCATTTCTGCTTCGTCTACGAGAATGCGAGATGCTGTTGAAAACGGGCAGTTCCGTGCTGATCTTATGTACCGACTGGAGGTGATTCCCATTGAACTTCCACCACTACGAGAGAGACACTCTGACGTTCTCATGCTGTTTAAGCATTTCAGCGGTTGTAATGAGATTAGCCATGAGACGGCTAGCATCCTTGAGGCTTATCATTGGCCAGGGAATGTTCGTGAGCTGCAGAATGCTGCATCTTACTCAAGAGCTTTTGCTACTGATCAGGACATCCGGGTTGATCATCTTCCCGATAGTATTCTCCATTCATTTTCTAACGTTTCTGATAAGGCTCGACCATCGCATCCATTGACGAAAACAATGACAGGCAAATGTTGCCTTGATATCAACGATATCAAAGAGGCGTTGAGGCTCAGTGACAATAACAGGTCAGCAGCAGCCAGGACTCTCGCAGTGAGCAGAATGACTTTATGGCGTTATATGACTAATTACGGGCTTACATGATTTGTGTAACAGTTGTAACAAATATCTTTTCAAAAGCGTAACTACTGTTACAGCTCATAGGAAAATTATTGCAGCAATTTTTCCTAATGTATTGATTTTACAATACATTATTTTTTTGGCACGACGATTGCTTTTATATGAATGTGCCCAGGCACAAACAACTTCAATAACTTAAGGAATCGAAAATGAAAAAACTTACTTCTTCCATAGTACTAATTGGCGCCATGATCGTCTCACCTGCTTTTGCATCGTTAGACGAAGACACGGCAACCGTTAGCATGGACATAGCACTTTTTGCCGCTGTCACCGGGCTTGATAACTTTGTCCTTAGTACGACCGATGTTTCCGGAGGAGCTGGGGCTGTCTATAGCGGTAGCGACACTTATCGTTTGGAGTCAAATGGCCAGGTGCGGGTTTCGTTGAGTGGTAATGATTTGAGCAATGGCTCTGATTCTGTAGCTACCAGCTATGCACTTGATAGCTCAGGCATCAGCTTTGATACCACGGAAGGCGTCGTCCACAATTCCGAGCACACAGTTTCAGCCGAGGCAATTCTTGGTGATGTGTCTGCGCAGAAAGCAGGTGCTTACAGCTCGGTGATTACCTTGACTGTCGCAGCATTGTGATCCTGCCGGAGGGAAAATGACACGGACCTTCGGGTCCGTGTACCTCTCCTGAAGGTCCAGGTCATTAATTCAACATGTCACTATAAAGGAATCTTGTAAATGAAATTGATAAGACTCATTTGTATTTGTGTCGCCATGTTGATGGTAATGCCAGCATGGGGAACTGAATTTTCGGTTTCCCCAATGTTGATTGATTTCCAGGGTCGAGCAGGCACGAGGGAACCTTTTGAGATTTATGTAGCAGGAAAAAAGGCCGGGAAAATAGTCCTCTCGGTCTATGCCATGACACAACAAGAGTCCGGACATATGAGCTTCATTGAGACGCATTCCAATCAGGATCAGTACAAGGCGGTTAACTGGATTCGTTTCGAACGTGATAACTATAAACTCAAGAAAAACGAAACCACTACTATTCGCGGTGTGATAGAAATTCCCAGAAATGAGCGAGGGACCTACCTCGCTGCGGTAATGATTGAGGAAGAAACTGGCAATTCAACCAGCAATATTTCGATCAGAGTTCGTTATGCAGTCATACTTAATATTAATATTGACCACCACTCCGGAAGACTGACGACCCGCTTCGATAACCTGAGTCTGGTCGAAAAAGAGGGTGAAACATACGTTGAAGGATATTTCACCAACAACAACTCATTTATGGGAATGCTGGATTCTCAGGTACAGATTCGACACCAGGATCGACGGCTATTGGCTCGATTGCAACTAAAGACAAAGAGTGCATGGCAAAGAGGTGATGCTGCATCCAGGGTATACCCTGGTGCCAGAGTAAAGGTCTTCGCTCTGCTTAAAGCAGGGGCTTCGAGCGGAGAGTACAACATTCTGGTCAGAAACAAACTCAGCGGACGAAGCCTGCCAATCTACCGCAACGAATATGTTCATCGTTCGCATCTGGAACAAAAATCGATCGACTCCCAACCTTTTCAGATCTCCCCGGAAAGAATTACCGTTTCGCCTCTTGGCAGCGGGCTTTCCATTACTTCCCTTTCGGTCAGTAATAACCTGGATCAGACTGTCACAATAGACTTGCCTGGTGGGAGCGATAAAGATGCAGGAATTGAAAGTTTTGAATTTATTCCAAATCACATCACTCTGAGACCGGGAATGAAGCGACGAGTCTTGTTGAAACAGATGCATGTTCAGGACATCAACTATCCAGGGCGAAAATTCGTATTGGCTGCAACCCTGGAGAGTGGAATTCGGCAGGATCTAGTTGTTAGTACATTCCCTGAGAAATCCTAATGCAAATTCCCCTCTACACTCTTTTAGCGCTACTGTTACTCGCTTCTTGTAGCGTACACCCGCCATCAGAATCTGTTCCTCAAGACGTGAGGAAAATGTTGACTGAACTGAAGGCAAGATCACTTGCAAACTCACCCTATATTTCCCAGCAGAAAACATCTCCACGAAAGAGGAAAGAAGCCTTTGACTGCATTGAGGTAAAAGGTGGAATTGATATCGAAAAAATTCCGAAACTCGACATCAGTTTTATTGAAGCAGATATTGCTGAGGCATTGCTTGAACTCAGCATGCTGACACAAGTGCCAATAATCATTGATGAAACTGTCCAGGGTCTGGTCACAATAACACTAGTTGATAGTCCCATGGAAACGAGCCTGAAAGCCATTCTGGCGCCAGGTAACTATGCATTTAAAAGGCTCCCGGGATTCATTTTTGTCGGCAGCCAATATAAAGACAGCCCTTCCCTGGCACTGCTGTCAGACACCTGCCGATTCCAACCCCAGAACCTTGAGGCAGCAAAACTCATAGAGCTCTTAAGTCCGGGTCATCGCGCCTTCATTACCTCAAATGTTGAGAACAATCTGATATCTATCACTGCACCACCATCGACACTGCATCAGATTCAGGATGTTCTACTGTTGATGGATCGTCCAAGAGACCAGGTTTTGCTCGAAGTCAGTATTGTTGAAGTAAGCCGGGAAGCATCCAGCATCCTGGGAGTGAATTGGGGAAACTTGAATCTGATGGAGCTGAGTTTGGAGCTGGCGGTACTGGACCGTGTGTTAGGGCAGGGAAGCAAAGGCCAGAATAACTACAACTACCCGACAGCATCAAATATCAATAGTGTTGGTATGGAAAGGTTCAAGAATTCGATTGGTATCCTCAAGAACAGTGGCTATGCCGATATCAAGGCCATGCCGAGCATCATAACGCTCGATGGCAAGGAAGCCAATTTCAGTTCAACGGAAACAATTTGGCTGCCTTCTGTGGCTACGGCAGGCAGCAATCAAGCTAAGGGTCTGGAGTATGGTGTACGCCTGAGGATCATACCTCACGTTGGTAGGGATCAAAATATCCGCCTGGAAATCTTGCAGGCATCGGTAAGCGACTTGACAACTTCTGCACAGGGAGATCCATTGTTGATCTCCCATTCGATATCCAGCACAGTTGAGGTAGCGAGTGGCGATGTGCTTGTCCTGGGAGGATTATTGCAGGAGCGTCGCCGAGAAGGCGATGCGAAGGTACCTCTACTTTCACGAATCCCTGGTATCAGGCACGCCTTTTCCCAGCAGCAACGAGAATTCAGAGAAACTGAAGTGCTTATTGTTATCCATCCGAAGGTGGTGATCTGATGGTTAAACTAGTGGCCGGTTTGATAGCTATCTATTTCAGTTTATCCCTGCGCGCTGATGGTTTTGGCTCCCTGGTTGAAAATCAGGTCGATGATAGTGCCACCGTTTGCTTCCAGGTCGGAATGCAGGCAACGTTGACCGGCCTGGATGATCTTGTACTTGAACCGGAAGGCATCCCGGGTTCAGCAGGAACCCAATATATTGGCAGTGATTATTTCCAACTGGTATCGAATGACGCCGTCAGGCTAGTGATAGAGGGGGCCGATCTTCATCAGGGCAACAACACCATTAACACGGAATTCCTGGTAGATGGCGTAAAGGAATTCTATGACACTGAAGCGGGGCTACCCCATCAAGGCACTCATGAGCTACGGGTAACGGCATCGCTCGGTGCCATCTCAACCCAGCCATTTGGACATTACCAGACAGTTGTCACCCTCACAGTGGCCCCCCAGCTGGGAGGTCAAGGAGGATGTGGTGAGTCGATGTTGACCCTTGCAGGCAATGCAGAGACAAACTACGCCACTATCGCTTTTGAAGATCTCTATCCTTCTCCCGGTGATGCGGATTACAACGATTTCGTTGTCAAGTATTCCGTTGAGGAATCCTATGATACTAGCGGTTATCTCGAAACTGTGTCTTTTGACTTTACTCCACTCGCCCGTGGTACTGGCTTTAATCACGCCCTCCTGCTTGACCTTGACGGGATAATAGATAGGTCAGGTGAAATAATTAGTCAAACCGTAGCACCGTTCTTTGGCGATGCCAGTGTAAAGGTGACCTACACAAACCTGAATAACGGGACTATCAGAACCAAATATTACGCTTTGGATGATGACATCACAGTCTTTCACAACACCAGGTCAACGCTCGCCGGGTTTGCCAATGTCTATGCAGAAGAAGAATTCATAGCCCCGAGGACACAAACCAATATTTTAATCTCCCTGGCGAATCCAGAAATGAATCTTCTGCCAGACAACCATGAAGTTCCCATTGACAAGTATCGGGTTTTCCTCGATGTGCTGACGACAAATTCTGTTATCGACCTTGCAGCGATCAACGCAGATGACGGGATGATTGACCCAGATGGATATCCCTTCGGTATCGTCGTGCCGGACAACTGGGCCTGGATGCTTGAGAGTCACCACATTGAAGAAGCCTATCCCTACTTCGAGGAATATAGAAGATACCTGAGCGGTGAACTCAGTGTGCTATCAGCAGAAGCCGCAAACTGGTTTCGAGCCGTTGACACCTCAGCTGAAACGACAATTAACCTTGAAGAATTTGAACAATTTCTCAGCGAGTCAGGATCATGAATGTAAATGATTATATCTCTTGCGATCGGGAACTTATTTTATTTCTTAGATCGAAACTGAAGGAGGCTTCAGATGAAGCGACTGGACTCTAACCGGGTAGTCTTATTTGTAGACGATGAACCGCGAGTACTTAAATCGATCGAACGAACTTGCCGCAATCAGCAGTGGACTACGCTTTTTGCGGAGAGTGGTGCCAAAGCCCTGGAGCTAATGCGGGGCAGTACGGTTGATGTGGTCATCTCCGATATGCGGATGCCGAGGATGAAAGGCTCTGAGCTGATCGCACACATTGCTAAAGAATTTCCCGATACTGCATGCGCCCTTATCTCTGGATTTTTCGATCGAGGAGACACCATTGATGCTATCAACAGTGGCAACATACATGGTTTTCTCATCAAACCCTGGACAGAAGTGAGTCTAAATTTAGTAATAAGAAACTGTCTTAAATACAGGCGCTTGAGCGAAGAACACTTTGACATGCAAATTCCCAATGAGGCACTAACTGCTGCAGCTCTGGTTGCCCACGATGTCGTTATCGATGAATTTGAAGAAAACCTGACTTCTTCAGAATACCTCTCTGCAGGTCTTGTGCTGTCACGTGATCTCGTACTGCCCGGCGGTGTGATGTTACTTGAAAAAAACAAAACACTTGGGAACGAAGTAATACAACAAGTTCTTTATTATGAACACAATGAGGGACGGAAGCTGGAAATATTCGTCTACTCCACGGTTGTATAGTTCCATGACAATGTATGTCAAACGAAAATCAGTCAGGTCAGGGCGTTTACCCGATTGGTTTCTCATTTCAGTAATCTTTGTATGCCTGATGCCGTCACTGCTCAATTTACTGGGGGTTGATTTTTCGTCAGCAACTTCTGAGGCATATTCAGGAGCGCTGTCTGTTGAGCTGTCGGGTAACATCATCCATACGATCTTGGAATGGACAGCCTTCTGCACTGCCTCATTTACGGTAATGCTTGCATTCGCTCACTACTCAACTACTAGAGATGTGGTGACGCCTGTAATTGCCATCGCTCTTTTTGCTGCTGGAACCATGGATGCTTTCCACACCCTGGCCGCAGATCGACTGATTGAAGCGGTAGCAGACAATCGCGACTTCATCCCATTTACCTGGGCGCTGTGCCGTATGTTCAACGCACTGATCATGATCGTAGGTATCAGCATTCTCTTGCTTTCGAAGAAACGACATTTATCCAATTCACTGTTCATTGTGTTAGTCAGCATTCTATTTGGAATCCTGGCCAGTTGGAGTGTCATATGGGCGGCTTCCAGTGAAAACTTGCCCCAAACCATGTTTCAGGATTCGCTAATCAGCAGGCCTTTTGATGTTGCGCCGCTGCTCCTGTTCTTGTTCGCAGGTCTCTTTCTTTATCCTGCCATTTATCGGTCAAAGCCAACCCTCTTCACCCATGCACTGGTTATATCAGCATTCCCTGAGATCATCGTGCAGCTTCATATGGCATTGGGTTCTACCTTGCTATTCGACAATCATTTCAATATTGCTCATTTCCTCAAGATTCTCGCCTACCTGGTTCCTTTTCTTGGGCTCTGCCTTGAGCACGTTCGAATCCATCAGGAAGAGGCAGCGTCCAAAATTAAGATCCTCGGCTACCGGCAGGAAGCGATAGACAGGAACCTGGTGCTTGAAAGGACAGTAAAAAAACTCCATGAGGAAGCTGAATCCCGGAAGAGACTCACGGATGAGCTACGAAACCACCAGGTCCACCTAAAGGATCTCGTTGAAGATCGCACAAGGAAACTCCAGTTGCTCGTACATGAGCTTAAGGATGAAACCAGGATCAGGCAAAACACTGAAAACGAATTGAAA
>SMVA01113762.1_pt1 | contig 13519 bp, 13 predicted proteins | sample 2456451 | NCBI WGS metagenome assembly SMVA01 (sample SAMN11095933, study PRJNA526329) | marine sediment metagenome | biome: Marine sediment; feature: Surficial sediment; material: Deep marine sediment; isolation source: Hadal surficial sediment | place: Pacific Ocean | collected 2014-05 | depth...
CGAGGGAATCGACCCCGATGTGCTTGGCCATGGCCGCCACGTCCCGGTTCGAGGCGAGCAGTTCGCCTTTCTCGGGCGTGTCGATGCCGTAGAAGCAGGGGTGCCGGTTCGGCGGCGCGGCGATGCGCATGTGCACTTCCGTGGCGCCGGCGGCGCGGACCATGGACACGATCTTGGTGGAGGTGGTGCCGCGCACGATGGAGTCGTCCACCAGCACCACGCGACGGCCCTTGATCGTGGCGCGGTTGGCGTTGTGCTTTAGCTTGACGCCCAGGTGACGGATCTCCTGGCCCGGTTCGATGAAGGTCCGGCCGACGTAGTGATTGCGAATGATCCCCAGTTCGAAGGGCAGGCCGGCCTGCTCGGCATAGCCCAAGGCGGCCGGCACGCCGGAATCGGGAACCGGGATGACCACGTCGGCGGCCAGATGGTTTTCCCGGGCCAATTCCGCGCCGATGTTCTTACGCACCTGGTAGATGCTGGCGCCCTCCACCACGGAATCGGGCCGGGCGAAGTAGATGTTCTCGAAAATGCAAAACCGGTGTGGCGCTTTCGGGAAAGGCCGCAGGGAGTGCACGCCGGCATCGTCCAGGACCACCATCTCGCCCGGCGCCACATCGCGCAGAAATTCCGCGCCGATGATGTCCAGGGCGCAGCTCTCCGAGGCCACGATGTGGCAGTCGCCCAGGCGGCCCAGCACCAGGGGACGCACCCCCAGCGGGTCGCGCACGCCGATCACGCAGGTGCTGGTGAGCGCCACCAGGGAATAGGCGCCCTCCACTTGGCGCAGCGCATCGACCACTCGATCGATCACGCCGCTGGCTTGGGAGGTGGCCATGAGATGTATGATCACCTCGGTATCCATGGTCGACTGGAACAAAGAGCCCCGGCGCACCAGTTCGCGGCGCAAGCCCAGGGCGTTGGTCAGGTTGCCGTTGTGACAGAGCGCGAAGCCGCCGGTGTGAAGGTCGGCGAACAGCGGCTGGACGTTGCGCAGCACCGTGTCTCCGGCGGTGGAATAGCGCACGTGGCCGATCGCCGCGTGGCCGGGCAGGCGGCCGATCACTTCCGGCTTGGAAAAGATGTCGCCGACCAGGCCCAGATCCCGATGGGCGTGGAACTGCTCACCGTCGAAACTGACCAGGCCGGCGGCCTCCTGGCCGCGGTGCTGCAGGGCGTGCAAGCCCAGGACCGTGTGGGGCGCGGCGTCCAGGTCGCCATGGATGCCGAACACGCCGCATTCTTCGCGCAACTTGTCGTCGTCGAAGGGAGAGGTGGTGTAGAAGGGAGAGGTGGTCCCCATTGGCGATGGGCTCATATCACTGCTTGGTTTCGATAAGCTGCTGGATGCCCTTGCGTTCGTCGTCGTTATACCCTGATCGGTCCTCAGGTCCAGCGTCTTTCGGTTCCGGGTTGATCAGGGTCTCGAAGATGCTTGCCCCGCTGAGTGCGGTAGAGCTCATGCCGGGGAACCTGCCGTTCGGCCGCAGATGAGGCGGCACCAAGTCGATCAGTGCCAGGGCGCCGCGCTCGATCAGGGGCAGGCTGCGCGCCTCCAACAGCCATCTCGGGTAGTCGTCCCGGGGCACCGTCCAGGCCAGAGCCAGCCACGCCACGCAGACCAGCACAGCGCCGCGCAATAGGCCGAAGACCATGCCGAGCGAGCGGTCGAGCGCCCCCAGGTGGCTTCTGCGGACCCGCCGGGCGATGAGATGGGTGATGATCGAGAGTACGATCAGCACGGTCAGAAAGATCACGACTCCGGCAACGATATCGGCGACCAACGGCACCGTGATAAGCTCCCGCGCCACCGGCTGGGCCTTGGGAAAGCCATAGAGCGTGGCGATCGCCGCACCGATCCAGGACCCGACCGCCAAGAGCTCGTGGACCAGGCCGCGCACCAGGGCGAAGATGCCGGAGATCGCCAAGACCGCGATCACCGCCACATCCACCAGATTGATTGGGAAGTCCGCCATGGCCCCGACGCCTAACAGGCTCGCCCGGACCAGGCCGGCGCTGCCGGGTCCGAAATCAAGGCGACCAGGTCCTGTAGATGGCCGATCTCCTGCACCTCCAACCCGCTGTCCCGGGGGCGCCCGGCGTCCCGGCCGCGCCGCGGCGGGATCCAGGCGCCGGTGAAGCCCAGCTTGGCGGCCTCCTTGAGCCGCAGATCGCTCTGGCTGACCGCCCGCACTTCGCCGGACAGGCCGATTTCGCCGAACACCACCGTGTGGCCGGGGGCCGGGCGGTCGCTTACCGCCGAGACCAGCGCGGTTGCCACCGCAAGGTCGGCGGCCGGCTCGCTCACCCTGAGACCGCCGGCGATGTTCAGGTAGACGTCCTTGCCCGCCAGCACCATCCCGCAGCGGGCCTCCAGCACCGCCAGCACCATGGCCAGGCGCGCGCTGTCCCAGCCGACCACCGCGCGCCGGGGCGTGCCCAGGGGCGACGGCGACACCAGAGCCTGGATCTCCACCAAGATGGGCCGGGTGCCTTCCAACCCGGCGAAGACCGCCGCGCCGGAGACCTGGCCGTGCCGCTCGGTCAGGAACAGCGAGGAGGGGTTGGCCACCTCGACCAGCCCGCCGTCGGTCATCTCGAACACGCCGATCTCGTCGGTCGGCCCGAAGCGGTTCTTGACGGCGCGCAGGATGCGGAACTGGTGCCCGCGTTCGCCCTCGAAATAGAGCACCGTGTCGACCATGTGCTCCAGCACCTTGGGGCCGGCGATCGCGCCGTCTTTAGTGACGTGGCCCACCAGGATGATCGAGAAGCCGCGCGCCTTGGCCAGTCGGATCAGCTCCTGGGCGCTGGCGCGCACCTGGGCCACGGTGCCCGGCGCCGATTCCAGGCTGTCCAGAAACATGGTCTGAATCGAATCGATGACCACCACGCGCGGGACGTCACGGTGATCCAGGCTGGCCAGGATGTCGCGCACCGAGGTGGCGGCGGCCAAGCGCACGTCGGCGCCGCCGATGCCGAGCCGGCGCGCGCGCAGGCGGACCTGATCCACCGATTCCTCGCCGGAAATATAGATGCAAGGACCGGCCGACTTGTCGTCCCGGTCCAGCGCCGCCACCGCCTGGAGTACGAGGGTCGACTTGCCGATGCCGGGATCTCCGCCCATCAGGATCGCGGAGCCGGGCACCAGCCCGCCGCCGCAGACCCGGTCCAGTTCCATGATGCCCGTGGTGCGCCGCGGCGGCGAGGCCGAGCTGCCCTCGAGACCGACGAAGTCGATTGGCTTGCCGCCGCGCCGCCGTCCGAGCCCGCCCGGCGTCCCGGTCTCGAGGGTCTCTTCCACGATGCTGTTCCAGGCGTCGCAGGATTCGCAGCGACCGACCCAGCGGGCGCTCGGCGCCCCGCAGCTCTGGCAGACGTATTGCGAGGATCGCTTGGCCAAGGCTAGGAACCGGCTCCTGGTCCGGGGGTGTTCGCCGACCGGCTCACAGGGCGCGTGTCTGCAGCGTGATCGGCCCTTCGGCGCGGCCGTGGATGAATTGGTCGACGAAGGGGTTGTCCGTCGTGTCGATGTCGCCGGTCGGCCCGATCCAGACGATCTTGCCGCCATAGAGCATGGCGATGCGGTCGGAGATCTTGCGGGCGCTGGCCATGTCGTGGGTGATCGACAGGGCGGTCGCGCCCAATTGGCGCACGCACTTGACGATCAGATCGTCGATCACGTCACCCATGATCGGGTCGAGGCCGGTGGTCGGCTCGTCGAAAAAGATGATCTCGGGCTCGGTGGCGATCGCCCGGGCCAGGCCAACCCGTTTACGCATGCCGACAGAGAGCTCCGATGGCGAGAGCTCCGCCACCTCGGCGCCAAGGCCCACATCGACGAGCTTCTCCATGGCGATCTCCTTGCTGTCGGCACGGGTCATTCCCTGTCCCTGGACCAGACCGAAGGCCACGTTCTCCCAAACCGAAAGGGAATCGAAGAGCGCGGCACTCTGGAACAGCATGCCGAACTTGCGGAGCGCCTGGTCGCGAGCCTCGCCGGTCGCGCCCATTACGTCCTTGCCATCCACCTCGATTGAACCGGACTCGGGCACGAGAAGACCCAGGATGCACTTCAAGAGCACCGACTTGCCAATGCCCGATCCGCCGATCACCACCACGGATTCGCCGACCCCCACGTCCAGGTCCAGGCCGCGCAGCACCTGGTTCTGACCGAAGGCCTTGTGCAGGCCGCGGACGCGGATCTTGGGGACGCCGTTGCCGGCCGAAGCGTTCATCGGGCGAAGAACAGTTCCGTGATCAGATAGTTTGACGACAGGATCAGGATCGAGGCGGACACGACCGCGTTGGTGGTGGCCATGCCGACGCCCTGGGCGCCGCCCTTCGAGGTATAGCCGTTGTAGCAGCCCATGAGCGTGATTATAAAGCCGAAGACCGCGGCCTTGACCACACCGGAGAACACGTCCTGGAACTCCATGAAGTCGATGGTGTTCTGGATGTAGGTCGCGGGATTGAATCCCAGCTTGGCGGTCGAGACCAAGTAGCCGCCGAACACGCCGATGGTGTCGGCGACCAGGACCAAGAGCGGCATCATGGTGACGCCGGCGATCAGCCGGGGCGCGACCAGATACTTGAAGGGGTTGGTGGCCAGGGTATCCAGGGCGTCGATCTGCTCGGTCACCCGCATGGTGCCGATCTCCGCGGCCATGGCCGCGCCCACTCGCCCGGCGACCATGAGCCCGGCCAGGACCGGACCCAACTCGCGAGTAATCGACACGATGACCACGTTGGGGATCGCGCTCTCCGCCGAGAAGCGGGCGAAGCCGGTATAGCTCTGCAGCGCCAGCACCATGCCGGTGAAGATCGCCGTCAAGCCCACCACCGGCAGGGAATAAAACCCGATCTCCACCATCTGGCGGAGGATCAGCCGCGGATAAAGCGGCGGCCGGAAGCAGTGCGACACGCTGATCGCCGTGAATATGGAGAGCCGGCCGGTGGCGGTCATGAAGGCCAGCATCGTGCGGCCGATCGGTTGCAGAATCGGCATCGGTCAGGCGCCCTTGTAGACTCTGTGATAACGCCGACCGAGGGAGGTCAGCAGCTCATAGCCGATAGTGCCGGCCTGGCGGGCCAGCGCGTCCAGATCGTGGTCCGGTCCCAGGAGATCGACCAAGGTGCCGGGCCGGGTGGCCTCCCGCGGCACGGCGGAGATGTCCAGTGTGATCAGATCCATGGAAACGCGCCCCACCACAGCTACCTTCTGGCCCTCAATGAAGGCGCTGCCGTGATCGGACAGCGCACGCAGATAACCGTCTGCGTAGCCCACAGCCACGGTGGCCAAACGAGTCGGACCGGCCAGGGGATAGGTGGCACCATAGCCAACGCTCTGGGGGGCGTCAACGTCGCGAATTTGTAGTATTTTGCCATGCAGACGAACCACTTGGCTCATGGGATTGGCCAGGCCGGGCGTCGGGTTCACGCCGTAGAGCGCGACCCCGGGGCGGGCCAGGTCGAAGTGGTGGTCGGGGCCCAGAAATATCCCCGACGAATTGGCCAGGCTGGCCGGCGCCCGCGGCAGTCGGGTGCGCGCGGCCCGGAACCTGGCCAGTTGACGCTCGTTGAGCGGGTGTCCGGGTTCCTCGGCGCAGGCCAAGTGGCTCATCACCAGGACCAGGTCGAGGCCTTCCAGGCGCGCCGGTTCCTCGGCCAGGCGCTCCAGTTCGTCGGCTGGCAGCCCCAGGCGGTTCATGCCGGTGTCCACGTGCAAGGCGGCGGCGAGCTTCCGGGCCTCCGAATGGCACAGGCCGCGCCAAGCCTCGACCTCGGCCAGGCTGTTCAGCACCGGGATGAGGTCGTGGCCCAGGTAATCCCGGTCCGCGCCCAGGGTGAGCCCGTTCAGGACGAAGATGCGCGGCTCAGCGCCCAGAATGGCCCGGAGGTCAATGGCCTCGTTCAGCTGGGCGACGAAAAAGCTGCGTGCGCCAGCCGCGGCCAGGGCCGGGGCGACCCGATCGACGCCCAGGCCGTAAGCGTCGGCCTTGACCACGGCGGCCGAGGCCACGGCACCGAGCTCCTGGCACAGACGGCGGTAGTTGGCGGCGATGGCCGCGAGATCGATGGTGAGCAGGGCGCCGGCCCGGGCGGCGGCGGGGTCCGAGACCTCCGGTTCAGTGATCGCCATTTGGCAGGTGTTCGGCATCGGAGTAGGAACTGAACTTGGTGGTGGCGCCTTCGAACGTCAGCTTGCGGGTGCCGATCGGGCCGTGCCGCTGCTTGGCGACGATCACGTCGGCCAGCCGATGGACTTTTTCGCACTTTTCCTTCCAGCGGTCGTGCCGTTCGTGGAATTTGTCGTCGTTCTCCTCGGGGCGTTGTATCGGTTCGGCCCGTTCCAGGTAGTACTGCTCGCGGTAAATGAACATGACCACATCGGCGTCCTGCTCGATGGAGCCGGATTCGCGTAGGTCGGACAGCACTGGGCGTTTATCCTCCCGCTGTTCGACGGCGCGGGACAGTTGCGAGAGTGCCAGCACGGGCAAGTCCAGCTCCTTGGCGATCGCCTTGAGGCCGCGGGTGATCTCCGAGATCTCCTGCACGCGGTTTTCGACCTGGACGCCGGCCGTCGGGCGCATGAGTTGGAGATAGTCGACCACGAGCAAGGACAGGCCATGCTGACGCTTGAGACGCCGCGCGCGGGTCCGCAACTGGCCGACGGAGATGGCCGGCGTGTCGTCGATGAAGATGGGCAGGGAGGAAAGCTCGCTGCTGGCCTGCAGGACCAGATCGAATTCGCTGTCGGAGAGCTCGCCCCGTCGGATGCGGTCGCTGGCCACGCCGCTGGCTTCCGAAAGAATCCGAGTGGCCAGCTGCTCGGCGGACATTTCAAGCGAAAAGAAGCCCACGACCGCGCCGGCCTCGGGGTCGTCTTCCAGCCGCCCGCGGACCCGGGCCTTGGCGGCATTGAACGCGATGTTCGTCGCCAGGGCGGTCTTACCCATGGAGGGCCGGGCCGCGAGGATCACCAAATCGCTCCTCTGTAGGCCCCCCAGGAGCTTGTCCAGATCGACGAACCCGGTGGCCACGCCCGCGATGTGACCATCGCGCTTGCGCGCCGCTTCCGCCATTTCGATGGCCAAGGTGAGCGCGGCGTCGAAGGGCTGGAAGCCGCCTTCGGTCTGGCCGCTTTCGGCCAGGTTGTAGAGCTGCTGCTCGGCCGATTCGATTTGCTCCTTGGCCGGCATGTCCAGGTCGTGATCGAAGGCCTGGTTCACCACGTCCTCGCCCAGGGCGATCAACTGACGGCGCAGGTGCAGGTCGTGGATCGTGTGGCCATAGTCGCCGGCGTTGATGATCGAGACGTAGCTGCCCTGCAGGCGTTCCAGATACTCGGCCCCGCTGACCTCGGCCAGGGCCTCGTCTTGCTGGAAGAGGTTCTTGAGCGAGATCGCGTTGGCCAGCTGATTGCGTTCGATCAGGGTGCAGCAGGCTTCGAAGATACGGCCATGGACCGCTTCGGCGAAATGCTCGGGCCTGAGGAAGTCGGCGACTTTCTCGAGCGACTGGTTGTTGGCCAGAATCGCGCCCAAGAGCGCCTGCTCGGCCTCATAATTGACCGGCGGATCCCGATAGGGCTCCGAGCCACCCTCGGTGCCCGGCAGGCGTGTGACCGTGTTGCTGCTCGTCGTATCCATGGCGTCAGAGATTAACACCTGGGAAGGAGACCGGAAGGCTCGTCAGCCTGGGGATAGGATGAACATCGGGGATAAGCCGATAAATCCCATCTCCCGAGACCCATGCTAGGCGATCATGGCCCGGCGGTCGAAGTGCGTCTCCTAAGGCGAGGATTTCCTTGGTCGCGTGCGCCGGGCAGGAGTCGCGCCCGTGCGCGACTCGGAGAGCAGCCGGTGACGCGGCGCGGACTCGAAAAAGCGCGATCCCCGTCAGGGGACCGCGCGATCTTGATTGAAGCAGTGGCGTGGCGTGGGTTCAGGACGGCTTGGTGCCGGTGCCTTCCTCGCCGGTTTCAGCTTCATCCGGCTGCTCCGCTTGCACGGGTTCGGCTTCCGCCTCGGCTGCCTCGACGTCCGCGGCTTCGGCCTCGGCGGCTTCTTCGGCTTCCACCTCGGCGGCGTGCTGCTCCTCGATGCTCACCACGCGGCCGGTGCTTGCCTGCTGTTCGGCCTCCGCTTCCGAGCGCGCCACGTTGGCGCTGACGCCGGCGGTCACTTCCGGATGCAAGCGGACCCGCACCTGATGCAGCCCCAGCGTCTTGATCGCCGAGTCCAGCACGATCTGCTTGCGGTCCACCGTGAAGCCGGCCTCGGTGACGGCCTTGGCCATGTCGCGGACCGTGACCGAGCCGTAGAGCTGCCCGGTGTCGCCGGCCTGACGGATCAAGGTGACGCTCAGCCCCTCCAGTTTCGCCGCGACCGCCTCGGCCTCGCCGCGCCGCTCCAGGTTCTCGGTTTCCAACTGGGTGCGTTGGGTCTCGAAGTTGGCCAGGTTATCCTTGGTGGCCCGCATGGCCTTCCTCTGAGGCAGCAGATAGTTGCGCGCAAAGCCCGGCTTGACGGCGACCACGTCGCCCATTTGCCCGAGCTTCTCGATTCGCTCCAAGAGAATCACGTTCATCGGTCGTCCTCCCGGCCGCTCGGCTACTTCACGACGAAGGGCAAGAGCGCCAGAAAGCGGGCGCGCTTGATTGCCTTGGCGAGTTCACGTTGCTTCTTGGTGGACACCGCCGTGATCCGGCTGGGCACGATCTTGCCCCGTTCGGAAACGAACCGTTGCAGCAGCTTGATGTCTTTGAAATCGATCTTCGGCGCATGGGGCCCGGAGAAGGGACAACTCTTGCGGCGGCGGAAAAACGGCCGGCGCGTACCGGCACCCTTGCTGACGACGCGCACGGTCATTTGTCGGCTCCTTTATCGGAAGACTCGCGCTTGTCGGGACTCGCCGCCGCGGGCGCTCCCTCGGCCTTCGTCTCCCCGGCACGGGGCCCTCGCGAGTCGTGGTGCCGGGGACCGCCGCGGTCGCCCCGGTCGCCCCGGTCACCGAAGCGCCGTCCGCGGCCGCTATCCCGGCTGCCCCGGCTGCGCAGCATCATCGACTGATCCTCCTCCAGCTCGTCGACGCGCACCGTCAGGTAGCGGACCACGTCTTCGCTGATGCGCATGTTGCGCTCCATCTCCAGCACCGCGGCCGAGGGCGCATCGATGTTGAACAGCACATAGTGGCCCTTGCGGTTCTTCTTGATCCGATAGGCCAGATTTTTGAGACCCCAGTGTTCCTTCTTGGTGACCTCGCCCCCGTTCTCCTTGATCAACTCGGAGAACTGGTCGGCCAAGGCTTCCACTTGGGTGGCGGAGATATCCTGGCGTGCGATGAACACGCTTTCATAAAGCGACATAGACGTGTGCTCCTCACGGTTTAAGACGGATCGGCGCCGCACTGGCGGCCGCCCGACCCTAGCCGACGTCGTTAGTGGCAGCGTCGGCAAGGAGTTATGGTAAGTCCCGCAGCCTAGGCCGCAGGGCGCGCGACTATACAACAAAGCCAGGCCAACACAAGGGCCCCGCGACCGAATATCCCAGGGCGCTGCCGGCACGCTTGACAGGACGCCTGAAGCCGTGATCTTTGACCCCATTGGGGCATGCACGTCAAGTGCGCCGGGGGAGGATTTCGATGGCCCTTGCGTTCGTATTTCCGGGGCAGGGCTCCCAGACCGTCGGCATGGGCCGTGAGCTGACGGCGGCCTTCGCCACAGCCCGTCACCTCTTGCAAGAGGTCGACGACGCGCTCAATCAAAAGCTATCGCGGGTCATGTTCGAGGGGCCGGAAAGCGAGCTTACGCTGACCGAGAACGCCCAACCGGCGCTCTTGGCCGTGTCGCTCGCGGTGGTTCGTGTCCTGCAACAGGACGGCGGCATCGATCTGGCCGAGAAGGCCGAGATGCTGGCCGGTCATTCCCTGGGCGAGTATTCGGCGATCTGCGCGGCTGGCAGCCTTGCGGTCGCCGACGCGGCGCGCCTGGTCAAGACCCGTGGGCGCGCCATGCAAGAGGCGGTGCCGGTGAACGAAGGCGCCATGGCGGTGCTTTTGGGACTGGATCTGGAGACGGCGCGCGAAGTGGCCGAAGCCGCGGCCCAAGGCGAGGTCTGTACGCCGGCCAACGACAACGCGCCGGGCCAGATTGTGGTCAGCGGCCACCGGGCGGCGGTCGAACGGGCGATCGAACTGGCCAAGGAGAAGGGCGCGCGGCGCTGCCTGCTCTTGCCGGTCTCCGCGCCCTTCCATTCGACGCTCATGGCGCCGGCCGCCGACGTCATGGCCGAAGCCTTGGCCGAGGTTACCCTGCTGCCGCCGCGTCTGCCGATCGTGGCCAATGTCATCGCCGAGGCCGTCAACACGCCGGAATCCCTGCGCCATCTGCTGGTCGAGCAGGTCACCGCGCCGGTCCGTTGGCGTGAAAGCGTGCTCTACATGCGTGACCGGGGGATCGACACCATGGTCGAGCTCGGTGCCGGCAAGGTCCTGACCGGGCTGGCCCGACGCATCGACCGAGATATTGCCGCCTCCGCGGCCGGGACGCCGGACGAGGTCGAGGCACTGATCGGCTCGCTGTGAGCCCCGAAGATCCCAAAGCTATGGTGGAGTGATGACTCATGTTTGATTTGAGCGGCAAGTCTGCCTTGGTGACCGGCGCATCGGGTGGTATCGGCGGCGAGATCGCGCGCGCCCTCCACGCCCAGGGCGCCGGGGTGGCGCTGTCGGGAACCCGCCAGGCAGCGCTGGAGTCCCTGGCCGGCGAACTGGCGGATCGAGCGCATGTGGTGCCTTGCGACCTGTCCGATCCGGAGCAGACCGCGACCCTGGTGGCCCGGGCTGAGGCGGCCCTGGGTCAGGTCGATATTCTGGTCAACAATGCCGGGCTCACCCGGGACAACCTGGCTCTGCGCATGAAGGACGAGGATTGGGACCAGGTGCTGGCGGTCAATCTGACCGCCGGCTTTCGGCTCGCGCGTAGCGCGCTGCGGAGCATGATGAAGCGGCGATGGGGCCGAATCATCTCGATCACCTCCGTGGTCGGCACCACCGGCAACCCGGGCCAGGCCAATTACGCCGCCTCCAAGGCCGGGCTTGCCGGCATGACCAAGGCCCTGGCCCGTGAGGTCGCAACCCGCGGCATCACGGCGAACTGCGTCGCACCGGGGTTCATCGAGACCGCCATGACCGAGGCGCTGGGCGCGCCGCAACGGGAACAGATTCAGGCCAGCATTCCCGCCGGCCGCCTGGGGGTGGCAGCCGACGTGGCCGGGGCGGTGGTTTTCCTGGCCAGCGACGAGGCGTCTTATGTCACCGGTCAGACCTTGCATGTGAATGGTGGTATGACCATGATATAGCGCTGCAGCAGGATGGCCGCTGCAGATTCGGGGGCGCTTTTCTCTGGTGCGCAACTGTGTTATGAGGCGGCGCGGCACGGGTCAGCCCGGTGAAACCAGGGCCTGGACCAATGAGATGTCCCGGATTGGGGAAGATCAGAAATCAACGTCCCCCAGGGGGCCAGCGGGGGAATTCAAATTGAGGAATTGCGAGCATGAGCAACGACATCGCTGATCGTGTTAAGAAGATCGTGGTCGAGCACCTTGGAGTCGATGATGCGAAGGTGGGCGAAAACGCTAGTTTTATCGATGACCTGGGGGCCGATAGTCTCGACACGGTAGAGCTGGTGATGGCATTCGAGGAAGAATTCGGCTGCGAGATTCCAGATGATGCCGCGGAGAAGATCGTTACCGTCAAAGACGCGGTCGACTTCATCCAAGAGCACGCCTAGCTGGCGGTCGGGGCGGTGCCCAAGGGTGCCGTCTAGAGATCTTTCTAGAACTCAATTATAACCGTCATACGTGCCATGAGACGCGTAGTGATCACCGGCCTTGGTTTGGTCGCACCGCTTGCAAGCGGCGTAAAGCCTACCTGGGAACGTCTCCTTGAGGGCGAATCCGGAGTCGGGGCAATCCAGAGCTTCGACGTTTCCGACCTGCCGTCGAAGATCGCCGGACAAGTGCCCTTGGGCGATAGTGCGGCTGGCGACTTCAACGCCGACGACTACATGTCGCCCAAGGACCAGCGGCACGTCGACCGCTTTATCCTCTTTGGCGTTTCCGCCGGACAACAGGCGGTGGAGGACGCCGGCTGGAAGCCGGACGAGGAGCTAGAGCTCGAACGCACGGGCATCATGATGGGCTCCGGCATCGGCGGTCTGGATAGCATCTACAAGGCTGCGCTGACCTTGGAGGCGCGCGGGCCTAGGCGCATCAGTCCCTTCTTCATTCCCTCGGCGCTGATCAACCTGATCTCCGGACAGCTCTCGATCAAGTATGGCTTCAAGGGACCCAACCATGCGGTGGTGACCGCTTGCTCGACCGGCGCCCACGCGATCGGTGACGCGGCCCGTCTGATCCAGCTCGACGACGCCGACGTGATGATCGCCGGCGGTGCCGAGGCTGCGGTCTGCCGGCTCGGGCTCTGCGGTTTTGCCGCGGCCCGCGCGTTGTCCACCAATTTCAACGACACGCCGGAAAAGGCGTCGCGGCCCTGGGATCGGGACCGGGACGGCTTCGTCATGGGAGAGGGCGCGGGCGCGGTGGTTCTGGAGGAATTGGAACACGCCAAGAAGCGTGGCGCCAAGATTTACGCCGAGGTGATCGGCTACGGCATGTCGGGCGATGCCCATCACGTGACGGCCCCCGCGGAGGACGGCAACGGTGGCTTCCGGGCCATGCGCAACGCCCTCAAGCGTGCCGGTATTAGTCCCGAGTCGGTGGACTATATCAACGCCCACGGCACCTCCACGCCGCTCGGCGACGAGATTGAGCTGGGGGCGGTCAAGCGGCTGTTCGGCGATCACGCCCGGCATCTCTCCATGTCGTCGACCAAATCGGCGATCGGACATCTCCTGGGCGCGGCGGGGGCGGCCGAGGCGATTTTTTGCATCCTGGCGATCCGGGACGGCGTGGTGCCGCCGACCCTCAACCTGGACAATCCTTCGCCGGCTTGCGAGGGCATGGACTTGGTGCCGCACCAGGCCAAGGAGCGTGAGGTCCGGGTGGCGCTGTCCAACTCTTTCGGGTTCGGCGGCACGAACGCCTGCTTGGTGCTCGCAGCTTACCAGTAAGGACACCCGGTGCGGTCCTGGCTGATCGGACTAGGCCTGGCGCTGATCTGCCTGATCCTGGCCGCGATCGGGGTCTGGCACTTGGCGGTTGAACGCTTCGAGGGACCTGGCCCGCTCGCCGCCGAGCGCATCGTGATCATTCCCCGTGGCACCGGGGTGGAGCGGATCGCCCAGACCCTCGCCAGCGCCGGCGTCATCGAGACCGCCATTCTCTTCGAGCTGGGCGTGCGGGTTTTGGAGGCCGGACGGCGCCTCAAGGCCGGCGAGTACCGCTTTCCTGCCGCGGTCTCCATGCGCGGCGCCGTGGAAATCCTGGAACAAGGCCAGACCGTGGTGCACGGCCTCACCGTGCCCGAAGGCTTGACCAGCGCCCAGACGGTGGCG
>SMVA01463797.1_pt1 | contig 13512 bp, 10 predicted proteins | sample 2456451 | NCBI WGS metagenome assembly SMVA01 (sample SAMN11095933, study PRJNA526329) | marine sediment metagenome | biome: Marine sediment; feature: Surficial sediment; material: Deep marine sediment; isolation source: Hadal surficial sediment | place: Pacific Ocean | collected 2014-05 | depth...
CGCCCGACTCGGCGCGCGCCTTGTCCTCACGCGCCCTCGCGCCCGCGCGCTTGACTGGTCGTCGGTGAGTCCGGACCGATTTTCGCGGGTTAGTCTTCGCGCATAGCGATCATGGGATCGATGGTTGCGGCTCGGCTCGAGGGTAGCCAGCAGGCCAGCAGGGCGACGGCGGCCAGGAGCGATGCTGTGGCTGCGGAACGACCGCGGGTACATGTGCAGCAACACTCGATAGAAGCGCTCCGCAAGCCGTGCTCCGCGCCCCGCAGCTTCGCCGGGTCGATTCATGGTCAGCGGTAGACCTTCTTGGCCCGGGCGATGCCGAGAAGCTGCGCCAGACGCTCGGCCTCGGACTCGGCGACGCTCCGCCCCAGCATGGTGATGCGGTAGTAGCGCCGGCGCGGGTCGTCCGCATCGGGCGCCGGTCGCTCTTGGGCCGCTTCGATCAGGGCCGACTTGAGCATGCGCTTGATGGTGCCGTACAACGTGCCGGGGCCGAGAACGACGGCCCCGTCGGTACGTTCCTCGACATCGTGCATGATGCCGAGCCCGTGACGGTCGCGGTCGGCAACAGCGAGCAAGATGTGAAACACGGCCGGCGTCAACGGTAGGAAGTCGGCGGCTCCTTGCTCGACCGTTTTCATCTGTCCTCCGGAGTTGGCTGAAAACTATCCGTAACAGATATATCGAGAACGGATAGTTCTGTCAAGCGGTTGCCTTGCCGCTGTTCGTACGGCCGAAGGTGAGCGAGCGCGAGGGCGTGTGAGGACAAGGCGCGCGCAGATTCGGGAGCGGAGGCGTACCTTCAGGTACGTCGAGCATCCCGAATCAAGCGCAACGTAGTCATCGCGCGCCCTCGCGCTCGCGATTCAGTCGAGGCGTTTGATGAATATATTGCGAAAGAACGTGCGCGTGTCGCGGTCATGATTCTGCAGCCCGACGTAGCCGCGCGCGGCAAAATCTTCCACCTTGCCGCGGGGCTCCGCGTCCCAGTCCACCACCGGCTCGCCGTTGACCTCGACGGTGATGTGATTACCGACAAAGGTGATCTTGAAGTGGTTCCATTCACCCGGCTCCAAGGAGGCGCGCGCGGACGGTGCCTCGGCATCGTACACGGCGCCGGTCTGGTGGATACCCTCTCCGATGTCGTAGATCTGGATCTCCCACGAGTGATAGATGTAGGCGTCGCTGGCCGGCACGCCCGGGACCCGCACGAACACACCGGAGTTGGCGCTGTCTACTTCCGTCATGAAGTCCAGCTCGAGGACGAAATCCCCGTATTCCTCAGCGGCATACCAGAACAACCCCATGCCGCCGTGCGAGCTGAGGACCCCGGTCTCCGCATCGAGCTCGAAATAGCCGGGGCCGTAGTGGTTCCAACCCGCCTTGCTGAAGGTGCCGTTCCGTCTCTGCCTCAGGATGCGCTCGTAGCCTTGCGCCTCCATGTCTTGGGTGCCCGACCAACCCGTCGCGGCTACTTTGGTGGGGCTCGCAGAACCGGTCACGGCAGCCGCAAGGACCATCGCGCCGAAGACGATGCCGGCGATAACTTGAACATCACGTCGTGTATTCATGCCTCTATGCCCTCCTGCGTCCTTATCTCTTGTTGACCAAATATTCCTTGCATACCAGTTACTCGACATCCGCCAATTATGTAACAGACATCCGGCCATTCCGGCCTCGGTGGTCTGCCGTCTACTTCTCCTTTGCCGGGTTCCAGCTGCCGCGTGCTACGGCGGGGACGAAATCACCGAGGCCGGGCGGGGGGAAGGCGATGGTCTCCTCTCGCTCGGCGCTCATGTAGGCGGTCATCAGCAACTCGGTCACGTTGACGCCGTCATCGAAGGTCTCTGCGGGTCGATTGCCAGCCAAGAAGCAACCCACCATGTGCCGGTTCTCGCCCTCGTAGCCGTACTCGGCCGTCTCGGAGGCGACGATCGGCATGACGCCGGTCTCGGCGTTCTGCTTTTCCACCAGGTCCTCGCCGATGTCGCCGGTCACCTTGCGGCTGAAGAAGACTTTGGGACCCATATCCAGGGAATTGATCGACATGGAGTACTCCGGACCGAGCAACTCCATGGTGTGGCGCAATCCGGCGCCCACGAAGCACCAGGAGGTGGTGGTCTCGACGATGCGTCGTTCCCCGGCGGCGTCGCGGTATTCGACGAGCGCGCGGGCGAAGTCCTCGGCCGGCTGGTTGGCGTAGTCGAGGGCCCCGTCGCTGCGCTCGGCGAGGATCTTGGCGTATTCGGGCTTCTGCCACTTCAGGCACGCGGTGTAGGCATTGACCTTCACCGGGGTCAGCGACTCGCGCGGTGCGCCGGGCTCGGTGAGCAGGTAGCGCGCCACTTCGACCGAGTGGCACATCATGTCGTTGAGCACGCCACCGCCTTGCAGCTCGCCCGACCAGAACCAGGGCATGTGGGGCCCGCTGTGCTCCTCGGTGGCGCGCGCCACGTAGGGCGGTCCGGTGAGCGCGGCACCGCGCGCCCAGACGATCTCCTTTCCTCGCACCACGCTTGGGGTGAACAGCTGGTTCTCCAGATAGCCGTCGAGCAATCCCACCCTCTTGACGAGCTCCTGCATGCGCCGCGCTTCGGCGACGTTGCGCCCCAGCGGTTTCTCGCAACACACGCCGATAAGCTCGCCGTTGCCGGATTCGAGGGTGTCGACAATCTCCTCCATGACATCGACGTGGGTGAAGTTGGGCGAGCAAATCCACACGGCATCGATATGCGGATCGGCGACCATTTCGGTGACCGATTCGAACACCTTGGCGTTGCCGACGCCGAGCTTCCGAGCCAGCGCCGCCGCCTCGCCGGCGGTCTCCGCCGTGCGGGACACGACGCCCCGCACATCGACGTTGCGTACCGCCTCGAAGGAGCGAATGTGAAAGCGGGCCACAAAACCCCCGCCGATGATGCCGACCCCTAAGCGTCCGCTCATAGCTCTCCGCCTGGCGGCAACCGTGCGCCGCCGATCTTCAACAGCTGGTTCACACGTTGGAGGCTACGCCGCCCTGCGGCGATACGTGCTCCTCCTTGAAAAACAGCAAGAACGCGATGGCGCATGCCACCGTGATGACCACCGGAACGAGGAAGACACGCGACCAGTCGGTGGTACCAGCGCCGGTGAAATAGGTCTGTACCCACCCGGAAAAGTTGGCGCCGACGAAGCTGCCGGCGCCGAGCGTCACCATGGCGATGAGGCTCTGCGCCGAGGCGCGGATGTCTTTAGGCGCCACCTGATCGACATGGATGAACGCGGCGACGAAGAAGAACACGTAGCAAAATCCGTGCAGGCTCAACGAAGCGATCACCAACCACACCGGGGCGCCGATGGCGAAGATGATGTAGCGAATCGGCCAGGCGATCACACCGATTGCCAAGGTCTTGCGCATGCCGAAGCGCTTGAGCGACCACGACAGTACGAACGCCAGGACGAAGATTTCGGCCACCTGGCCGATGGTCATCCAGGCCGAAACGCTGGATGCCGAAATGCCGATGCCCTCCGATATCAGAAACGGCGCCGTGAGCACATAGTAGAACTGCAACTCGGTGGCGACGACGAAGGAAATGACCATAAAGATGGCGAAGTTAGGGTCCTTGAGCATCTTCAAGGCCTCGAAAAACGCCCACGGGTTGACGCTTTCCTTGCGCGGCGGGGTGTGCGGCAAGCTGAACGCGTGCACCCCCATGACCGCCGATAGTATGGCGCCAAACAGCAGCATGTCCCCGGCGAGCGGCGTCTCCTGCCCGAACGTGCGCCAGCCGGCCAGTATCAGGCCGGCTGCGATCCAGCCGATGGTGCCGCCGACGCGCACCCGGCCGAACTGCCGCTCCGAGTCCTCCAGGTTGATCATGGCGATGGAGTTGGTCAACGCCAGCGTCGGTGCGTACAGCATGAAGTAGATGAACATGACCACCATCAGCGCGCCGTATTCGGTGGTTCGGGAGGCGAGGAACAGCATCCCCGCGCCGGCGAGCTGCAGCACACCGATGATGCGTTCGGATGCGAAGTAGCGGTCGGCGAGTTGGCCGCCGATGAACGGCGCGATGACCGTGGCCAGCGGCAACAGTGAGTAGATGGCGCCCACCTGGATGCCGTTGAAACCGAGGTCATTCTCCATGTACGCCGACAACACCGGGAAGTAGGCGCCCCAAATGGCGTACTGCAGAAACATCATGACGCCGAGCTGCAAAGCCCTCACGTTTGCTCCAATCTCGTTCGCTCCGCCCAGGGGACCGCGGCGCGTGGAGACTCATTAGTTGCCACGCCGCTAGACGATCCTGCGCTGCAGCGGATCCCAGGCTACCTGGGCGCTCCGCCGGTACGACTCGGTGGCCATGTGGCAGGTGATCGCCTCCTCGAAGGCACGATCGATGTTGCAGCTCGTGGTGCCGCCGTTGCGGATGGCATCGACCCATTCCTTGACGTGCAGATGGGTGGGGTCGAAACGCCGGCCGCCGCGGTAGGTGAACAACAGGCCGCGGCTGGCGAAGTACTGCTCGGTGGCGGTGGTTACCGCATCGATGCCGCGGAACCCCGGACGATAGGTCAGCAGCGGATTACGGGGATCGATGATCTCGTCCTCGATGAGCCCCTCGTAACGCGTCGACTGGCGCTCGGCGATCACCGTCACCCCGTTGCCGACCTCCATGCTGGCGTCGTGCCCCATGAAGACCTTGCCGCGGCCGCGGCCGTTGGCCAGCGTGGCGCTGTAGAGCACCGTCAGGTCGCGCTCGGGGTATTCGTACGCCACCTGGAAGGTGTCGGGAACGTCGCGGCCGTCTTTGTAGAAGTAGATTCCTCCGGACGCCGTGGCCGTCGCCGGGATGCCTATCTCGAGGATTTGGTTGATGGCGTCGTACTCGTGCGACAGCAGGTCGCCGGCGAGCCCGGTGCCGTAGTCGTACCAGCAACGCCAGCGGAAGAAGCGCTCACCGGAATACTCGGTGGGGTGGGGCGAGGCGGCCTCGAATTGCTCCCAGTCGATGGTGTGCGGGCTGGCATCCTCGTGCACGTTGTAGACCCAGGCGCCCACCGGGTTGTTGCGGTTGGTGGTGGTCTCCACCAAGGTGATCGGCCCCAGGATGTTCTTGTCATAGATCTCCTTGGCCTTCATGTGGGCTTCGTTCTGCCGGTTCTGGTGACCGAGCTGGAAGACGATGCCGGAGTCACGCACCGCGTCGACCACGGCGTAGGTGTCTTCCTCGGTGCTTGTCAGGCACTTCTCGCAGTACACGTGGATGCCGCGCTCGGCCGCCGCGATGGTGACGCGCGAGTGCCAGTGATCCGGTGTGGCGCAGATGATCAGGTCGACGTTGCCGGAGTCGAGCAGCTCCTCGTAGGTGCGGTAGCGCGTCGCTGGTTTCTGTTCGCGGCCGCCGGGGCGGACGGTGTTGGTGGACGCGTCGAGGCCGCGCTCGGCGTAGACGTCGAACAGGTCGCATACCGAGGTCAGCTCGAGGTTGAGGTCGTGCTGGTCCATCCAGGTGGCGAGTGTTTGGTTGCGGGCGCTGCGCGCCGCCGCGGCCGCCTGCCGATCGGTCCATTCGGTGGGAGCGAAACCGGCGCCACGCAGATCCGCCTGGCCACGCCCACCGTAGCCCACTATTCCGAGGCGCAGCCTGTTGCCGGGCGGATTCGACACCGCCTCGGGAATAACCGCCGGCGCGTCGCCGGTGACGCCGAGCTCCTCGAAGATCTTGCGGCGCTTCTCGTCGGCCACCGACGTCTTGCGGTAGACGCTGTAGGCGAGGGCGCCGAGCACCGGCACCGAGGCCATCGCCTTGAACAGCTCGCGGCGGCCCCAGCCGGGACTGCGTCCGCTCATGTCGTCGGCCGCTACGTCGTCGTGGACTGGCTCGGCCGTCGGTGGCGTGCCCGTGTCGGGTTCGCCGGTGGTGCTTTCGGGTTGTTCCGGATCGTGGATGTGATCGTCACTCATGGCTGCGCTCCCAGATTTTCAAGCGATCGAGGCCTATCAGGTGGCTCGTGGGGAAGGCGGCGAGCACCAGCAGGGCGACCATCTCGATCAATACTTTGTTGACGTACAAGTAGCTGCCCTCCGTCGGAATGCTGGTTTCAAGGCCGAGCAAGGGCGGGTTTGCGAGGTAGTAGAGCAGGAGAAGCACGGCACCGAGAGGCGCCGCCAGGCGCGCCCCGAAACCGACCAGCAGGGCCGCGCCGATGAGAACCAAGCCCCACTTGTTGAGCGCGTCGACCATGCCCAATGTGCCGGGGTTGGCGGCGAGGCCGAGGAACAAGTCGGCGAATGGTCCCTGCGATGCCTGCAGGTAGCCCGCCGACGTCCAGTAGGGATTGAGGATCTTGGCGATGCCCTCGTATAGCAGGTGCCACCCGATGAGCATGCGCAGCGCCACCAGCGCGGCGAGCTGAAAGGCGCTGTAGGGAGCCTTGTCATCCGTTGCGTTTGCCATTGGCCTCCGGTTTCATGCCGCCCATGTTCACGCCGGCTCGCTGGTCGGCGCGGGGATGCCGCGCCAGCCGGGCGAGCGAATCTGCTTGCCATGTCGGTCGATCACCAGGCATTCACAGCCCCTGGTGCGCTCGATCAAATGAGTTCCTTGCGTCGGCCCCAGCACGAATACCGCCGTGGCCAGCGCGTCGGCCTGCATGGTGGTCGGCGCCGTCACCGTCACGCTCGTCGTTTCGTCGGGCGAGCGGCCGGTGTGGCCCTGCACGATGTGATGCGACAGCCGCTGGCGGTCGAAGTAGACCTCGTAGCTGCCCGAGGTGGCGACGGCGCCGTTGGTCAGTTGCAGGGTGTCGGGTACCACAGCCTGGTCCCAGGCGTCGCTGTCCCAGGAGGCGGCGGAGTTGTCGGGGTCGCGTACGGCGATGGTCCAGGGCGATTCATCCCCACGGTCACCGTGGGTGCGGATATCACCGCCGGCGTTGACCAGGAAGCTCGTTGCCCCCTGCGCCAGCAACGCTGTGGCGACGCCGTCGACGACGTAGCCCTTGGCGATGCCGTCGAGCGTGAGGCCCATGCCGGAGCGCTGCAGGCGTACATCGCGCTCGTTCACCACGACGTGCTCGGTTCCCACCAGCTCGAGCGCCTCGCCCAGCATCACCTCGTCGGGCGGCTCCAGGGGCTGGTAGGTTTCGGGATCGCGGAACAGGTCGATGATCGGCTTTACCGTGACGTCGAAGGCGCCATCGGTCTGGCGAGAGAAGGCGAGGGCGCCGGCGACCACCTCGGCAAGCTCCGGCGGGGCTGCGGAGATGTGGCCGACATCGTTGAGGTGCGACAGGGCCGAGTTGCTGTCGAAGCGGTTGAGCAGGCCGATGAGCCGGTCCATTTCCTCGAAGGCGACGCCGATGGCGTGCTCGGCAAGGCCTTGCGACTGATGCAGTGCGGTGATCGACACGAAGCTGCCCATCGCCGGGCGGATCTGCGTGAGCTTGTGGGTACGTTCGCCGATGCGCACCGACTCGGTGGTCGCCGGCCCCGGGTCGACGCGCTCGAAGCCCATCTCCAGCAGGCGGGCGAACCTGTCGCCGGGTGCTTGACGTTGGGTGTGTGGAGAGCTCGGATTCATGCAAGGACCGCAGTCTGGAGGGCGCCGCTGCGGGCCGAGACTACCAGGAGCGCGGCGGAAGCTGTAGGCTGCCGCTGTCAGACCGCCCCGCGGCAGCGGATCCCCCTGGAGGTCAGAGCAAATGGCTGCATCGTACGATCGTCGATGGTTCTTGAAGAGCGCCGTGGGTACGGTGGCCGGCGCCAGTATGGCGAGCCTGGCTTGCGGGCGCCTCGGTGGCGGAGGCGACGCCGCGGGTGACGGCGCATTGCCCAACGTCGGCGGCGAGCCGCTGTTCCGCATATCGCTGGCCGAGTGGTCGCTGCACCGGGCACTCAATGCCGGCGAGCTCGATCACCTCGACTTCGCCCGCGTTGCCGTGGAGGACTACGGCTGCGAAGGCCTCGAGTACGTCAATGTCTTCTTCTTCGACAAGTTCGACGATCAGACCTACCTCACCGAGATGAAGATGCGCGCCGACGACATCGGTGTCCCCTCGCTGCTGATCATGTGCGATCGTGAGGGCCGCCTCGGTGATCCCGACCAGGGCGAGCGTATCAAGGCGGTCGAGAACCATTACAAGTGGCTCGTCGCGGCCGAGTACCTCGGCTGCCACTCTATCCGTGTCAACGCCGCCAGCGAGGGCGACTACGAAGAGCAGCAGAAGCTCGCCGCCGACGGCCTCCGGCGCCTGTGCGAGCAGGGCGACCGCCACGACCTCAACGTCATCGTCGAAAACCACGGTGGCCTCTCGAGCAACGGCGCCTGGCTCGCCGGCGTCATGCAGCTGGTCGACCATCCGCGCTGCGGAACCCTTCCGGACTTCGGCAACTTCCGCCTGCAGGGCGACGAGTGGTACGACTTCTATCGGGGCGTCGACGAGCTCATGCCCTACGCCAAGGCGGTCTCCGCCAAGACATACGAGTTCGACGAGCAGGGCAACGAAACCAAGCTCGATTACGAGCGTCTGGTGCGCATCGTGCTCGACCACGGCTACCGCGGTTACATCGGCATCGAGTACGAAGGCCAGGGCCTGCCCGAGCCCGAGGGCATCCTGGCCACCAAGGCGTTACTCGAGCGGGTGCGCGAGAAGGTGGCGCCGGATTACTCGACGTGAGGGCGGTTTCGAGCTCGGCGGCCCACCGCTGATTTTCCCGCCCGTGGTGCGCGCGCGCGTTGCGAAAATCTCCGCCCCGTGGCATTGGTGGGGTATGAATGCCCCGTCAAGCTCCCCATGTTCGCCATTCGATGAGTGTTCGCTGCGGCGTTCTCGCCGCTTTTCCTGCCTGTTGCTCGTCTTGGCGGTGCTCGGTGGCGGCTGCTCCCCGGAGGGCGATGTCGGTGCTGAGTTCGTCATGCGCCTGCCCGATCTCGAGCGCGTCTGGATCGGGCCCGACTACTACGGCAACCGGCTGCAGGATTGGCGGCTGGCGAACAATCGCGTCGAAGCGCTGACGGGTGTGTCGACCCGATCGATGCGCACGCTGCAGCTGCTGACCTATGCTCTGTCGGAGGAGCCCGGTCGTCTGGAAATGAGCGTGCGGACCGGGCCCATCGAGCCCGGCGGCACGCCGCACGAGAACACCTGGACGGGGTTTCTCATCGGTGCCGGCGGCGACCACGTCGACTATCGCATCAGCGCCTTGGTGCACGACTGGCCGGCGCCCGACGGTGGGTTGATCGTGGCACTCGACGGCACCGGCAAGGTGGTGGTGCGCGACAACTCCACCATCGACAGCCCCAAGGCGGTGCGTGCCAATGTGTCGACCAGCGCCGACGCCTGGCCGCTGACCGGCCCCGCCACCATCGAGCTGGCGGAAGGTGTGTTCGAGGATGTCGTTCTCACGCTGGTTGCCGAGCCTATGGACGACGCGGCAGGTTCCGGTGCGCCAGGGCAGCAGACCTCGTACCGCCTGTCGGTCTCGGTGCGCGATGGTGCGACCGGCGCGGACCTCGGCGGCGCCGTGTACGAGAACATCCCGGCGGAGTACCTGTCGGGGAACGTCGGCCTGCTGTCGCACAATAGCCGGCACACCGCTCAGAACCCTGCGCTCGCCCAACGCGCGCCACGCCCGTTCGAATCACCCGTCGTTACCACCGGCCCGGGCTACTGGTTCCGCGACTGGACGGTGCGCGGGTCCAAGGTGGTGCACCACCCCGATCGCGCCTTCGGTCCGGTGATGGGGGCGATGCACACGCTCAGCGGCGGGACGCTCAAGATGACGGCGCAGATGGGCCCGCTCGGCGCCGACGACCTCCGGTCCGGCGAGCTGCAGGTACAGCGCAATGGGCGCAATGGGGGCTGGGAAACGGTGGCTACCGGCGAGCTCGTCGACCTGAGCTACACCATGCCCTTCCGCGTCGAGAACTGGGACGGCAGCGTCGAGACGCCGTATCGCGTTGTCTACGACCTACGAATCGGCGGGTTCAACGCGAACATGACCCAGACCTACACCTACGAGGGCACCATTCGCGCCGAGCCGCAGCGCAACGACTTCATCCTGGCGTCGATGAACTGCCAGCACTTCTCGGCGCGGCCCGATCGTGACGCCTCGGCGCGCGGCTACTGGAACAGCTCGGGCATCTGGTTTCCACACAGCGAGGTGGCGCGGGCGGTGCAGTACCACAACCCCGACATGCTGTACTTCGCCGGAGATCAGATTTACGAGGGCGGCTTGGCGGGCATCGTGCGCGAACCCTACGACGAGGCGGCGCTCGACTACCTGTACCACTGGTACTGGTTCGTGTGGTCGTTCCGCGACCTCATGCGCGACATTCCCACCATCGCCACGCCCGACGATCACGACGTTTACCAGGGCAACATCTGGGGCGCCGGCGGCAAGAAGGGCGAGCGCGTCGACGACATCACGGCGCAGGACTCGGGCGGCTACACGATGGATTATCGCTGGGTGAACGCGGTGCACCAGACGCAAACCTCGCACCATCCCGACCCGCCCGACCCGACGCCCATCGAGCAGGGCATCTCGGTGTGGTACTCGAGTATCGAGTACGGCGGCGTGAGCATGGCGGTGGTTTCCGATCGCATGTTCAAGTCGGCACCGGCGCTGACCGTGCCGGCGGGCCGGGTGCGCAACGGCTGGTTCCAGAACCCGGGCTACGACCCCCGCGACGCCGACGTTCCCGGAGCCGTGTTGCTCGGGCGGCGCCAGCTCGACTTCCTCGAGGACTGGGCGCAGGACTGGAGCGGTGGCACCTGGATGAAGGTGCTGCTGTCGCAGACCTTGTTCTCGAATCTGGCGACGATCCCCCTGGGCGATACCAGCGGTGCCGTGATCCCCGGCCTGGCGCTGCCCGGCCCGGACGAGTACGTGGCGGGCGACAAGAAGGCCGCCGACACCGACTCCGGAGGCTGGCCGCAGGCGGGCCGCAACCGGGCGCTGCGGGTGACGCGCAAGGCGTTCGCGCCGCATATCGCCGGCGACCAGCACCTCGGCAGCACCATCCAGTACGGCATCGACGATTTCGGCGACGGGCCGTATGCGTTCGTCGTGCCGTCGGTTGCCAACCTGTGGCCGCGGCGCTGGTACCCGCCCGCGCCGGGAGCCAACCGGGCGCCGGGAACGCCACCCTACACGGGGGAGCACTTCGACAGCTTCGGCAACCGCATGACGGTGCTCGCGGTGGCCAACCCGGTGCGTTCCGGCGTCGAGCCCGCGGCGCTCAACGATCGCGTGCCCGGCTACGGCATCATCCGCTTCGACAAGCTGTCGCGCGACATCGTCTTCGAGTCGTGGCCGCGCTGGGTCGATCCTTCGCAACCCGGAGCGCAGCAGTACTACGGTTGGCCGGTGACCTTCAACCAACTCGACAACTACGGGGGCGAGGTCGGCTACCTCGCGACACTCGAGGTCAGCGGCCTGCGCGATCCGGTGGTGCAGCTCGTCGATGAGGCCAGCGGCGAGGTGGTCTACACGATCCGTATCGCCGGGACGAGCTTCCGGCCCAAGGTGTTCGAGGCCGGTGCGGTGTACACGCTGGTGGTCTCCGACCCCGATAGCGGGCAGATGCAGCGGCTCACCGGCCTCACCATCCTGACCGCGGCCGGCGCGGGCGACAGCTTGCAGGTGGTCTTTTGAAGCGCGCCGCCGCAGTCGTCGCAGCCGTTGCGGGCATTGCGTTGGGGGCTGCCATCGGTCTTTCGGCAGCCACCGGAGGGTTCAACGCTACACGGGAGATGCCGCCGGGCGGAGCGGGCGGTGCTACGGGTGAGATGTTGCCGGGTAGAGCGGGCGGCGCTCCAGGCGGCAGTGCAGCAACGCGCACCCAAGCTCCGCCCAACATTGTCTTCATCCTCATCGATGACTTGGGCTGGCGGGATGTCGGCTTCATGGGCAGCGAGTACTACGAGACTCCCAACATCGACCGGCTGGCAGCCGGCGGCATGGTGTTCACCAGCGCCTACGCCAACGGGCCCAACTGCGCGCCGTCGCGTGCCAGCCTGATGTCGGGGCAGTACACGCCGCGGCACGGCATCTACACGGTGGCGCCGTCCAACCGCGGCGCTTCGAAGGACCGCAAGCTCCAGGTACGCGAGACCGAGACCGAGCTCGACCTGGAGATTGTCACCGTTGCCGAGGCGCTCAGAGAGCGCGGCTACGCCACCGCCAGCATGGGCAAGTGGCATCTTGGCGGCGCCGGGCACCTGCCGACCGACCAGGGGTTCGATGTCAACGTCGCCGGCGACAGCAGGGGGGCACCCGCCGGCTATTTCTGGCCCTACGAGCGGCAGAACAACCGGGGCAATATTCTGCGTGTCCCCGGCCTGCGCCAGGGCGGCGAGGAGGGCGAGTACCTCACCGATCGGCTCACCGACGAGGCGCTGCGTTGGATGGAGCAGAATGCCGATCAGCCGTTCTTCCTCTACATGACGCACTACGCGGTGCACACGCCGATCCAGGCGAAGCCGGAGGTGGCACAGAAGTATCGTTCCAAGGAAGGTAGCAACGGCCAACAGAACCCCCGTTATGCGGCGATGGTCGAGAGTGTCGACGAGAGCGTCGGACGCATCGTGGACAAGCTCGACGAGCTCGGCGTTGCCGACAATACTTTCCTGGTCTTCTTCTCCGACAACGGAGGCGTCGGCACCATCACCTCGATGGCGCCGCTGCGCGGTTCCAAAGGGATGCTCTACGAGGGTGGTATCCGCGAGCCCCTGATCGTGCGGTGGCCCGGCCACACGGAGCCCGGCAGCGTCTCCGACGTGGCGGTTATCGGCACCGATTTCTACCCAACCTTGCTGGAGGTCAGCGGCGCGGCGCGCCCCGACCAGCCTGTCGATGGACTCAGCCTGGTTCCGTTACTGGAGAACGTCGCCGGCGGCCGGGCGAACCGTTCGCCGGCGCCGCAGCCATTCGCCGACCGCGCCTTGTACTGGCACTTTCCTGCCTATCTCGAGGGCGGCCGGACGATCGGCACCTGGCGCACGACGCCGGCGGCCGCCATCCGCCAGGGTGATTTCAAGCTCCTCGAGTTCTTCGAAGAGGGCAGGCTCGAGCTCTACAACCTGGCGGTCGATGTCGGCGAACAGCACGACGTATCTGCGAGCCTGCCCGAGAAGACGAGCGAGCTGCACGAGCTCATGCAATCGTGGCGCCAGTCGGTGGGCGCCTACGTTCCGTCGGAGCTCAATCCCGAGTACGATCCGGGCAGATCGCAGCGCTGAGCAACGGTACCCGCGGGTTCTTCGGTGGCCCGTTGGCCGGGTAAGGGGCAGTGATGGAGGGCGAGATCGACAACGGCACGGAGATGAGCGCGCCGACACGGTGGCGAGCCCGGATACCTCAACCCGGGCTAGGCCCCGCCGCTGTCGCCGTCGGCATCGCCCTCGCCGTGTGGGCCTGGTGGCTCGATCGTCCCCCGGCGCCGCTCTCGGCCGACGCTCCAGCGGAGCGGTTTTCCGCCGCGCGGGCGCGCCTCCAACTCGGGCAGATCGCGGCGCGGCCGCACA
>SMVA01468146.1_pt1 | contig 13512 bp, 12 predicted proteins | sample 2456451 | NCBI WGS metagenome assembly SMVA01 (sample SAMN11095933, study PRJNA526329) | marine sediment metagenome | biome: Marine sediment; feature: Surficial sediment; material: Deep marine sediment; isolation source: Hadal surficial sediment | place: Pacific Ocean | collected 2014-05 | depth...
AGGAAGTAGGTTTTGACCCATTTGACCGGTTTTTCGCGTCTGCCGGCCAGGCATGCTTTGCGCCGTGGTCTGGTTGACCACAAGGCAAGCATAACGACGTCCGGCGGCCGCGAAAAACCGGCCTCCGGTGGGCCAAATCCGCCCATCGGCGTCGTTGCCGCGCTTGCCCGATACACCGCATCGCGCGGCGCGCCGCGCCTAGCCGAATGAGCCGATTTGACTCCATCAAATGGGTCAAAACCTACTTCCTTTGGTATAAGACTTGACAGGCGCCCCGGTTTGCCGATCAGGCCCGGACATGGCGAAAGGCAAAAATTCATGTCGAAATACGACCTGATCGTCATCGGAACCGGGCCTGGCGGCTATGTTTGCGCAATCAAGGCGGCGCAGATCGGCCTCAAGGTCGCGGTGGTGGAAAAGCGCGCCAGCCATGGCGGCACGTGCGTGAATATTGGCTGCATCCCCTCCAAGGCGCTGCTCTTCACCTCCGAGGCGTTCGAGCATGCCGGCCACGGCCTGGCGGCGCTCGGCGTCAAGGTGGGCAAGCCGAAGCTCGATCTAAAAGCCATGCACGCCCACAAGGACGATGTGGTGAAGGCCAATGTCGATGGCGTTGCTTTCCTGTTCAAGAAGAACAAGATCGACCAGTTTCACGGCGCCGGCCGCATCGCCGGCCGGATCGCCGACCTTGGCATGGTCGAGGTAACCGGCGAGGACGGCGCGGCGCAGAGCCTGGAGGCCAAAAGCATCGTCATCGCCACCGGCTCGGATTCGGCGCCGCTGCCGGGCGTTGCGATCGATGAAAAGACCATTGTGACCTCCACCGGTGCGCTGGAACTGACCAAGGTGCCGGGCAAGCTGCTCGTCGTCGGCGCCGGCATCATCGGCCTGGAACTGGGTTCGGTGTGGCGGCGGCTGGGGGCGGAAGTGATGGTGGTGGAGTTTCTCGACCGTATCCTGCCGGGCATCGACACAGATATCGCCAAGCAGTTCCAGCGCCTGCTCGCCAAGCAGGGGATCGGCTTCAGGCTCGGCTCGAAGGTGACCGGGGTGGAAAAGACCAAGAGCGGCCTGCAAGTTGCCGTGGAACCCTCGAAGGGCGGCGAGGGGGAGGTTCTGGACGCCGATGTCGTGCTTGTCTCCATCGGCCGAATTCCCGTTACCGACGGTCTCGGGCTGGACGAGGCGGGCATTGCGCGGGACGAGCGCGGCCGGATCAATGTCGATGCGCAGTACCGGACTTCCGTGGAAGGCGTTTACGCCATCGGCGACGTCATCGCCGGGCCGATGCTGGCGCACAAGGCCGAGGAGGAAGGCGTTGCGGTCGCCGAAATCCTCGCCGGCAAGGCGGGGCACGTGAATTACGCCGTCATCCCCGATGTCATTTATACCGAGCCGGAAATCGCCACGGTCGGGCAAAGCGAGGAAGCGCTGCAAGAGGCCGGCATCGCCTACAAGGCCGGCAAGTTCCCGTTCACCGCCAATGGCCGGGCGCGGGCGATGAACACCACCGACGGGTTCGTCAAAATTCTGGCCGATGCGACAACCGACAAGGTGCTCGGCGTCCATATTCTCGGCCACGGCGCCGGCGAATTGATCCACGAAGCGGCGGTCATCATGGAGTTTGGCGGCTCATCGGAAGATCTGGCGCGCACCTGCCATGCTCATCCGACGATGAGCGAGGCGGTCAAGGAGGCGGCGCTCGCCACGTTTTTCAAGCCGATCCATATGTAAAAAAAACGCCGGCCCGAAGGCCGACGTTTCATTGGACTGGAGAATCGTGCCGGTTTTCCGGTCTTGGAGTTTGCCGCCTATTTGGCCGGCGGTGTCTGGCAATCAGCATTACCGCCGGCGCAAACCGTTTCGGTAGCTGCCATTGCTTCTTCGCTGACGACCGGGCTGGCGCCTTCGAAGGTGCTCATGGCCACCGTTTCGTCCGGCGTTGTCGATTGCACGACCTGCTGATGGCCGAAGGAACAACCGCCGCCGCCGGCATAGGCCGATGAGGCGACCAGCGCCAAAGCCGAAGCCGCGGCGAAGGTGGTGAGGATTGTGCGCATCATGTTCTCCTCTTCTGCCGGCCCGGCGCAAACGAAGCAACGCGCGAATCCGACATTGCCGTAACGTTAACGCGAATCGATGCTCAGGAAAATCCCCCGGCGCTCACATTTTCGGCATTGTCTCCGCGCCCTGGCATCAGGCGCGCGGATGGGCCTTGGCGTAGATGTCGAGCAGGCGGGCGGTATCGACATGGGTGTAGCCTTGCGTGGTCGACAGGCTGGCATGGCCCAAAAGCTCCTGGATGGTCCGTAAATCGCCGCCACGGCCCATCAGGTGGGTGGCGAAGGAGTGGCGCAAAGCGTGCGGCGTGGTGCGATCATCGAGGCTAAGGGCGCCACGCAAAAACCGCACCGATTTCTGCACAATGGCCGGCTGCAAGGCGCCGCCGCGGGCGCCGCGGAAGATCGGTTCGCCGGGCGCCGGCGTATAGGGACACAAGGCAAGATAGCGCGAAATCGCATCGCTGACGGCCGCCAGGACCGGCACGATCCGGGTCTTGCCGCCCTTGCCGGTGACGCGCAGGGCATTGCGGCCTTGAACCGGAGCGTCGATGGCGGTGATCGCCAGCGCTTCGGCAATGCGCAGGCCGCAGCCGTAGAGCAGCATCAAGACGGCGCGGTCGCGGGCGAGGATCCAGGGTTCGCCAGCCTCGATCTCCACGGCCTCGATCAGCGCCAGGGCATCGGAAATCGTTAGCGCGCGGGGCAAGGCGCGCGGCTGCTTGGGTGCGCGGATTACATGAAAGGCCGTAGTTTGGGCCAGGCCATTCTTGTCGAGAAAGCGGGAGAAGGTGCGCAAGGCGGCCAGTTGCCGGCCCAGCGTGCGCGGCCCGACGCCGGTCTTGCGCCGCGCCGCCAGGAAGGCGCGGATATCGGCGGGCCTGAGGGCGGCAATATCGCTCAAGCCGGGTGGCGCGCCGAGATGGCCGGTCAGAAAGGTGAGGAATTGCGCCAGGTCGCGGCCATAGGCGTCAAGGGTTTTGGGCGATAATCGCCGCTCAACGGCAAGATGGGCGCACCAGTCATGGGCCGCCAGAGCAAGGTCGGCGGCCGCCGTCACCAGAAAGGTTTGCCGTTGCGCCATATTCGTCCTCGGCTAAGAGGCTAGCATGACCGATCATGGTTACCGGAGCATGACCGCGTTTTTTTCGACGTGCAAAAAACTGCCGGTTTCAAAGAATCGACTGGCCGGTTTTCTTCCAGTCGGCCAGAAACGCCTCCAGGCCCTTGTCGGTGAGCGGATGCTTGACCAGGTTTTTCAGCACCGCCGGCGGCATGGTGGCGACATCGGCGCCGATCATCGCCGCCGCCTTGACGTGATTGGGAGAGCGGATCGAAGCAACGAGGATTTGTGTGTTGATATGGTCGTAATTGTCATAGATGGCGCGGATTTCGCCAATCAGTTCCATGCCGTCGATGCCGATATCGTCGAGCCGGCCAATGAACGGGGATATGAAGGTGGCGCCGGCGCGGCCGGCGAGCAGCGCCTGGTTGGCGTTGAAACAGAGCGTGACATTGACCATCCGGCCCTCGCCGGTGAGGGTCCGGCAGGCCTTCAGGCCGTCCCAGGTGAGCGGCACCTTGATGGCGATGTTTTCGGCAATCTCGGCGAGCTTGCGGCCTTCGGCCAGCATGCCGTCATAATCGGTCGCCGCGACCTCGGCGGAGACCGGCCCATCGACGATGGCGCAGATTTCGGCGATCACCTCGGCCATACGCCGCCCGGACTTCATGATCAGCGAGGGATTGGTGGTGACCCCGTCCAGCAGGCCGGCATCGGCCAGTTCGCCGATCTCGCTGATATCCGCGGTATCGACAAAAAATTTCATGGCGCATCCCTTTGGACATTTGCGGCGGCGTTTGCAGCACGGGGCCGCATCGGTTTTCCTTCTAAAGTAATGATTCGCCGCCGTCAGCAACCCCTTTGCCGTTTTACGCCGACGTTGCCGCCAGAGCGCGGCCGCCATGGCTGACCGCCATTTCGTCGCCGTACAAATCCCGGTCGCCATCGACCGGGCCTATACCTATATCTCGGACCGGCCACTCGCCCCCGGCGCCATCGTCGCCGTGCCGCTTGGGCCCCGCATCGTCACCGGCGTCGTCTGGCCGGGCATAATAGAAAATGTCGATGCCGGCAGGCTGCGCGAGATCGAACAGGTTTTCGACCTGCCGCCGCTTCCCGACGTGCTGATCCGCTTCATCGACTGGGTGGCGGATTACACGCTGAGCCCGCGCGGCATGGTGTTGCGCATGGTGCTGCGCACGCCCGGCGCGCTGGAGCGCGAAAAACCGCTGATGGGCGTGCGCCTTATCGGTCCGCCGCCGGAGCGGATGACGGCGGCGCGCCAGCGGGTCCTGGCGACCTGCGCCGACGGGCTGGCCTGGTCGAAACCGGGATTGGCGGCCGCCGCCGGCGTTTCGCCCGGCGTCATTGACGGACTTGTCGGCCAAGGCACGATGGAGATCATCGCCATTCCGGCCCGGCCGGTGGCTGGCGAGCCGGACCCGGAACTGCCGCCGGCGGCGCTGAGCGATGCACAGGCAAAAGCTGCAGCGCGCCTTGTCGATCTGGTCAAGGCCGGTGGCTATGGCGCGGCGCTTCTGGACGGGGTTACTGGTTCGGGCAAGACGGAGGTCTATTTCGAGGCGGTCGCGCAAGCCTTCCGGGCAGGCCGGCAGGTGCTGATCCTGTTGCCGGAAATCGCGCTGACCGGGGCGTTTCTGGACCGCTTCGCCGCCCGCTTCGGCGCCCGGCCCGGCGAGTGGCATTCCGGCATGGCGACAAAGGCGCGCAATCGCGTCTGGCGCGGCGTTCTTAATGGCGAGGTGCGCGCCGTCGTCGGTGCCCGCTCGGCGCTATTTCTTCCCTTTGCCGATCTCGGGCTGATCGTTGTCGATGAAGAGCATGACGGCGCCTTCAAGCAGGAAGAGGGCGTCATCTACCACGCCCGCGACATGGCCGTGGTGCGGGCCAGTCTCGGCGGCATTGCGATCGTGCTTTCCTCGGCGACGCCATCGGTGGAAAGCTGCGTCAATGCGGAACGCGGCCGCTACATCCGCGTCCGTTTGCCAGCCCGGTTCGGCGGCGGCGCGCCGCCGGCCATTGCGGCGATCGATCTGAGGGCCGAACCGCCCGAACGCGGCCGCTGGCTGTCGCCGCGTCTGGTCAGCGCCATTGAGGAAACCCTGACCGCCGGCGACCAGGTTCTGCTCTTCCTCAACCGGCGGGGCTATGCGCCGCTGACCCTGTGCCGAACCTGCGGGTTTCGCCTGTCCTGCCCCAATTGCTCGGCCTGGCTGGTCGAACACCGGTTTCGCGGCGTTCTTGCCTGCCACCATTGCGGCCACGAGGAGCGCCGGCCGACCACCTGTCCGCATTGTGACGACACCGACAGCCTGACCGCCTGCGGGCCGGGCGTGGAACGGCTGGAGGAAGAGGTTCTGGAGCGCTTCGGCGAGGCGCGCACGCTGGTCCTGTCCAGCGACATGGCGGGCGGCGTGCAGCGCCTGCGGCTGGAACTGGAAGCAATCCAGCGCGGCGAGGCCGACATCATCATCGGCACGCAGCTTGTCGCCAAGGGGCACAATTTCCCCGGCCTGTCCCTGGTCGGCGTGGTCGATGCCGATCTCGGTCTGGCCCATGGCGATCCGCGGGCGGGCGAGCGGACGTTTCAACTGATGACGCAGGTGACCGGCCGGGCCGGCCGCGCCGGCCAGGAAAGCCGCGCCTTCCTGCAAACCCATGCACCCGACCATCCGGTCATCCAGGCGCTGGTTTCGGGCGACAGCGAGCGCTTTTACAGGCAGGAATCGGCGATGCGCCGGCGCGCCGGCCTGCCGCCCTTCGGCCGCCTCGCCGGCATCGTCGTCAGCGCGCCCGATCGCCGCAGCGCTGAGAGCCATGCCCGGGCGATGGCGCGCGCCGCGCCGGCCAGCGAGGAAATCCGCCTGCTCGGGCCGGCCGAGGCGCCGATCGCGGTGTTGCGCGGGCGGCACCGGTTCCGGCTGCTGGTCCAGGCGCATTCCTCGACCGCCCTGCATGCCTGGCTGCACGACTGGCTCGCCAGGGCGCCCAAAACCCGTGGCGGCGTCCGGGTCAGCATCGATATCGATCCGATGAGTTTTCTCTGAGAGCGCCTGCCCGGTCTGGGTTTGCGGTCGGGTGATCGGCAAATATCGCCAGCGCTGAACCTGTGACAAAGCGGCCCGGAAAGCGTCCTTTTGACCGTGTTGCGCACCCCTTGAGCGTGTGCTAGACGAGCCGCGGCCCGGCAGCAGGCGTCTGGGGAGGCGCTTTCCGGTAGTCAAACTCATTGGCCAACTCGTTGGCCATACCCTGTGCGTCCAGTTTCACCATCGGACCAGGCAAGAAAGAGACCCGCGTGACGGATCGTACCGCTTCGATTTCCGGCGTAGCACAGCGTTATGCATCAGCCCTGTTTGAACTGGCTTGCGATGAATCGGCGCTGGAAGCGGTGGAATCCGATCTTCTGGTGTTTCGCTCCCTTCTGAACGAAAGCGCCGATCTGTGCCGTCTGATCTCCAGCCCGGTCTTTTCCGCCGAAGATCAGGAACGCGCCATCGGCGCGGTCACCGATAAAGCCGGCATCACCGGCATTGTCGGCAATCTGGTGCGGCTGGTCGCCCGCAACCGGCGGCTGTTTACCCTGCCCGACATCCTTACCGGTTTTCAGGCTCTGCTGGCCGATCATCGTGGCGAAATCACCGCCGATGTGACCTCGGCGCGGGCGCTTTCCGAGACCCAGACAACGGCGCTGAAAGCGGCGATGAAGGCCAGTCTGGGCAAGGACGTGACCATCCATTCGCGGGTCGATCCCGCCATTTTGGGCGGCCTGATCGTCAAGGTCGGCTCGCGCATGATCGACTCATCGATCAAAACCAAGCTCAACATCATGAAATCCCGTTTGAAAGAGGCCAGCTAATGGATATTCGGGCCGCCGAAATCTCCTCGATCCTGAAGGAGCAAATCAAGAATTTCGGCCAGGAGGCCGAGGTTTCGGAAGTCGGACAGGTGCTGTCGGTCGGCGACGGCATCGCCCGCGTCTACGGCCTCGACAATGTCCAGGCCGGCGAGATGGTGGAATTCGAAGGCGGCGTCCGCGGCATGGCGCTGAACCTTGAAATCGACAATGTCGGCGTCGTCATTTTCGGCAGCGACCGCGATATCAAGGAGGGCGACACGGTCAAGCGGACCGAGGCCATCGTCGAAGTGGCGGTGGGCAAGGGGCTTTTGGGCCGGGTGGTCGATGCGCTCGGCAATCCGATCGATGGCAAGGGGCCGATCGAGGCCGATGAGCGCCGCCGCGTCGACGTTAAGGCGCCGGGCATCATTCCGCGCAAGTCGGTGCATGAACCGATGTCGACGGGCCTGAAAGCCGTCGATGCGCTGATCCCGATCGGCCGCGGCCAGCGCGAACTGATCATCGGCGATCGCCAGACCGGCAAGACGGCGATCATCCTCGACACCATCCTCAACCAGAAGTCGCTCAATGCCGGCGATGACGAATCCAAGAAGCTCTACTGCATCTATGTCGCGGTCGGGCAGAAGCGCTCCACCGTGGCGCAGTTCGCCAAGGAGCTGGAAGACCAGGGCGCGCTCGAATATACCATTATCGTCGCGGCAACCGCGTCTGATCCGGCGCCGATGCAGTTTCTGGCGCCGTTTTCCGGCTGCGCCATGGGCGAGTTCTTCCGCGACAACAGCATGCATGCGCTGATCGTTTATGACGATCTGTCCAAGCACGCCATCGCCTACCGGCAGATGTCGCTGCTACTGCGCCGCCCGCCGGGCCGCGAAGCCTATCCGGGCGACGTCTTCTATCTGCATTCGCGGCTCCTGGAACGGGCCGCCAAGATGAACGACGACCATGGCGGGGGATCGCTGACGGCGCTGCCGATCATCGAGACCCAGGCCAATGACGTGGCGGCCTATATTCCGACCAATGTGATCTCGATCACCGACGGCCAGATCTTCCTGGAGACGGACCTGTTCTATCAGGGCGTGCGGCCGGCGGTGAATGTCGGCCTGTCGGTGTCGCGGGTAGGGTCGGCGGCGCAGGTCAAGGCGATGAAGCAGGTCGCCGGCTCGATCAAGGGCGAATTGGCGCAATACCGCGAAATGGCGGCGTTTGCCCAGTTCGGTTCCGACCTGGACGCGGCGACCCAGCGCCTGCTCAACCGCGGCGCAAGGCTGACGGAATTGCTCAAACAGCCGCAGTTTTCCCCGCTCAAGACGGAAGAGCAGGTGGTGGTCATCTTCGCCGGCGTCAACGGCTATCTCGACGGAATTGAGGTGTCTCAGGTACGCAAATTCGAGGACGGTCTGCTGGCGCTTCTGCACGGTGAAAACCAGGATCTTCTGAACACCATCCGCGACGAGGGCGAACTGAGCGATGAATTGCACGCGAAACTGACCGCCGTGCTCGAAACCTACGCCAAGAATTTCGCGTGAGCGGCCGGTTGGACGGACAATTGGGCCGGCGGGCGGGCAGGCGACCGGACGGTCCGGCGTGCGTGCGGGGATAACGGTTCATGGCTAGTCTCAAGGACCTGCGAAACCGTATTACTTCGGTGAAGGCGACGCAGAAGATCACCAAGGCGATGCAGATGGTCGCCGCCGCCAAGTTGCGCCGGGCGCAGGAAGCGGCGGAATCAGCGCGTCCCTATGCAGAACATATGGGGGCGGTGCTGGCCAATATCGCCACCGCGGTAGCCGGTGCGGCAGACGCGCCCAAGCTGATCGCCGGCACCGGCAAGGACGATGTCCATCTCTTGGTCGTGTGCACCGCCGAACGCGGCCTTTGCGGGGCGTTCAACTCCTCCATCACGCGGCTTGCCCGCGACCACGCCCGCGTATTGCTGGGGGAGGGCAAGACGGTCAAGATCTACCTGGTCGGCAAGAAGGGCTATGACCTGATGCGCCGCGAATTCTCCGTCAACATCGTCGAGCGCATCGATTTTCGCGGCATGCGCCGGATATCCTTCGCCGAGGCGCGCCAGGTCAGCGCCAAGGTGCTCGACATGTTCGAGGCCGGCGAGTTCGATGTGGCGAGGCTTTTCTATTCGCGCTTCCAGTCGGTGTTCACGCAAGTGCCGACAGCGCAACGGATCATTCCGGCCGATATGGGCGAAGGCACCGAAATGCTCAGCGATGGCAGCGTCTATGAGCATGAGCCGAGCGAGGAGGAAATCCTCGCCGATCTGCTGCCGCGCAATATCTCGGTGCAGATTTTCCGGGCGTTGCTGGAGAACGGCGCGTCGGAACAGGGCGCGCGGATGAGCGCCATGGATAGCGCGACGCGCAATGCAGGGGACATGATCGATAGCCTGTCCCTGCGCTACAACCGTCAGCGCCAGGCGCAGATTACCAAGGAACTGATTGAAATCATCTCCGGCGCGGAGGCCGTTTAGGCGCCCACCGGAATTTTAGGACGAGGACAGACAATGGCGAAATCAGATAAAGCGACAGGCAAGGTTGCCCGGGTGATCGGCGCCGTCGTCGATGTTAAATTCGAGGGTAATCTGCCGAAGATCCTCGATGCGCTGGAAGTCGACAATCAGGGCAACCGGCTGGTTCTGGAAGTCGCCCAGCATCTTGGCGAGAACACGGTCCGCACAATCGCCATGGATTCCAGCGAGGGGCTGGTGCGCGGCCTGCCGGTCACCGATACCGGCGAGCCGATCTCGGTGCCGGTCGGCGAGGAGACCCTGGGCCGGATCATGAATGTCATTGGCGAGCCGGTCGATGAAGGCGGACCGATCAAGACGGCGCAAAGGCGCGCCATTCACCAGGACGCGCCGCCATTTATCGAGCAATCGACGGAAGCGGAGATCCTGATCACCGGCATCAAGGTCGTCGATCTGCTGGCGCCCTATGCCAAGGGTGGCAAGGTCGGTCTGTTCGGTGGCGCCGGCGTCGGCAAGACCGTGATCATCATGGAACTGATCAACAATATCGCCAAAGCCCATGGTGGCTATTCGGTGTTTGCCGGGGTCGGCGAGCGCACCCGCGAGGGCAATGATCTTTATCACGAAATGATCGAATCAGGGGTCAACAAGGCCGGGGGCGGCAAGGGATCCAAGGCGGCGCTGATCTATGGCCAGATGAACGAGCCGCCGGGTGCGCGTATGCGCGTCGGCCTTGCCGGGCTGACCGTGGCCGAGCATTTTCGCGACCAGGGCCAGGACGTGCTGTTCTTCGTCGACAATATTTTCCGCTTCACCCAGGCCGGCTCGGAAGTCTCCGCGCTGCTCGGCCGCATCCCCTCCGCCGTCGGCTATCAGCCGACCCTGGCCACCGATATGGGCGCCCTGCAGGAACGGATCACGACAACGACCAAAGGATCGGTAACCTCGGTTCAGGCGATCTATGTGCCGGCCGATGACCTGACCGACCCGGCGCCGGCGACATCGTTTGCCCATCTGGACGCGACGACGGTGCTGTCGCGCGCCATTTCGGAAAAGGGCATCTATCCGGCCGTCGATCCGCTCGATTCCACTTCGCGCATGCTCGATCCGCGCGTCATTGGCGAGGAACATTACGGGGTGGCGCGGCGGGTGCAGGAAACCTTGCAGCGCTACAAGGCGCTGCAGGACATCATCGCCATTCTCGGCATGGACGAGCTTTCCGAAGAGGACAAGCTGTCGGTGGCGCGGGCGCGCAAGATCGAGCGCTTCTTGTCGCAGCCGTTCTTCGTCGCCGAGGTATTCACCGGCACACCGGGCAAGCTGGTCGAACTTGAAGACACGATCAAGGGCTTCAAGGGCCTTGTCGAGGGCGATTATGATCACCTGCCCGAAGCCGCCTTCTATATGGTCGGCACCATCGAGGATGCCGTCGAAAAAGCGAAAAAACTCGCCGAGGCGGCTTGAGGCGGCTGAGCGTTTTTAGGAGACGGGCATGGCCGAAACCTTCCAATTCGATCTGGTGTCGCCGGAAAAGCTGTTGATGTCGGACCCGGTGGAAGAGGTCATTGTGCCGGGCGCCGATGGTCAATTCACCGTGCTGATCGGCCATGCGCCGTTCCTGACCACGCTGAAGCCCGGCGTTCTCGACATCAGAAACGCGGACGGCACGTCACAGCGGATCTATGTCAATGGCGGCTTCGCCGATGTCAATGCTGGCGGCCTGACGGTCCTGGCCGAACAGGCCATGCCGCTGGAAGAGGTCAATGCCGAAATCATGGCGTTGCAGATCACCGATGCGGAAGAAGATTTGGCCGATGCCGGGGACGACGCCGAAAAGCGCGCCGTTGCGCAAAAGCAACTGGACGATCTGAAGGACATCCAGCGCTGGCTGCTGCCGGGTTAGAACGGTTTTCGAAAACTGCGCTTTGGATTTTTGCCTGCCGCGCATTTTTGTCCGAAAACCGGTTCCCACTTTTCGGAAATGCGCTTTAATCAGAAAAACGCCGATGGATTGCCGTGCTGACCCTTGATCAGTGCGACGCGCAATTTTTCCAGAGCGCGGATTTCGATCTGGCGGACGCGTTCCTTGGAAATCCCTAAGGACCGGCCCAGCGTTGCCAGCGTCGCGCCCTCCTCGGCGAGGCGGCGCTCCTGGATGATCTTCCGTTCGCGCTTATTGAGAACGACCAGGGCATCGTTGAGCCAGGCGTTGCGGCGTTCTGCGTCAATGTTGTTGCCGACCGTCTCGTCGGGAAGCGGCGCATCGCTGACCAGGAAATCCTGGCGGTCGGCGCTGGTTCCCTCCGCATTGGTCACCGGCGCGTTGAGCGATGTGTCGGGACCGGACAAGCGCGAATCCATCAAGGCCACGTCGTCTCGCGAGACACCGAGGGCGCGTGCGATTTCTTCGTAAAGATGTGACTCCTTCACCGCGCCATTGCCCCTGGAGAGCTTGGCGCGCAGGCGGCGCATGTTGAAGAACAGCGATTTCTGGGCCGATGAGGTGCCGCCGCGCACAATCGACCAGTTGCGCAGCACATAATCCTGGATGGAGGCGCGGATCCACCAGGTGGCATAGGTGGAAAAGCGGACTTCGCGTTCCGGCTCAAAGCGCGCCGCCGCTTCCAGCAAACCGATGTGACCCTGCTGGATCAGGTCGGCCATGGACAGGCCGAATTGCCTGAATTTGGCGGCCATCGATATGACCAGACGCATATGGGCCGTGGTCAGCCGGTGCAGGGCTTCCTGATCCTGTTCTTGCCTCCAGCGAACCGCCAGATCGCGTTCTTCGGCCCGTTCCAGATAGGGCGCCTTCATTGCCGCGCGGACCATATCGCTCCGGGTATCGTCATCCACCGCCATTCGCCTGCTCCCAAGGCAAGTTTGCGATCACCGCATCTTGGCACTACCTTATAACAATTCTAAACAAGAGTATAAGGGCCTGACGTCGAATGGGTACGTGGACAACGAAAAAACCCGGCTGAAGGGCCGGGTTTTGCGGTGAACAGGCATGTTCACAATGATGTTATGCGGCCTGCTTGCGGGCCTCTTCCTCGGCCAGGGCGGCGCGCTTGCGCTTCGGGCTTGCCTCGATCGTCTGTTCGATCTTGGTGACCGCTTCGGGCTCGGTAAGCTTTTCCACCGTCGCGACTTCGCGCGACATGCGCTCGATCGCTGCTTCATAAAGCTGACGCTCGGAATAGGACGGCTCGGGCTGCGAATCGGAACGGTAGAGATCGCGGACAACCTCTGAAATCAGGATCAGGTCGCCGGAATTGATCTTTGCTTCGTATTCCTGCGCGCGCCGGCTCCACATGGTCCGTTTGACCCGGGCCCGGCCCTTGACCGTATCCAGCGCCTTCTTGATGGTCGCCTCGTCGGCCAGCTTGCGCATGCCGACGGAATTGGCCTTGCCGACCGGAACGCGCAGCGTCATCTTGTCTTTTTCGAACAGGATAACAAATAGCTCAAGTGTCGTACCCGCCACCTCCTGCTCGTCGATATCGACAATCTTGCCGACACCGTGTGAGGGGTAGACGATACTTTCGCCAGTCTTGAAACCCTGACGCTGCACTGTCTTCTTTGCCGTCATACGCTTGCAACTCCTAAATGGTTTGGCCCGATTGGTCTGGAACAACCCGGTGGCTCGGCCGGGCGCTCAAAGATACGGTATCCGCGCAAACAAATATTTGCTGGCGCGGTGTGATCAAGCGCGCAAAACGCGTCATCGCTGCGAACGAAAAAGCAGCAATGCAATGGCACCCATTCACTCTTTCTGGATTTTTCCCGAAATACCGGCTACGTTGGATCTCTCTGTATATAGCATAAAAATCCGCGAAAATCAATGGGTTGCCGCAGTGGCGAAGACGCTGGCCGCAGATCCCGGCGGCTTGTATCAAGCGTGCCGCAGCGTCACTACGGCGGCGATCAGTCGCCTTCGCCCGGTTCGGACGAAAAGTATTTTTCAAATTTGTTGTCCTCGCCGTCGAATTTCTCGGCATCGGAGGGCGAATCACGCTTGATC
>SMVA01084186.1_pt1 | contig 13511 bp, 9 predicted proteins | sample 2456451 | NCBI WGS metagenome assembly SMVA01 (sample SAMN11095933, study PRJNA526329) | marine sediment metagenome | biome: Marine sediment; feature: Surficial sediment; material: Deep marine sediment; isolation source: Hadal surficial sediment | place: Pacific Ocean | collected 2014-05 | depth 0-1...
ACCGACTTTTGGATGATGTTTATCATGTGGGCCGTGATGATGGTTGCCATGATGGTGCCATCGGCCATGCGTATGGTGATGATTTACTCGCATGTGGTTGCCAAGGAGAAGACGCAAGGCTCTCTAATCACTCCAACCCTGGCATTTGCATTAGGTTATGTTGTCGTCTGGAGCCTGTTTAGTCTCATCGCCACGTTTCTACAATGGGGGCTCGAATCAGCAGCCCTGCTTTCACCCATGATGGTAACCACCAGCAGCAGCCTCGGTGCAGGTTTATTGATTGCCGCCGGTATTTATCAACTAAGCCCACTCAAAGATACCTGCCTTAAGTATTGCCAGTCGCCTGCTATGTTTATTGCGGCGCACTATCAAAAAGGCGTCATTGGTGCTTTCAAAAATGGTTTAACCCATGGCGTCTATTGCCTTGGGTGTTGCTGGTTAATAATGGGTTTGTTATTTGTAGGCGGCGTGATGAATCTTATTTGGATACTCGCCATCAGCCTGTTTGTGCTGGCGGAAAAACTGTTGCCTGCAAAGATAGTCACCAGTCGCATCACCAGCTCAACCATGATACTGGCGGGTGTCGTTTATCTCGCTACTTCTTAACAGGAAAATTAATATGAGACTTGAAGATAAAGTGGTAGTGATCACCGGCGCCTCCGGTGGCATCGGCTCGGCCGCTGTCGAAAAATTCGTCGCCGAGGGCGCACGAGTACTGGCGGCTGATATTAACCGCGAAGCTGCCGAAAAAGTGGCGGCGCGTTTCGGTGACGAGGTTGTCGCCGGGGCCGTCGATGTCACTGACTACGCCCAGGTGGCCGGAATGATTGACCAGGCGGTGGAACACTTCGGCACCCTGGATGTGGTGTTGAACAATGCCGGCATCGGCAATGCCAAAATGCTGCTCGATCACGACCCGGCGGAAGACTTCGACTCGATTTGCAAGGTTAACCAGAATGGCGTCTATTACGGCATTCACGCCGCCGCCAAAAAGTTTCAGGCGCTGGGCAAGCCCGGGGTGATCATCAATACTTCCTCGATCTACGGCACCATGGCCGCGGAAATGACCTTTAGCTACAACACCAGCAAAGCGGCCGTGGATATGATGACCAAGTGTGCTGCCCTGGAATTGGCGCCGCTCAATATTCGCGTGGTAGCCGTGGCTCCTGGCCGGGTAGATACGCCCATGCTTCGCCAGTATGAGGAGCTCGGCCTGTGGGAACATATCCGCCGAGAGCAAATGCGCGGCAAGTTTACTCAGCCGGCCGAGATTGCCAACGTCTTTGCTTTTCTCGCCTCGGAAGAATCCAATTGTATCAACGGCGTCACTGTCATGGCGGATGACGGTTTCCTCCAGTTCAAATACCCCTTGTTGCCAGAGGAATGACACGACTATCTGTCTGGCATTGAACGTATGCTGCTTCAGGCTCAATCCCTATTGGAAAAACTAATACTTGAATAATATTCAAAAAAGTTTATGCTGTCTGATTTAGGCACGGCCTGGTCTGGCCATCCAACGGGTAGAAGTTGGAACCTGGAATGCAGCAAGGCCATAGAGGATATGAAATGACGGCAAGGACAAAAAAGAGGGAAACTGAGGGCGAAACTCCAGAGGTCGCAAGACGTGCTGTAGAGGCGCTGGAAGCTGCCGAAGATATCGGTGAATTCGATCTTGAGGGCACGATTGAAACTCTCGGCCGAGTGATTGATCCCAAAGTGGCGGCCAGGGAGGCCATTGTGCTGGTAAAGGAATTGCTGTCTATCCTGCGCGGTACGTCTGACGTTGCTCCTGATAAAAGGGACTGGCGATTCAAGGACGCTGCCTGGAGCGAGAACCCTTTCTATAAGCGGCTTGGACAGTCCTATCTGGCGACGTATAAATCGCTGAATAATCTTATCCAGGAGGATGCGCACTGGCGGGATCGCGAGCGCGCTAAATTTGTAGTGGAGGTCTTGTGTAGTACGCTGGCGCCGACCAATACGCTACTGGGTAACCCGGCTGCCTTAAAAAAGGCCTTCGAAACGGGTGGAAAGAGTCTGGTGCGAGGCGCGAAAAACTTTATCCACGACCGCCGCCACAATGGTGGTATGCCCAGAATGGTTGATGCGACGGCATTCAAGCTGGGCGAGAATATGGCAGCGACCCCCGGGTCGGTGGTGTTCCGCAACGAGGTACTTGAACTGTTGCAGTATACGCCGACAACGTCACAAGTTGCGTCGACTCCCGTGTTACTGATTCCAGCGCAAATCAATAAATATTACTTTACCGATCTGGCACCCGGAAGGAGCCTGGTGGAGTATGCCGTCAGCCGTGGAATACAGATGTTTGTTGTGAGTTGGCGCAATCCTACTGAAGCGCAAGCCGATTGGGACCTGGACACCTATATCTCAGCCTTGCTTGAAGCGACCGATGCCGTATGCGCAATTACTCGTTCAAAAAAACTGAATACAATAGGGTTCTGCGCCGGTGGTATCACCATGTCAGTCCTGTTGGCATACATGGCGGCAAATGGTGATGAGCGCGTCAATGCCATCAGTTACGCGGTCACTTTGTTGGACTGGGATATTGAAGCTCAAGTGGGCATGCTGCATTCCGAGCGCTTGGTTTCATTGGCGAAATCGCGGACCAGGAAGAAGGGGATTATTGCCGGGAAAGATCTCGGTAATTTGTTTGCCTGGTTTCGGCCAAATGAATTGATCTGGAATTATTGGGTGAACAACTATCTCATGGGGCTCGATCCACCCAGCTTCGATATTTTGGCCTGGAACGACGATAGTACCAACTTGTCGGCGGGCCTGCATGTGCAGTATCTGGATCTGTTCCTGCACAATAGTTTGACAAAGGCAGATAGCTTGAAGGTACTGGGTACACCCATCGACCTCGGCAGGATAAAGAGCGATGCGTTCGTCACCGGTGCAATTACCGATCATCTCACGCCCTGGCAGGGGTGTTACCAAACGACTCAGCTAATGGGTGGCAAGAGCACGTTTGTTCTGAGTAATGCCGGACACATCGCCAGCCTGGTGAACCCTCCGGGCAATCCGAAGGCAAGTTACTCTATCGGGCCAGCGTCCTCGCCCGATGCGCAGGTCTGGAGGGAAAAGGCTGACAAACGGCAAGGTAGCTGGTGGGAGGCTTGGGCGGATTGGGTCACTGAGCGAGGGGGTGGCGAAAAAAACGCGCCGAAAAAACTGGGCAACAGGCGGTATCCGCCGCTCGAGAATGCGCCGGGTACTTACATTTTAGAATAGTGGCGAATGCTGTTATGGACACTCAAGTCCGCCAACGGATGCAGGCCGGTCTAGAGGCTGAACACCGGCGCAAGGGTCCGCCCCGAGACTTTCCGACGCTGCCCGACATCCCCGTCGGGCGGTACGCGGAGGCTGAATTCCTGGCCTTGGAACGGCAGCGGCTTTGGTCTCGCTCCTGGCTCTATGCCGGACACCTGGACGAACTGCCTGAACCCGGCAGCTACAAACTGTGGCAACGCATCGGGGTACCGATACTGATCGTCCGTGACCAAAGCGGAAACGTTCAGGCCTTCTACAACAGTTGCCGGCACCGGGGCGGGCCTCTGGTGGAGCAAGACAGCGGTACCTTGGGCGGGGGGCTGGTCTGCCGTTACCACGGCTGGTCCTATGGTTTGGATGGCCAGTTGAAAGGAGTGCGTGACCGGTCCGATTTTGTCGGGCTGGATGCCACTTGCCGTAACCTGATATCGCTCAATTGCCAGCTGCTGGGTAACTGGATATTCGTCAACCAGGATCCGCAAGCCCCGGACCTGAAGACCCACCTCGGCCCCGTTTACGATTATTTCGACTCCTTGGCCATCTTGGATCTGCGTCTGGTGCACCAGCAAACTTACCCGGTGCAATGCAATTACAAAATGCTCCTGGAGGGATTTCTGGAGGTCTATCATCTCCACACTCTGCACGATGACACCGCTCACCGCTTTCTGGACTACCGGTGCAACCATATCCAACTCTGGCCCCATGGACACTCGCTCATGCTCACTGCCAACCGACGTGAGGACTGGGTAGATCCGGGTGCCCGGGGTATGCCCGAGATATCCGGAATCTCCGATCTCGAGCGGAAAAGCAATCCCAGCTTCAATTTGTTCCCCAACCTGATCACGCCGGTGGCGGCCACCGCGCTGCCCTTCAACCTCATCTGGCCGGTGAGCGACGACAGCGCCTTGTTGGAAGTCGTGTGGTTTGCCCCGAATGCGAGCAATGACGACGAGCAGAGCAGCTGGGATCGGCGCCTGGAAAACTACGAGCGGATAATCCGCGAGGATATGGTCATAATAGAACAGATGCAGAAATCGGTGAATTCACCTGGTTTCCAGGGTATGCCCCTTAGTTACCAGGAACGGCGCATCTACCACTGGCACGAAGAACTGGATCGGCGCATTGGTGCGGAGCGGATTCCGGCTCGGCTGCGCGTGCAGCCGACTCTGGGACCCTGGGTGACATAGAGCTTGAAGGTGGTTTTTACGATGAAACCTGTTCCGACGAAAGCAAGATATTTTTTTATCTGCCTACTGATCCTCCAGTTTTCTCCGGTTAATGTCAGCAGCGATGTAAATGCCACCAGGTTCTGGCACGTGGGTATGGTGGTAAAAAACATGGATCTCATGCACCGATTTTATACAGAAGTATTGGGTCTGGAAAATGTCACGGATCTGGCATTTTCAGATGCACAATCGGTCCCGGCAATACAGGGTGTCACGCCGCTGGCGGGTCTTGATGGCCTGATGGGTATAAAAGGAAGCAGAACTGTAATCCGTCATTATTCCGCCCCAAATTATGATCAATTTCTGGAATTCATACATTTCCCGGACCACGCCAGTGATCAGGTAGATCGTCATGTTTATAAACCCATGGGTTGGAATCATATCGGTCTCCAGGTCGGGAGCATTGATTCAATCCTGACAAAAATGAAATCGACCCGGCTTGGAACGGTTGTGGGCGGGCCAACGATACTCAAGGAATTTAACAACAATCTGTTCTTAATGCTGAAAGATCCGGAAGGTAATATCGTCGAGCTTTATGAGATCTCGAAGGAATAATGGAGGAACTGCCTGTTTTCTCGGTGTCAGGCACGGCGCCTGTCGCTTTAAATCGTCCATTATTGACCACAAATGAATCAACATAACGAGCTTGCCATAAATTTGAATATTATTCAAATTTGTGTATACTGGCAAATTCGGGCGTGGCCGTCTGGGCATCCGGCTGGTATTAAAAGGGTACGCCGTGATCCGAGCGCAAACGTTGCCAAGCTCAACTAGAGCGGTGATTTTAGGATATGAGCGAAAAACTATTATCGGACACCAATGAGCAGAGCGTGGGTCAGCCGTGGGGTTGCAATCGTGGGTGACAATCCATCCAGGGGCGACAGACAGCAGAGGCATGCATCAGCGATACTTGAGGCCTTCGAGAAACATCAATCGGCGCTGAAGCGGTTCATCTCCCGGTTCTTGACCAATTCGCAGGACATCGAAGACGTGGCCCAGGAGGCCTTTCTGCGTGCCTACAGCGCAGAGCGGGATACCGACATCCAGCAGCCAAAATCATTCCTGTTCCGGATTGCCAAAAATGTTGCGGTGTCCGAACTGAGATCAAAATCACGCCAAATTACCGACTATATAGAGGATCGGGCTTCCTCGGACGTCTTAGTAGGCGAGTGGACGTTGGAAGACGAGGTTTCGGCGCAACAAAAACTCGGGATACACTGCGAAGCGGTCGCGGCACTGGCGCCTCAGTGCCGTCGGGTTTACCTTATGCGTAAAGTCTATGGTATGCCGCACAAAGAAATTGCTGAACGCTTGGATATTGCTGTGAGCACGGCGGAAAAACATTTGATGAAAGGTGTGGAACTCTGCGATCTCTATGTGAGGGCAAGAATGTCGGCTGACGGCAGTCGCTCTCCACAAGCACGGTACAAGGGTCGCAAAGGAGGGCGCCACTAGTGGAAAACGTCTACGCATTTGCCAGTCGCAAAACCGTTGAGGGGGAGGCCCGCGAATGGTTGATCAGACTTGACGGTGACGACGAGCCAAGCCAGCGCGATATCGCCGCCTTGCACGAGTGGGTCGACCGCAGCCCGGCTCACCGCGAGGAGCTGCTGCGCATTTGTGCCTTTTGGGACGATGCTAATATCCTCTCTGAGCTGGCCATTCCCCTGCACAACAAAGCCCAAAGTCGCGTCCAGGTTAGCCGGAGATTCTTCAGCGGTCTGTTGACTCCATTGTTGGCTTTCAATCGCGCCAGTGCTGTGGCGGTCGTTTGCCTGCTGGGTATAACGATTGCATTGACATCCTGGCGCTTTCCCCAGTCCAATACCGCTACCAACGGCGTCTACGCAACCGCAAAAGGCGAGTTGCAGGTGCAAACCCTGGCAGACGGCTCATTGATTCAGATCAACACCGACAGTCAGTTAAAGGTGGATTTCAGTGATACGGTGCGCGCAGTCAGGCTGATGCGGGGCGAGGCGCACTTCGATGTCACTCGCGACCCCGATCGACCATTTGAAGTCTATGCCGGCAAGGGGATGGTTAAGGCCGTGGGGACTGCGTTCTCAGTACGCCTGAGCCAGGACTACATCAAAGTCACAGTCTCTGAGGGGCGAGTTGACCTGGCAGCAATTGTTGAAGATCCCATAGAAACACAGGCTGAGCTATCCGCTAGCGGAGCGAGACCCGGCGCCTCCAGCGCCCACGGCAGGTCTGGGCCCACGCTCAGAAAAATCGGCTCCCTGGGCCATGGGCAAAGTGCAACCTTCAGCAACCAGGCGATTCGAGCTGAGTATAGCGACAGTGCTGATTCAGGCAGCAACATTGTCCCGGAAATCAGTACCTTGGCCGAACAGGAGCTTGCCCGTCAGCTGTCCTGGCGCGAGGGTTACCTGGTTTTCGCCGGCGATCCGCTGAGCTATGTGGTCGACGAAGTGAACCGCTATACGTCCATCACTATCGAAATTGCCGATCCGACGCTAAATCAACTCAGAATTGGCGGGCGGTTTAAAGTCGGCGAGCTGGAGGCTATGTTAGATGTTCTGGAGACCAGTTTCGGAATACAGGTGAGTCGGCTCGATGATCGACACATTCAGCTACTGCCAGCACAGCAATAGTCTCAATCAGTACCCCATCTCCTCTGCAAAATATTGCGCAAACAAAGCCGCTGTTGGTTTGTCGAGAATATTGGCAGTCTTTACTTCGCAAAATGAATTTGAAAATAATTCAAATAGTAGTAGAGGATTTGACGCACTCAGGCGACATACATCTGGTAAGGCCACCATGAAAGCCAGGCAGCTGTACCCAGGTTGCAGACGGATAGGATGGGGGGTGAATGTCAGGCCTGCAGTGCAATATGCATTAACTGTACTATTGCTTGCCACTTGCCTGAGTGCGAAAGCGACGATCGACAGGGCGCAAGTTTACAACATAAACCTGCCTGCACAGAGCGTCGCTGAAGCTTTGACCAGCTTATCGGAACAAACCGATGTGCTGGTTCTCTTCTCCTACGACGTCGCCGAGGCTCGAAAGGGAAACCATGTTGTGGGGAAATTTACACTTCAAGGTGCGCTGGACTTGTTGTTGCAGGGCACAGGGCTTTCAGGTGGTCTTTCCGATAAAGGTGTGCTGACGATTTCACTACAGAAATCTGATACCGATAATGAGGGGAAAGATGCGATGAGTAACGGAAAGAATATTTGGACAGTGATGTTCGGGTTCCTGCTTGGGACTAGTGGTGCCCAGGTGGTGACGGCGCAAGACCAGGGGGATGGTGGTTCCAGGAGCTACACCATTGAAGAAGTCATCGTCTCCGCGCAAAGACGCGACCAGAATGTGCAGGACGTGGGGATCGCGATAACCCAGTTTTCCGGTGACGACATGCGTGAATTACGTATGGTGCGACCCGAAGATCTTGCCGCTCAAACACCGGGTTTGGATATCAAGAATGGCCTGGGCAACTTCAACCCGATCTTTACCATTCGCGGCATCGGACTCAATGATTACAACGTCAACAACAACCCATCGGTTGGTGCCTATTTGGATGAAGTTTATATGCCTAACGGTGCGTACTTGGCGTTCTCCTTGTATGATATGGGGCGCGTCGAAGTGCTCAAAGGGCCACAGGGAACCCTGTTTGGTCGCAATACAACAGCGGGTGCAATCAACTTTTTCACCGAAAGACCCACAGAAGAATTTGAAGCCTTTATCCAGATGGACTACGGACGCTGGAATACCCTCAATTTGGAAGGGGCTATCAGTGGGTCGCTGTCTGATACGGTGAGGGGGCGTTTGGCTTTCGACATCAATTCTTCCGATGGTTATTACAAAACCAATGGCAACACGGTTGCCGGAGGTGAGGTCGGGCCTTCAGCCTCTACCTTTGATGGCCAATTTGGCCAAACCTGTACTGCGCAGGATTGTATTCCACCCAACCCGGTGGTAGAGAGTGACAGTGACTTCTTCGAGCAAGAGAACTATGCGATACGCGGGAGTTTAGAGTGGGATCCCTCGGATACCGTGTCGGTATTTGTGACGGGACATTATTCAAACGATAGTTCGGATAACCTGGTGCGCAGCATGGCAGAGGACGCTGTCGATAGAAATGGCTTCAGCCCCACAGACGATGATCCTTTCACTGTAGACTCAAACCTCGATCCAGAGGTCGACATCGATGGCTATGGCGGTGCGCTGACTATTGCCTGGGAACTGGATACCGTAACCCTGCACTCGGTGACAGGTTACGAGACGATTGACCGCATGATTCCTTTTGATGACTCAAGCCCCTGGCGTATTGTCGATCAGATATTTTTTGACGACGCGGAATTTTACAGCCAGGAATTGAGATTGTCCTCGAACAGCGACGGGCCTTTTTTCTGGATGGTCGGTGGTTATTATTCTAATGAGGACTTGACGTTTCAAAAGGATATACTCGGCCTTGACTTTGTGGTGCGGACAACAATTCTCACCGTGTTTGATCAGGATGCAGAATCCTACGCGGCATTTGCGCATACGGAATACGACTTGAACGAGCAGTGGAAACTCACCGTCGGCACGCGTTACACCCGGGATGAAAGGTCTTATTCGGGTGGTTCATTTACGGAAGACCCCTATGGTATAGATTTGGCGGGCGTCTTTTTCTCAGCGCCACAGCAAAGCAGTGGTGATTTTGATGAGGACTACGTCGACGGAAAAATCGCCCTGGATTGGACGCCAGAAGAGGATGTTCTTTACTATGCCAGCATAAGTCTGGGACACAAGGGTGGTGGCTATGATGGTTCCACGATCACAGATCCGAGCTCATTCATCCCCTTTGAGGCTGAAGAGGTTTTGGCGTATGAAATCGGCATGAAGAGCACGCTGCTTGATAGTACCTTGCAGCTGAATGTGTCTGCCTTTTTTTACGACTATGAAGATATGCAAGCAGAATCCGAGAGCGAAGTGCTTCCAGGTGTGTTTGAGAGTATCAGAGCCAACGTCGGTGAAGCCGAAATATACGGTATTGACGCCGATTTGTGGTGGAGGCCGACCGAGGGCCTGGATATCAAGGTGGGGGCTGCCTATCTGGATACCGAGCTCACCAGTTGGAATTCAACAGACCCGGAAGAAATTGATGCTCACGTGGGTAATGAAATTCCCGACGCACCGGAGTTTACTGCCAACGGTATGATTCGGTACGAGTGGCCTGTTGCCGACGCACTGTTAGCGTCGGTCATGTTCGACGCCAGCTACAATGCGTCTACCTTCAAAGATATCGGCAACACAGATTACCTGGAACAGCCTTCCTATTGGCTGGCAAATGCACGGGTAGCTGTCGGTTCTGAAGGAGGGGATTGGAATGTCGCCCTTTATGTCAAGAATATGTTTGACGAAGAATACATCCGTCAAGCGTTTGACAACTTTGGAGAAGCCTGGGTTTATGAAACCTGGGGCGCGCCGCGTACTTATGGGATTATCGCTATTAAGCATTTTTAACACCACCTGAAGACTGGGACTTTTCTCCTTGGGGGCAGCTGCGGTGAGATTCACCGTCGCTTCCCCTCTTTTTTATACCCCTACCTGATCACGGCTTGTCTCTAGTGATGCTAAAGTAATCCAGGACCTGACCGTGCTCATCGACAAAGCGAGAGGTCAACACGGTGCGGCTCGCATCTAGCACAACCGACCCTTTCAGCGCGATACCGTTGCTACGATAACCTGATTCCGTTGCCGGAAAAGATCTGTGGGCAGGATGTTTTAACCAATTTGGCAAACTGCAACCCATCGTTTGTCCTTCCGGGCAAGGTTTTTCCTTGTCGGCTTTGCCTGCGCTACCGGCTACCGTATAGATAACCTTATCATCGACTCCGCTGGCGCGACTTAGCTGTGCATAGGTATCCTCGCCCTGCCCGAGTGAGGGTTGTGCCTGGTTGTTGAGTTCTGTGTGCTTTTTTGCGTCAAAGGTGCTGGAGTCTCCGTAAAGGCCGTGAAGATACCAAGAACGTTCGTAGGAATGGGCGTGGCCGCTATAAATCACGTCGACACCGTATTCTTCGAAAACGCGGACGAAGGCCTCACGCATGTCTATCTCGCTTTGCTCGACATCGGAGTCGTGGTTTACTCCCTTGGAATAGGGTGGGTGGTGAAAGATGACGACGGTCCAGTCCAGGGTGTTGCTGCTCAAGTCATCGATTAGCCAGTCGCGCATCGTGGTCCTCTGCACTTCGTCGCGGTTCGACAGTTGGGAATCCAGACTTACGATGTGGACGTTGCCGTAATTGAACGCATAGTATTGCTCTGTCCCGCTGGGAACTCCACCGAGTTCTCCTTTGCTCGGTAGGGTGAAAATATCGAGATACGGCAGCCCGTTGGGTTCCGGTCCGTCGCCGTCGCTGTCGTAACTATCTGGGTCAGCCGATTCACTGGTGCCACCTAGATAACGCATAACCGGCCCCGTTTTACAATCAGGTATTTTTCGATATTGACAGATATTGAACAGTGGGCCGACACCCATTTCGTGATTGCCGATAGTCGGCCAGGTGGCTGTAGACTTTATGATGTCCGCATAGATATCAAAGTAGGCGCCTTGCCATTGTTCGTCTGTGCCCTCCAGGTAAGCATTGTCTCCGAGCAGTAACACGAGATCCAAGGGTTCGTTTTTTGCTTGCTCCTGGTTGTACTTGAGGAAGCCGTTCATGACCTCGACTGCTTCTCCCGGGTGGCTGGAATGGCCCCCACTAATTTCCGTTGCGGTCCCGGAATCACCCAGTAGCCATATGTGCGTATTGCCGTCGCCTGGCAGCTTACCGGGTAGAGGAGCCGTCCGGAACTCCTGGCCTGTGCCTCCGGTAGGCGCTCCGCCGATAGAATAGTAATACACAGTATCTGGTTCGAGTCCGGTTAGTTTTACCAGCTTATGCCCCCCGATGAATTCTGCAGCTACAGAAATATTGAGGCGTTCGACATCTACACCAATACACGCGACATCGGCCTCGCCTCGCCATTTGATGATGGCGCTGTCAAAGGAGACCTGCTGGAGAAATAGTCGACTGGGTGGAAGCTCCGTCCGGTTACAAACGGGATTTTCATCCCGGTTCGCCGAAGTGCAACTCGCCCACGCGAGACATATCGTTAACAGGAACACGACCTTGCCAATTGGCGTGCGACCCCGGTGTTTTTCCTTTGCTTTGCTGCACATTCTCGGTGGGCGTGGAAAAGTGCGCACGGGTTCGATGCCGTCTGCCATCCAGTATGATCCAAAAATAAAATCCATATATGAACGCCTGGTGATCGCGGGCAAGCCCGAAAAAGTAGCACTCGTAGCTTGTATGCTCAAGCAGCTAACTGACTTGAACACCATGATGAAAAATGGCACTCACTGGGAAGAGAAACTGGCTTAAGTCCTTGCCTGGGTAGCATAGTCACTTGTCAATGCCCCCCGCTCCGATGCCCAGAATACCCCCTTAACAGAACGAAGGCCTTTTTTCCTGGCTCGAATCGCCAATTTTTTTGCTTTATTCTCACCATAAGTTTTAACCGAGAAGCTGACGCTGGCGCTTTCACTGTTGCCATTAGGCCAATTAGCCTCCCAGTACGAAGTTTTCTTTACGGTACCGTCGCGCAGCACATAGCTCTTGTTGTAGGTATAAACGCCCGAAATTCCGCTTCTGTTATTGTTGCGAATTATTGAGCAAAACTGTTGGCGGGTCATGGGTGGATATTTCACCAATAACTCATCGCGAAAAGCTTTGGCAAGTCGCAGAGCCCTGCCTTTGCCAGAATGCTTTTTGTCGGGGAAGTTTTTGACATGCAGCGTTCCCCGTCTGCGCAAGCTAACCCGCCATGCATGTGCATTGTGAATAGTGTCATCTATACGCGATATGGCGTACATCACCCTGGAGCGTCTCTTATTGTGCATCGTACAGTCCCGTTATGATTGAGGGGCGGTAAATTGCCCATGGCAATCCCCTATGTTTTTGGTGCCTGGAAGTAGCTCATGTTTAGTTTGGGGCAAATAGTTAATGCCGCCGTGCGAAATAGTGAATTAATAGACATTTGTTGCTACCCATCTCACGATTTGAATTATATTCAAAAACTATTGTAATTGATTTGCTGATGATGTCAAAGGGAAATTAGTAAGAGCTACGGGTAGCGCATACCTTCACAGCCTGACCAGCTTGTACAATTTCGCCGGGTTCTCACATAACTTGAATAATATTCAAATATGTGCATACTGACTGACCAAAGCAGGGCCCTGTGTGGTCAGGCAGTTGGCAGAAAGAGGCACACTATGAAATGGACGAAACCCCTGCGATTTGCTGGCCTTGCGGCTGTGATGACGGTGTCTGCCCAAGTCGAAGCCGCATTAGCTATCTCTTTGGCTACGCAGGCTGATGCGGGCAAACAGCATTACAATCGCTATTGTGCTGATTGCCACCGACCAAGCCTGCGCGGATCTGCTCATGGACCGGAGCTCGCCGGCACAGAGTTTCTGGGTATATGGGGCTCTCGCAGTACCGAGGATTTATTCCTGCGCATCAAAAACACCATGCCACCGGGTGGTAATGCTGACTTGGCCGACGGGGACTATCTCAATGTGGTTGCTTATATTCTTCAAGCCAATGGCGGCGTCGTTGGCCCCGATGCCTTAAGTATGGAGGCGCCGAGAATTATCGGCAGCGGTGAGGTGGCTGCCAGTAATCCATCCAAATGGCAGTCCTTTGATTCTCCCGACAGCATTGATGTGAGTACTGAGCGCGTGTCGGGATTTGTCAACAAGGTTGCCAGTGCGTTTACCCCGGTGAGCAAGCAGACGCTGGCACAGCCGCCGGCGGGGGATTGGCTGAGCTGGCGACGGACGCTTGATGGGCAGGGCTACAGCCCGCTGGCACAAATAAATCGCAAGAACGTGCATGAGCTGAAATTGGCCTGGGCAGTTACGATGCGCGAGGGCAGTAATCAGCCCACGCCGCTGGTGCGCAACGGCGTTATGTTTCTCACCCATCCGGGTAATGTAGT
>SMVA01150064.1_pt1 | contig 13510 bp, 10 predicted proteins | sample 2456451 | NCBI WGS metagenome assembly SMVA01 (sample SAMN11095933, study PRJNA526329) | marine sediment metagenome | biome: Marine sediment; feature: Surficial sediment; material: Deep marine sediment; isolation source: Hadal surficial sediment | place: Pacific Ocean | collected 2014-05 | depth...
ATCAAAAGCAGGACCGATTAATTGACCCTGCTTAAATCCTCCCACACACGAAAGTGTACTCGTTCCATGTGAACCACCCTGGCTAACATCCGGATCGTTATCCACAAAATCCCACTTTGCAATAATGTTCATCGAACTAAAAACTTCGTGTGCAAGATTATCAAACCCGGCATCCATTGAACAAATGGTAATGCCCTGACCTGTAAATCCCATATCGTGCACCGCAGGCACATTAATTTGATTTAACTGAGTGAATGATTGACCATAGTCAATTGTATTAACTCCTTCGGGTTGAATATGCAGATTGCCTTGAGGCTGATCATTCCAATTTTTTTCAATTGAGTAATCCGATTTAAATCTGCCAACAAGATCTAAGTTTTTTACCAATGAAAGCTGGGATATCAGTCCTATTTCTGATTTAGTTGCATAACCGCTCACACCGTTAAACCATTTTGATTTTTGCTTTACTTTAAAACCTAAATTTTCAACGTCTTCAATATATTCACTGTTTACTGGCAGGTCCATATTGCTGATAAGTTCATCCGGAGGTAATACTTTGGCTCTGCGTTTAAGTGATTTTTCACTAACAACAGATTTAGGATTGGCAAAATATGAAGAGAGATTTTCACCTTTATCCTTAAAGAAAACCCATACTAATAACTCGTCTTTATCCGAGCTTGCATTTAATAAATCATTAAGCTGTGGTGTTGTTTTGTTAAAATTTGACTGTGCAAAAATTGATACAGACATCAACATCGAAAGGAATGTAATAAAAAATCTCATTTCATTTTCCAGAATAGATTAATATTAATTTTATTAGCTAACTCGTGTTCCGCTCTTTACGGAATTACTTACTGTTAAAACTTCCAAATTTCCCCCCTCATTTTCTACTGCTAAAATCATCCCTTTCGATTCTTCCCCCATAAGCTTTGCCGGTTGGAGATTTGCAACGATAACAACTTTTTTACCTATAATTTCTTCCGGTTTATAACTTAGTGCAATCCCGGCAACAACCTGCCTTACTTCATCCCCAAGTTTTACTTTTAATTTTAACAGTTTTTTACTTTTCTTTATTTTTTCAGCTTCAATAACTTCAGCAACTCTAAGTTCGGTTTTCATAAATTCGTCGTAGCTGATAAGATTATTCTTACCGGATTGGGATTTACCACCACCGAGTTTTTGTATCTGTTCTTCTATCATTTTATCCTCTATTTGAGGGAAAAGAATTTCCGCTTTATTTAATTTATGTCCTGTTAGAAGATTTTCATCACCACATTTATCCCAGGATGTTGGTTCTGTATTTAACATTCCAAATATCTTTTTTGATGAAAAAGGTAAAACGGGTTCAAATAATTCTGCCAGGGTATAAATATTCTGAAGGCAAATGTTAATTGTAGTGCTGCATTTTTCATTATCAGTTTTTACAGTAAGCCATGGTTCCGAATCATTAAAATATTTGTTCCCCGCACGTGCAAGATTCATAATTTCATTTGTGCCATTTTTAATTTTATACCGCTCAAAGTATCCGGAGATTTTTTGTGGGTATTCTGAAATAGTTTCTATCATCTTTTTATCCATTTCATTCAATACACCCTTCGGCGGGACTTTACCTTCAAAATGTTTGTGTACAAAAGTAAAAGTACGGTTTATGAAATTTCCGAAAATAGCAGCAAGCTCGCTGTTGTTTTTTGCCTGAAATTCTTTCCACTGAAAATCGGTATCTCTATTTTCCGGTAAATTAGCAGCCAAAGTATAACGCAGCGGATCGGCGGGAAAGATCTTTAGAAAATCAATTGCATCAACACCCCAATTTCTGCTTTTGGAAAATTTCCTGCCTTCAAAATTTAAAAATTCATTTGCAGGCACATTTTGCGGCAGACAATACTTTTCTTTTTCACCATCATTCCACGCCATAAGCATTGCCGGGAAAATGATGCAATGAAATACAACATTATCTTTCCCTATAAATGCAATGTACTTAGTGTTCGGATCCTGCCAGTATTCTTTCCAAAGATTCGGTTTGCCAATTTTCTCCGAGTATTCTTTTGTGGATGAAATATATCCCAGCACTGCCTCAAACCACACGTAAATTACTTTTCTTTCAGAATGATCCAATGGAACTTTCACTCCCCAATCGAGATCACGTGTTACGGCTCTGTCTTTCAATCCATCGTTGAACCAACTGCGGCAATACTGCAGTACATTATCTTTCCAACCATATTTATCATTCATTTCATTAATATAATTTTCAAGCCGCTGCTGATAATTTCCCAAGGGGAAAAACCAATGGGCAGTTTCTTTCAGAATAGGCGATTCGCCGCTTATTTTACTTTTAGGATTCTTAAGTTCTTTCGGTTCATATAACGCACCGCAATTTTCGCATTCGTCGCTTCTTGCTTCTTCAAATCCGCAGTTGGGACATGTACCTTCAACATATCTATCGGGCAGGAACATTTTGTTTTTTTCATCATAAAACTGAAGTGTCTTTTTCTTTTTCAGTATTCCCTGTTTATAAAATTCTAAGAAGAATTCTTTTGCGGTTTTGTGATGAATAGGTAAACTTGTTCTCGAATAATTATCGAAGCTCATCCCGAACATTTTAAATGCATCGTAATTTAGTTTGTGATAGCGATCTATAATAACCTGCGGTGAAACATTTTCTTTATCTGCACTGATAGTAATTGGAACACCATGTTCATCAGAGCCACTGATGTAAATTATGTCATCACCCTTAAGCCTCTTGTAACGCACATAAATATCCGCGGGTAAATATGCCCCGCTAAGATGCCCAAGATGAATTGGTCCGTTTACATAAGGCAAGGCAGATGTTACAAGTATCTTTTCTTTTGCCACGATTATTTCTGTAATTTTTTAAAAATAATTTTAAATATACTGATTAGAAATCGAAATTTTCCAGATTAGATTTTTGTACTGAATTTCAGGATAAATATTAATGAACTCAGCAAAACTCTTTACACTCGCAGCAAACCTTGGTTGTGTTGAAACTTTGATACAACATCCCGCCAGCATTACTCACTTATATATGGGAAAAGAAACAAGATTGGCTGCCGGTATTACAGACGGGTTAGTTCGTCTCTCTGTTGGAATTGAAATGGTTGATGATCTTATTGCTGATTTAGTGCAAGTCCTGGAAAAAGTTAAGAAGCCCATCTTACTGAAATTGGAGCATAAATATGGATCTACTTATTGATGATTTTAATAACTCATGTTACGCAAAGGAATTATTTTTGTCATATTGAACGCAGCTAAATATCTCCAAATAGTGCAAATCGTAAAGCTTGAGATTCTTCACTCCACTCCGTCCCGTTTAGAATGACAATTTTGGATAAGGTAAGTTAATAAGATGAATTGGTTTCGTATCTTATTGGTTGAATTAAATAGATAGTAAGAAATTTGTAAAAATTCAACTGATAATTTTACCTTACCGACTAATCACCCCCACTTACCGAAATTTACTTTCATCAGTTTTTATTATTAGTTATGTTTATACAGAAGTTAAAGCATATAAGGCAGAATAATGAAAAGCAAAGAAAATAGAACAGATAAAAGAGTTTACCTTGGGGGAATATTAATTGTATTTGGCGGAATACTTTTGTTAAACTCTATAGATGTGTTTAATTTTAGAATCGCCCGGGTGATCTTTTCCTTGCCGTTTATAATTACGATGATTGGGATCTTTATTCTTTTAAATACAAACAAAAAATTATTAGGGGGAATTTTAACAGGTGTTGGAATATTTTTTTTAGTGGAAAAAATTGTCCCGGGGTTACACTATCCTATTGGAATAGTTATCCCGGTAATTCTGATAGCTTTTGGAATCTATATAATATTAAAGCAGACACGAAAAAATATTGACGATCCTGAGATGCATGGTTTTCTAAAAAAAGACTTGATCGACGATATTTCGATTTTCGGCGGAGGGTCAAAAATTATATCGTCCGATAACTTTAGAGGTGGAAACGTTACTGCAATTTTCGGTGGATCAGAAATTAACCTGACCGGCTGTATACTTGCAGAGGGAGATCAAATTATAGATGTGCTTTTAATATTCGGCGGTACAACTATTGTTGTTCCAAAAGATTGGAATGTTATTGTTAACGTAACATCAATACTTGGCGGCTTCTCGGATAAAAGTATAAAGGATCCCAATATAATCCCCGATCAATCCAGAACGCTGCACGTAAAGGGTCTGGCTATGTTCGGCGGAGGTGAGGTTAAGAATTATATTTGATGTGTTGAGAAATGTATTCAAATCCAATTCTTAAAAGTTTAAAAAATCTTAATTACTATCTTCTCTTCTGGGCAGTTCTTGCATTTGTTTTTATTTTATTACTTTATTTTGGAACTGAAATTGGTCTTACTGCCTCCGTAGCAGATGGTTTAGTCTTCACATTTTTGCTTGGCGGATTAGGATTAACATTGTGGTATCCTGCCCGTTATATTCCTATAGAAAAAAGTAGTCCGTCAAAAATACTTGTCAGTCATTCCATTGGTGCAGTTATAACAATAATATTATGGTTAGCATTCGGATACATTTTGATGGTAAACATAATTGGATTTGAGGAAAAATATCCAGCATTTCTCTATAGTACATTAGTCTGGAGAATTTTAATCGGACTGCTTTTTTATTCTTTGTTTACCTCATTTTATTATATGATAATTTATTACACTGGTTTTCAGGAAAGGACAATTAAAGAAACGGAACTTAAAAATCTTGTTACCGAAGCAGAATTAAGATCATTGAAATTTCAGATTAATCCTCACTTTATTTTTAACAGTTTAAATTCTATGAGTGCATTGACCGAAATCGATCCCCCAAAAGCAAAAAAAATGATAATAAAGCTTGCGGAGTTTTTAAGGTTTATACTTAAAACGAATGAAATGAATAAAAATTCGCTTAATGAAGAACTGAAAAATATTAGATTATATCTTGATATAGAACAAATAAGGTTTGAAGATAAATTCGAGTATATTGAAGAAATTCATGACGGTTGCAAAAACATTGAAATTCCGAGCATGATTCTTCAGCCGTTATTTGAAAATGCAATTAAACATGCAGTTTATGAAACCCTTGATAAAGTAATCTTAAAACTTACCTGCGGATTACAAGATGATTTTCTAAAGATCATTATGGAAAATAATTATGATAACATAACTCCGGCAAAAAAGGGCGCAGGTATAGGTTTGAAGAATATCCGGCAAAGATTAAAATTAATATATCACAGGGATGATTTATTTGAGACGAAAGTTGACGAAGGAATATTCAGGGTTACTTTATTTATTCCAGTTTCCGATGATTAATTCTTTATTATTCTTGTAAATTAGAAGTTATAGTATATAAGGAAAAAATATCTGCTTTAATTAAACTATTAGGAAGATGAGCAACAAAATAAGAACAATAATAATTGATGATGAGCAATTAGCCCGGTCGATTACCAGGGGCTATCTTTCAAAGCATCCCGAAATAGAAATAATTGCAGAATGTTCAAACGGCTTTGATGCAATAAAAAAAATAAATGAAGAGAAACCGGATTTAATATTTCTTGATATTCAGATGCCTAAAATAAATGGCTTTGAAATGCTTGAACTTCTTGAGGATCCGCCCGTGATAATCTTCACCACAGCTTACGATCAATACGCAATTAAAGCATTTGAAGTTTGTGCGGTTGATTATCTTCTTAAACCATATTCCGAAGAAAGATTTAATGATGCACTTAAAAAAACATATCCCTTTATACACGATAAGCTAGAACAAAACTCAGCAATAAGAAATATAATTGAGCACAATGATGAAAAGATTGAATTCCTGGAGAGAGTTGTTATAAAAGACGGCTCTAAAATCACAATTCTTCCGGTTGATTCAATTAAATGGATTGAAGCCCAGGATGATTATGTAATGATAAACTCAGAGCAGGGCAGGTTTCTTAAAAAGAAAACAATGAAGTACTTTGAAAATCATTTAAATGAAAATATGTTTATCCGCATTCACCGCTCGTACATAATTAATGCAGATTATATCCAGCACCTTGAACAAAAAGGAAAAGAATCTTACCAGCTAATACTTAAAAACGGAAAGGAATTTCCTGTAAGTAAAACAGGGCTGTCTAAATTAAAAAGTACCTTGTAGTTAACCTCTGAAAATATCTTTTTTATTTCGCTCTATTTCTCCCTCTAAATTGAAAGTCTGTTCCCGTATAGATATATTTGCTATCGAATATAACTGAGGATAAAATGATTCTTGATAAAGACCTGCTTTCAATTCAGGAAGCCCGCGAATTGGCACTTAAAGCACATGATGCTCAACTTGAATTTAAACATTACACACAAGAACAGGTTGATAAAATTGTAAAAGCAATGGCAGACGCCGGCTATGAGGCATCGGAGAAACTTGCAAAGATGGCATGTGAAGAAAGTGGTTTTGGTAACTGGCAGGATAAAGTGATTAAAAATCAATTCGGCACAAGAAATGTTTATGAATCAATAAAGAATTTAAAGACAGTGGGAATAGTTGGTGAAGAAGCAAATGGTAAAGTATTAAAAATTGCTGTGCCAATGGGAGTTGTTTGTGCCCTTGTTCCATCAACAAATCCTACTTCAACCGCAATGTTTAAAGCACTTATCTCACTAAAAGGAAGAAATGCTATTGTTGTAAGTCCCCATCCCCGTACATCTAAATGTACTGCCGAATCATTAAAAATTCTTTCCGATGCAGCAGAAAATGCCGGGGCTCCCGCGGGATTGATTCACTGCTTATCTCATCCAACAATAGAAGGAACAGAAGCATTGATGAAGGATAAAAACATTGCGGTGATTTTAGCAACCGGAAGTAACCCTATGGTAAAAGCTGCTTACAGCGCAGGCAAGCCCGCATACGGAGTTGGTTCGGGAAACGTTCCGGCTTTTATTGAAAGAACAGCAAATTATCAAAAGGCAGTTGCAGATATTCTTTACGGTACAACTTTCGATAACGGAACCCTTTGCTCATCCGAGCAATCAATAATAGTTGATGAACCAATTGAAGAAAAAGTTCGGAAAGAAGTAAAATCTCAGGGAGGATATTTTATTAATGCAGTGGAAAAAGAAAAACTGGGAAAAGCAATTCAAACAAATTTCAGAATAAATCCTGAGATAGTTGGAAAGCCTGCAAAATTTATAGCGAACTATGCCGGATTCCCAGTTCCTGAAAATACAAAAGTACTTATTGCAGAATGCTACGAAGTAGGTAAAAACGAGCCGCTCTCAATGGAAAAGCTCTCTCCGATTCTTGCATATTACAAAGTTAACGACTGGCTTGAGGGCTGCCATAAATGTATTGACCTGCTAAGATTCGGTGGTATAGGTCATACAATGGTTATTCATTCTAACGATCAGCCAATAATAATGAAGTTTGCTTTAGAAAAACCTGCCTTTAGAATTTTGGTTAATACAGTTGGTTCGCTAGGTGCTGTTGGATATACAACTTCTCTGGATCCTTCAATGACTTTGGGTCCGGGTACCTGGGGTGGATCAATAATCTCTGATAATTTAACGGCTAAGCATTTAATTAATATAAAAAGTTTGGCATTTGAATCGCATCCTGTAAACGAAGGGAAGAGTGTATCACAATTTGATGTTCAAAGAACCCATGGTACAAGCGATGCGTTTATGCATGAGATTGAAGAAAGACTGAAAGCCAGGGCAGGTAATCCTCCGCTAAAGGATTCTTATCAATACAATATTAAAAAAGAACCGGCGATTAAAAACGATCATCCAAAACCTAAAAGTAAAGTTCAATTTGGTAAAGGTATATCCGAGGAAGAGATTTTAAAAATAATAGATGAGTTTGAGGGAAGAGGTTAAAAAATTGGCTGACGGAGGTTTTCCTCTATGAATTCAATGTCTTTTATACTATTTCCAAAATCTCATTATATATTCCTCTTTAAAAGTCTAGAATCCAATATAAATTTGAAATAACAATTGAGAAATTATTCCGCTTAATCTTAATCATGCCCCGACAAAAAACTTAGAAAACTTCTTCATAGCAACATCAGCAATTATTTCAGCAGCTTCTTTATATGATAACAAAGTTGTGTTCACAACCAGATGATATAATGCCGGATCTTTTATGTCTTTAAAAAAATTTGATTTTAAATATTTCCCGCGAGCAGAATCTTCTTTCTTAATATATGATTCTGCATCCTGTCTGTTCATTTTGTGAACATCCATAATATGTTTTATTCTGTTATCCAGCGGAGCGATTAGCCTTACGTGAAATGCATTTTTTAATTTTGAAGTGATAATATTTCCTCCCCTTCCAACTATAACTACCTTTCCCATCCTTGCAAGCTGCAAAATAGTTTCAGTTGTATGATGTAAAAGTGTCCAATGTGAAGGATGTAATCCAAGGAGTTCATTAACTGCTGAACTCAAATGACTGTATTTATCCTCCTGCAGATATTTGCTTAGTTGTTTCGGCAAGTGATGATCTTCAAGAATTTTTTCTATTAACTTACGATCGAAAAAAGTCCACCGAATATCATTTGATTCAGATTTCGATGCCAAAATTTTTATTAATTCTTTGCAAACATCTTGCGCACCTGCTCCTGTTTCCCTGGATACAGTAATACAAGGATAAACAGGTTTTTTCACAATAGGTTTCGCTTGCGGGAAATGAGAATCTATATACTGCTTACACCTATTATAAGCTCCAATTGCCATTTTACTCCCCTCCTTTCTGGGTTTAATTTACAATAATTATATTTAAACCGGAATAATTAAAAACAGAATTAGTTCATTTTCTATTTACAATATCAATATAATTTTAAATTAATTAAATGCAATCTTTAATATTTTCACTTATTATATTTTAATGTGCTTATCATCAGAAAGGCTAAACCATTTCCTTATCATTTCAGATTGGCTTCCATCATCTGCAGTATGGAAAAATTCATTTTTATGTAAGTCGTAATCATAATCGGTTTGCCAGTTTTCAATATTTTCAACTATCTCCCTAATAGCATTTATGATAAAGTAAATTTCATCATTAGTCATTGTTGGATGTATAGACATTCTTACCCAGCCGGGCTTTTCAGAAAGATCACCTTTATTAATTTTATCTGTTATTCTTTTTGAATGTGAAGGATCGACATGCAAAAGATAATGCCCATAAGTACCGGCACAAGAGCAACCTCCCCTCATTTGTATGCCGTATCTATCATTCAATATTTTTACTATCAGGTTATAATGTATATCATCCACATAGAAGGAAATTGCACCGAGCCGATCTTTTATATTATCGGCAAGAATATGCAGACCCGGAATATTTTTCATCTCTTTAAATATAATATTATTGATCTCTTCTTCTCTCCGGAATAAATTATTAATCCCCATTTCATTTTTTAATTGTATTACAAGTGCTGCTCTTATTGCCTGTAAAAATGCCGGTGTTCCCCCATCTTCTCTAAGCTCAATATTAGATACAAACTTATGCTGCCCCCATGGATTTGTCCAATCAACAGTGCCGCCTCCCGGAGAATCAGGAACTTTATTTTGATATAGTTTTGAATCGAAAATTAGCACACCGCTTGAACCCGGACCGCCTAAAAATTTATGCGGTGAAAAGAAGATAGCATCCAATTTTTCCTCTGGGTCTTCGGGATGCATATTAATTTCATCGTATGGTGCAGAACAGGCATAATCAATAAATGCGTAACCTCCGTACTTATGCATTATTTTTGCCAATTGATGAAAAGGTGTTTTAATTCCGGTTACGTTTGAGCAAGCAGTAAAAGCACCTATTTTTAACTGCCTGTTTTTATGTTTCTCTAATTTTTCAATAAGACCATTCGGATCAACCAGTCCTTCATCATCAGGTGAAAGTACAATGACATCAGCAATTGTTTCCAGCCAGGTTGTTTGATTTGAATGATGTTCCATATGGGTCACAAATACAACCGGACGCAAATCTTCGGGAAGCTTTAAATATTCAATCAATTGTTCAGGGATCTTTAATCCTAAAAGTCTTTGAAGCTTAACAACCATCCTGGTCATTCCTGAACCGGCTGTAATTATAACATCATCTTCCCTTGCATTGCAGTGTTCTTTAATTATGCGATGTGCTTCATGATAAGAATGAGTCATTGAAGAACCGGTTGCACTTGATTCGGAGTGAGTGTTACCTACAAGCGGTCCAAAAACTTCTGAAATTTTTTTCTCGATCGGTGCATACAATCTTCCGCTGGCAATCCAGTCTGCATAAACAATCTTTTTCTCTCCGTAAGGTGATGAAAAAGTTTTATCAATCCCTATCGTATTTTCCCGGAACTGCGAAAAATATTTTTCTAATGTGCTCATCACTTCTCCAAAATTGAAATACTTTAACTACATTGTGAATATAATAAATTGTCGGTATTAAAACATTTTAATTGTTATGTCAAGTTTTACTGCTAAAATCTTTTTTTTAACTTTACCAAACTATGAATTAAAGATTAATTGATGAAAAAATTCCTTATCGGATTCGATTGCGGAGCAACTAAAACAGAATGTGTACTTGCAGATATTGAGGGAAATATTATTTGCTCAGCAAACGGTAAACCATCAAATATTCTTGTTATTGGTATTGATAACGCAGCAAGAAATATTTTATCCCTTTTAGATAAATTCAAGAACGAACTTGACTTTACACGGGCAGAAATTGAGAAAGTTGTTATTGGTGCGGCGGGTGCAGGAAGAAAGGAAGATGCAGAAAGGTTGCGAAAAGTTGTTACTGATTTAGCTTCTTTAAAGGGGATCATTTTTAAATCAATAACTGTTGTTAGTGATGCACAGATAGCTCTGGAAGGTGCTTTCCCAAATAAAGCCGGTTGTATATTAATTGCAGGAACAGGTTCAATAATTTATGGAAAAGATAAAGAGGGAAATGTTTTTCGAGCCGGGGGGTTTGGCAGATTAATTGGCGATGAAGGCAGCGGCTATTCAATTGGAAGAAAAGCTTTGGAGGCAGCAGCTGGATTTTTTGATGGCAGAGGAGAGAAAACACTAATCATTAAATTAATTGCGGATAAGTATTTTATAAAAGCACCGGATGATCTTATATCAAAAGTTTATAAAGAAGATCTTGATATTGCCTCGGTTGCTCAAATTGTTCTTACCGCCGCTAAAGAAGGAGATAAAATAGCATTAAATATTTTGGCTGAAGAGTCAGATCAACTCATCGAACTTATAAAAGCAATGATTAAGAAAATGAATATAGAGGAACTGAATGTTTCACCCGCAGGCAGCCTTATCTCAAACAAAAATGATTATTCCGATATGCTTCTGAAAAAAATCAGAACTTACTTGCCGTCAGTTAAAGTAATAAAACCGGAACATTCGCCGGTTGAGGGAGCAATAATAATTGCAAAGGAAATGCTGAATGATTAAAAAAGCATTTCGCAACCCCTGGTATTGGGTTCCTTCACTCTATCTTGCCGAGGGGCTGCCTTATGTTGTTGTCATGACTGTCTCGGTAATAATGTACAAGCGTTTAAATCTTTCCAACACAGAAATTGCGCTTTACACAAGCTGGCTTTATCTGCCCTGGGTTATCAAACCATTATGGAGCCCTGTTGTCGATCTTTTTAAAACCAAACGCTTCTGGATTTTACTAATGCAATTTTTTATCGGTGCAGGATTAGCCGGAGTTGCCCTCACAATTCCCACAGATAATTTTATTAAATACACTCTGGTATTTTTTTGGTTATTGGCATTCAGTTCAGCCACAAACGATATTGCAGCAGATGGTTTTTATATGCTCGCCTTAGACTATCATCAGCAGGCGTGGTTTGTTGGTGTGCGAAATACTTTTTACCGTATTGCTTTTATTGCGGGACAGGGTTTACTTGTAATAGTAGCCGGACAATTAGAGGAAAGTACAGGGGATATTCCTTATTCGTGGATGATTACTTTCATTATTCTTGCCGGGTTGTTTCTTCTTTTCTTAACCTATCACATTTTTATTCTTCCCCATCCTCCAAAAGACGTTGTAAGAAATAAAGAAAAGTATACGAATTTCATTTCGGGCTACTTAAAAACTTTTGCTGCTTTTTTTAAGAAAGAAAAAATTGTCATCATAATTATCTTTATTCTTTTATACAGATTTGGCGAAGCACAACTTGTAAAGCTTGCGTCACCATTCCTGCTTGACCCCAAAGAAGTTGGCGGCCTGGCTCTTTCAACAACTCAAGTTGGTTTTGTATATGGAACTGTTGGTATTATTGCCTTAACCGTGGGCGGATTGCTCGGTGGATTTGCGGCTGCAAAACAAGGATTAAAATTTTGGATCTGGTGGATGTTAATTGCTATTAACATACCCGATGTTGTTTATATATTTCTTTCTTATACTCAAACATCAAATTTTATTTTAATAAATATCTGTGTTGCGATTGAACAATTTGGTTATGGATTTGGTTTTACTGCTTTCCTGATTTATTTAATTTATATTTCTGAAGGAAAGTTTAAAACATCACATTATGCTATAGCAACCGGATTTATGGCTCTTGGCATGATGATACCGGGAATGTTCAGCGGATGGGTTCAGGAAACTATAGGCTATAAACACTTTTTTATTTGGGTATTGATATCAACAATTCCGGTTTTCCTGATCACAAAATTTATTCCCCTGGATCCTGAATTCGGAAAAATAAAAGAATCAGTTAATGAATAATTTAATATTAAAATATCTGTTACTTACTTTCCTGCTTGCATTACTGTTCGGATTTAATGTCTCCTGCCAGGATAACAACCATCAAAATAACAATTATGATTTCACTAATATTGATAAAGTTGTTCGATCAGCAATTACCAATAATGCATTTCCCGGTGCAGTGGTTTTAGTTTCGAAGGAGGGAAAGATAATTTATAAAAAAGCATTTGGGCATTTAACTTATGATGATACTTCTGCCGTAGTTACAACCAATACAATTTATGATATTGCATCATTGACGAAAGTAATTGCGACTACCACAGCAGCAATGATCTGTTATGACAAAAACTTATTTTCACTCGATGATCCCGTTGTAAAATATCTCCCCGAATTTTCACAAAATGGAAAAAAAAAGGTAACAATAAAAAATTTACTGCTTCACAATAGCGGATTACCCGCATTTAAAAGATTCTATAAAAATTATTCCTCGGCAGACGAAATAATTAAGGACATTTATAAAACACCTTTAAGTTACGAAACGCGCAGCAAAACAGTTTATTCGGATTTGGGATTTATAACTTTAGCAAAAATAGTTGAACAAGTAGCGGGTAAAAAATTTGATGCTTTTTGCAATGAAGAAATTTTCAAACCGCTTGATATGAACTCAACTTATTTCAATCCACCCGATTCACTTAAATACATAATTGCTCCTACAGAATATGATGATTATTGGCGAAATAAATTAGTGTGGGGCGAAGTTCACGATGAAACTGCATTCATGCTAAATGGAGTCGCCGGTCACGCCGGATTATTTTCAACAGCATCGGA
>SMVA01004751.1_pt1 | contig 13508 bp, 8 predicted proteins | sample 2456451 | NCBI WGS metagenome assembly SMVA01 (sample SAMN11095933, study PRJNA526329) | marine sediment metagenome | biome: Marine sediment; feature: Surficial sediment; material: Deep marine sediment; isolation source: Hadal surficial sediment | place: Pacific Ocean | collected 2014-05 | depth 0-1...
AAGCAAGAAAGTCAGAAAACTTGCCAGGTTTGAAAAATTCATATTTGAAGAGCAGGGTTCAAGGGATTTATATGTTGGATGGCCATTTGTCCACGGGAAGTTTTCAGATGGCACAATCGTCAGATGTCCGCTAATGTTTTTTCCGGTTGAAATTGAATCAGTTTCTAATGAATGGGTATTGAGGCAACGAGAAGAAGTGAATGTGACTTTTAATAAATCGTTTCTCCTGGCATACAGTTTTTTTAATAATGTGAAACTTGAGGATGATCTGTTGGATCGTGTATTTGATGATTTTGATACCGATAGCACTGTTTTCCGAACAGCACTTTACCAGGTGCTTAAGGATAGTCCAATTGAGATCAATTTTAATCCCGGAACGTTTTCAAATCAATTGCTTCCATTCGCATCCATTAGAAAAAGTGAGTTTGAAGAAAGCACAAGAAATGGAGAGATAAAAGTTATGCAGGAGGCTGTTATTGGCATATTCCCCCAGGCCGGATCTCAACTTGTTCCCGATTACCTTCATATGCTGGAACACACGGAGGATAAAGATATGGAATCTTTTTTCATCAGGGAGAAGGAAACCAAATCCGGGAATGCTATCCGGGAGGAAAAGGTGATAACGCCATATGATCTTGATGCCCATCAGGAGGAGGCGATTCACCTCGTATCTCAAGGGGAATCGTTGGTTGTTCAAGGGCCCCCGGGAACAGGTAAATCCCAATTGATCTGTAATTTAATAAGTGATGCAATTGCTTCAGGCAAACGTATTTTGCTTGTTTCTCAGAAACGGGCTGCTTTGGATGTGGTCTATTCCAGATTAAAAGAAAAAGAGATTGCTCCTTTTATTGGCTTGATCCATGATTTCAAGAATGACAGAAAATATATTTATTCCCAGATCTCAGACCAGATAGAAAAAATTGATGATTACAGGCGGAGGAATAATGGACTTGACATAATTCAACTTGAAAGAAGCTTCCAAACTTCCAGTAGAACAATTGATCGATTAGCCGAAGAATTCAGAGATTACAAATTTGCGCTGTTTAATGAAGATGAATGCGGTATTTCGGTGAAGGAACTTTACCTGACGTCTTCCAGAGAGGAGCCTGTTATAAATTTAAAAGGGGAGTATGGCACATTAAAATTTGACGATTTACAGCCCTTTGTCAAAAATATTAGTGAATATTTTAATTACTATCACCGGTTTTCACAGGAAAATTATGTTCTGGGTAAGCGTAAATCATTTCATAGTTTCGGAATACAAGACCTGAAATCCATGCAGGAGTACCTGGAAGAGATGCCAAAACTTCAGGACAGAATAAGTACTCATATTTCAAAGATCACTGGCAAATCGATGGAATTGGAAGAATGCATGCTGCTGAGGGACAGGAAAGAAACGTTACGCTCGATGTTTGAAATTTTGAAAGAGGATGATGTGTATCGAAATTTTCAAACTCTGGTAAAATACGGGGATTCAGATTCAAACGTTCTCTATTTATCAACTTTAGAGCGGGTTGTTTTGGATTGTTTTAAAAGTGAGGGGATTGAGACCTCCCTTCCTTCAAGCGAGCTTGGAAAGTTCCAGGAAGCTTTGGAAAGAGCCATAGTTGCCAGAAAAACGATATTCGGTTTTCTAAAATGGACTCTTTTTTCCAAAGACAAGTTCCTTCTAAAAAGAGTGTTGGTGGCAAACAAATTAAAGCGAAATAAAAAGGGTGTCAGGATATTGGAGGAGCGAATAGATAACCGCCTTAATCTGGAACACAATTTAACCCTGCTACGTGAAAGACCCTGGATCCAAAATGTTCCAAATGATTATAATAAAGTTACGCTTCAAGATTGGTTTCACACCTGGATAGAAGCTGTAAAAGCCCGGGAGATCTTTTACTCAGTTAGAAATTTCAAAGAGTATTTTCCGGTTTCAAGTTTTCATTTTGACGAGTTCTATGAAAAAGTTGATCTTTTGTTTGATGCCATTGAGGAAGTTCCTCCTCGAATGTATTTATGGCTGCAATTTTTTTCACAGTCACAAATTTCTTCAATTATTGGGGAAACCTCTTTTGCTGAACTGATGAGTTCAACCTTACAGATGGATTTTGATATCCTTTGTGAATTTGACAAAATGGTGTATTCATTTAATTCAAAACAGCAAAGTGTCCTCAACAAAATTTATGACCATCAGCCTGATATAACTCCTCAAAATGCTGTCAGCTTATTCCAAAACAGCTTAAGGATCACGTGGATAGATCATATCGAAACTAAATATCCGATTCTGCGGTATACAGCATCAGGGAAATTTCAAAAAATGGTAGAAGAGATCCAACAAGCCGTCGAAGAAAAGCAGAGAACCAGCAAAGAGATTTTATTGCTGAAAGCAAGAGAGCGAAGTTATGAATATGCGGAATTCAACAGACTAAAAAACATGGTCACATATCGTGACCTGCACCATCAAACGACAAAGAAACGGAGAATTTGGCCATTGAGAAAACTAATGGCGAATCACCACGGTGAATTATTCAATTTAATCCCCTGCTGGTTGTCTTCTCCCGAATCAGTATCTGCAGTATTTCCGATGATGAAGGTGTTTGATCTCGTCATATTTGATGAGGCATCGCAATGTTTTTCCGAGCGGGGGTTGCCTGCAATTTATAGAGGGAAACAGACTGTGATTGCTGGTGATTCAAAACAGCTTCGACCTAATGATCTATATCAGGTACGTTGGGAGGATGAGGATTCTGATGACCCCGTGTTGGATGTTGATTCATTACTTGAGTTGGCGGCGCCATATCTGCGTAGTGTCCAACTTAGGGGACATTACAGAAGTAAATCAATGGATCTCATCGATTTCAGCAATAAGCAATTCTATAAGAGTCAACTATTTATGCTCCCCGACAAAGAGGTAATGGATCGGCAAGAACCCGCAATTCAGTATGTAAAAGTTGATGGCATTTGGGAATCGAATGTTAACGAAATTGAGGCTGAAAAAGTTATTTCTATTATATCTGATCTTTTTCTTACCTCTCCTGATCTCACCGTGGGGGTGGTCACTTTCAATGCCAAACAGCAAAATCTAATTATGGATATGATTGATACTGTGAGGGATTCTGGCATGCAAATACCTGATCATTTATTTGTAAAAAATATAGAAAATGTTCAGGGTGACGAACGAGATATAATTGTTTTCTCTACCGCTTATGCAAAAGACAAGATGGGAAAATTAAGAATGCAATTTGGATCTCTTAATGCTGAAGGAGGAGAAAATAGATTGAATGTCGCCATCACAAGGGCGCGAGAGAAAATCATAATTGTAAGTAGCATATTCCCTTCTCAGTTAAAAGTTGAAGAGTTGAAAAACGAAGGCCCAAAGCTTCTCAAAAAATACTTATTTTATGCAAAAGAGGTATCTGAAGGCAAGTTTAAACCCACCATAAACAGCGCAACGACTCATGACGTAGACTGGTATCTTAAATATAAATTGAGTGAGCAGAAGTCCAACGGATTTTCACTTGTTTCAGAAATGCCATTTGCTGATTTAACAGTAAAAGAGGGAAACAAACCCATTGGCTTGTTGTTAACTGATGATGATTTGTATTTCCAATCTTCCTCACCAAAAGAAGATTTTGTGTATACACCATCCATGTTAAAGTTGAAAAACTGGAAGTTTCTTTCATTGCACAGCAGGGAATTTTGGCTCAACCCCCAGGCGGTTGAAGAAAAATTGAAGCAATTCAATTACAAGGTCAGCGTAAAAGGAGACTAGCGATGATATTCTACACGAATTCCTGTTGAATTCACTTCCGGAAGATTTTCATATCGCATAAATTGTTCTAAGGAAATCGAATATGATCCTTTAAAGGGGAATTTAAAATCCTCCAAAAGCAGGTTTTGATGTTCAAATAAATCTCCCAGACCTGTTTTCCCATAAGGAGTGCCACTTTTAGGGTCGAATAATTCAAAGTTCTTCAGCTCACTTTCAAGCTTTGTACCAATTGAATCTTTTAGAACAAAACGGATATAAATATTATGATTAGGATATTTGGGAGTATTTCTAAGGTTACAATATACATTGTAGGAAAGAGTGGAATCCGGAATATTAAACTGAAAAGTAAATTCCTGATAAGCTTTCCAGATATTCTGGTTTATCGAAATGTTTTCTTCAAAAATGCGATTTGAATCGCATCCGGTTAAGCTGAAACAGACAATAGCTAACAACAAATTTCTCATTCTAAATATCTCACAGATGTTTGTTCCGCCATCTATTTTTTTTGTCTCTTTTATTATTACCACCGGATTTTTTGTTTTTGTACTTCTGATCTAATCTTTCCAAATCGCTATTTATATCTCTTAACAGGTCAATTTTTGAATGTACGTTTTCAATTAGATCTGCAGGTTTTTCCCCGGCTTTATTCAATTTTATTATTTCTGATACCCGCTTGGTATTTATAGGTATCCAGTTGTTTTCACCCTCAAATCCAAACCACATTATCTTCCTGAAGATATCTGTTTTTTGAAGTGTGGCAGTTCCTCTTTCCGTTTGAAGAGGCGATTCAAGCGTTGGAATATCTTTCAACGCTTCCATGTATGTCTCAAGTTCATAGTTCAAACAACATTTGAGCCGCCCGCATTGACCTGATAGTTTGGAAGTATTTAAAGATAGATGTTGATACCTGGCGGCACCTATGCTAACGGATTTGAAATTGGTAAGCCAGGTGGAACAGCATAGTTCTCTTCCACAGGAACCTATACCCCCAAGTAAACCAGCCTCTTGCCTCAAACTAATTTGGCGCATTTCAATTCTGATTTTGAATTCTCCGGCAAGAACTTTAATCAGCTCTCTAAAATCCACGCGTTCGTCAGCAGAATAGTAGAAAGTAGCTTTTGAGTTATCAGCTTGATATTCCACATCGGAAAGTTTCATTTTCAGATGCAATTGATTGATAATTTCCCGGGTTCGATAGAGCGTCGGAGATTCGCGATTTTTAACCCTTTGATATTTTTCAATATCATTGGGGCTCGCTTTTCGATAAATTTGGCGAACACTTTCATCATTGTCTACACTTTTTTTCAGCATTTGCAGCCGGACCAGCTCTCCCTGGAGCGCGACGTAGCCCATATGATGACCGTTCGGAACATCTACAATAACAGGATCTCCCGTTGTGATGTCTAATTGTTGATGGTTTCTAAAAAAATCTTTTTTCCCTCCCTTAAATCTGACTTCAACCACATCAAATGCCTGGGTCAATGGAATATCCATATCGGAAAGCCAGTTAAAGTTGTTCATTTTATTGCACCCACCCGTAGAACAGCCACCGTTGCTTTCACAACCATTGGTTATCTGTAAATCTCCTGATGTGCATGAACTACAACCCATAAAAATTAGCAATTAATATAGTTGGAAAGTTAACGATTAGAAATGTATTTAGTGATTTTCTAAAAGTGAAAGTACATCTTTCCCAATATCTTTTCGGTATTGCATTCCTGTCCAGTGAATTTTTCCAACTCCCTGATAAGCATTGGCAATTGCAGCTGACAAATCATTTCCTTTACCTGTAATGGCCATTACCCGGCCCCCACTGGTAACGATACCGTCTTCAGCTGACTTTGTACCGGCATGAAAAATGATACCCTCATTGGGTTCATCCAGCCCTTGAATAAAGTGGCCTTTTTCATAATTCCCCGGGTAACCTTGTGAAGCAAGTACAACTGTAACAGCAGACTCTTTTGATATTTGTAGTTGAATTTTATCCAGATTTCCTGTAGCCGCAGCCTCAAATACCTCCACAATATCATTTTCAATTCTTGGCAAGACAACCTGTGTTTCAGGATCTCCCATCCTTACATTGTATTCTATTACGAATGGATCGTTGTTAACGCTCATTAATCCGATGAAGATAAAACCTGAATAAGGGATTCCTTCCTTCTGAAGACCAGCGATTGTTGGTTTAACAATACGATCTTCAACTTTTTGCATAAATATCGGATCAGCAAATGGGACCGGGGAAACAGCTCCCATGCCGCCAGTGTTGGGGCCTTCGTCTTTTTCGCCAATTCGTTTATAATCTTTTGCTTCAGGTAAAGTCAGGTAGGATGTGCCATCAGTAAGAATAAAAACTGAAACTTCGATGCCTTCGAGATAATCTTCTATAAGCACATTTGAACTTGCTTTACCGAATTTTTTGTTAAGGAGCATGTCTTTCAACGACTCAATGGCTGAGTCATATGATTCTGCAATTATCACACCTTTTCCGGCGGCAAGCCCATCTGCCTTTAACACAATTGGAAGTTTTCGTGTTTTTAAATAGTTAACACCGTCTTTATAAGTTTCTGCAGTGAATGTTTTTGAAGCAGCAGCAGGTATTTTATTTCTTTCTAAGAATCCTTTGGAAAAATCCTTTGAGCCTTCTAAGCGAGCACCGCTCTTGCCCGGGCCAATTATCATCAGGTCCTTCAGTTCAGGAATGGAGTGAAGGAAGTCTCTCAAGCCATTAACCAATGGGTCTTCCGGTCCTATGATTACCATATTAATCGACTTTTCTTTTACGAATTGGGCAATTTTTTCAAATTCGTTCACCTGAATATTCACGTTTGTAGCAAACGTAGTTCCTGCATTTCCGGGGGCAACAAATAACTGTGAGGTGTGTTTACTTTGGTGGATTTTCCAAGCCAGGGTATGCTCCCGTCCCCCTGACCCTAATACGAGTATATTCATAGTTGATATTTGGTATCAAAGTTATCAGGAATTAAATCAGTTCTAAGGAGTGTATTGCAAATCTTAAAATTAATGGGCGTATTCACAGAGGAATTTAATCCTCACCAGTCTGATTTCTTCTTCGGAATATTCTATGTTGTCCTCATCCTCAAGGGCAACATCTATATCATCAGTTTCAGCATTTAAAAAATATTCATACAAATCATCCATTTTATCGTCTTCGATCACCTGGTCAACATAATAATCAAGGTTGAGTTTTGTGCCCGAGGATATAATCCTTTCAATTTCCTCCAGTACACCTTCCATACTTAAGGATTTTGCCTCAGCTATTTCCTCAAGATCAACCATCTTGTCAATTTGTTGAATAATAAAAACTTTATTTCTGGATTTATTGACCGAGGATTTAATTCTCACATCTGCTGCGGTGATGATATCATTCTCATCAACATACTTCTCGATAAGCGCTACAAATTCTTTTCCAAATTTTGCGGCCTTACCCTTTCCTACTCCTACAACTTCTTCGATTTCAGAAATCGATGTCGGGAAGGTAGTGGCCATTTCTTCCAGGGAAGGATCCTGAAAAATCACATAGGGAGGGAGAGATTTACTCTTTGCTATTTTTTTCCTCAGATTTTTAAGAGCTTCAAATAATACTATGTCGTAAGATTTGCCAATATCTACAGGCTTTGCATCTTCACGCTCCTCATTCTCGTCAAATACATGATCCTTTGTAAGGGTAACAGAATATGGGTCAGATAAGAAATTATTGCCTTTATCCGTTAATTTAAGAACACCAATTTGGTTAATGTCTTTTTGCAGGAAGTTCATTAATAAGGACTGTCGAACAACAGATCTCCATGATTCAACCGGCTCTTCGTTACCTTTTCCATATACAGGAAGCTTATCATGACCATGGCTGCTTATATATTGGTCTTCAATTCCTGCAACCACATTAGCAAGGTGAGCAATACCAAATCTTTCGCCGGTAGTTTTAACGGTTTGCAATATCAATGAAACTAGTTTTTCACCTTCATATTTATCTTTCGGTTTCAGGCAGTTATCGCAGAAACCGCAATTTTCATCCATAATTTCGCCGAAATAATGGAGTAATTGCCTAACCCGACAAACAGATGATTCGGCATAGGAAGAAATTTCCTGTAGCAGCACCCTTGCGTTGTCGCGTTCTGCAACGGTTTTGTCTTTATGAAACTTCTCTAGTTTTGCAACATCTTTCAGACTGAAAAACATTAAACAGTTACCCTCAAGACCGTCTCGCCCGGCTCTCCCTGTTTCCTGATAATACCCCTCCAGGGACTTTGGTACATCGTAGTGAATAACAAACCTAACATCTGGCTTATCAATCCCCATTCCAAAAGCAATAGTAGCCACAATTACATCCACATCTTCATTTAAAAAATCATCCTGATTTTTAATTCTGACTTGTGGATCCAAACCCGCATGGTAAGGAGCTGAATTGATATCATTTACGTTAAGAAACTCAGAAATTTCCTCTACTTTTTTCCTGCTCAGGCAATAAATAATCCCTGATTTGCCTTTATTTTCTTTAATATATTTTATCAATTGCATTTTAGCTTCAACCTTTGGCCGCACCTCATAGTAGAGGTTATCTCTGTAAAAGGATGTTTTAAACAATTTAGCATCATGCATGTTCAGATTTTTCAGAACATCCAGCTGGACTTTAGGTGTTGCTGTGGCCGTTAAGGCTATTACGGTCAGATTCGGATCTAATTGGGCAAGAATTTCTTTTATTCTCCTGTATTCGGGTCTAAAATCATGCCCCCATTCAGAAATGCAGTGTGCTTCATCCACTGCTACAAACGAAATAGTAGCTTCTTTAAGAAATGCCACATTGGATTCTTTTGTCAGGGATTCAGGAGCCACATAAAGAAGCTTAACTTCTTTTGCCAGTGTTCCTTTTTTCACACGGTTCATCTCCGATTTATTCAAGGTAGAGTTTAGAAACTGTGCATTTATTTCCAGTGTTCGAAGCTGATCGACCTGGTTTTTCATCAAAGCAATCAAAGGTGAGATTATAATAGCTGTCCCATCTTGCATTACAGCCGGCAATTGGTAACAAAGAGATTTCCCTGCACCGGTAGGCATAATCACAAAAGAATCCTTTCCGGCTAATACGTTTTGAATGATTTCTTCCTGGGAGCCCCGGAATTGCCCAAATCCAAACACCTCTTTTAAGGTTTTCCTCACATCCCTCTCTTCAATAACCTGCATATTTCCGCCCATCTATTTTCGTAAAATCGTTATGTTTGCTTCTATCTCTCACGATGCATACGCGTATTAATTGAATTTAGTAAAAAAAAATGAATTTTAAAATGCAAATCACAAAGGATTAAATATGAATAGAATGTCTTTTATTTGCATATGGATATTAATATACTGAGTAATAGTTCAACTTTGAATAGTACAATACTTAATGAATAAAAAGAATTTTCTGGTTATTATGGCCGGGGGGAAAGGAACAAGATTCTGGCCCTCCAGCCGACAGCAGTTTCCAAAACAATTCAATGACATATTTGGAGTTGGTAAAAGTCTCCTGCAACAAACTGTAGACAGGTTCAAAACTGTATTTCCAAAAGAAAATATTTATATAGTCACAAATAAAGACTATAAGTCAATTGTTCAGGAGCAAATACCTTTTTTGAAACCCCACCAGATCCTGTTGGAACCGATTCAGAGAAATACTGCACCTTGCATTGCTTACGCGAGTTATAAAATTGCTTCCAGGGAACCAGATGCTACAATTGTTGTTTCCCCTGCAGACCATGCCATTTTCGAAGAAGTAGAATTCAGAAAATTAATACGGTCTTCCATAAAAGAAGCAGCAGGTTCCGACAAGCTGATTACTCTTGGGATTACTCCATCCCGCCCTGAAACAGGATACGGATACATTCAATTTTTAAAGAGTAAAAGTTTTCTGAAAGAGGTGAAGACTTTTACTGAAAAACCAGCATTGGACCTGGCAAAGAAGTTTATTGATAGCGGCGATTTCGTTTGGAATGCCGGTATTTTTATTTGGCATGTAAATACTATTCAGCAAGCATTTAATAAACACCTCCCTGATGTCCATGAGGCATTTGAAGAAATATCCGGGGCGCTTTTCACGCCAAAAGAAGAAGAGAAAATTAAGATAACATATTCGCAGTGTAAAAGTATCTCCATTGATTATGGGATTATGGAGAAAGCAAAAAACGTGTATGTTGCATTGGGTGAATTTGGTTGGTCTGATATTGGATCGTGGAATTCATTGTACGAAATTTCAAAAAAGGACGCCAATGATAATGTAATCGATGGAAATGTTCTGCTCTACGATACCTCGGGTACGATTGTTAAAGGGCCTGAAGACAAATTAATTGTACTTGAAGGGCTCAAGGATTACCTTGTTGCAGAATATGGCAATGCCCTCATAGTGTGCCCCCGTAATCAGGAAAAAAAATTCAGACAATTCATAAATGATGTAAAAAATAAAAAGGGAGAGGAATATCTATGATCGCTGTCGCAAGGCTTCAAAAATGGCAACTCCTGCAGCAACTGACACGTTTAAGGATTCGATATTACCTTTGACAGGTAGTTTACCTTTTGCATTTACGATTTTGAGGTAAGCTTCAGAAATTCCATCTTCTTCAGCACCCATGATGATAGCCAATGGACAGTTTAAATCCAGATCATAGAATTTTGTTTCAGTCTTTTCAGTACAACCAACTACAAATAACCCACTTTCTTTAAGATAATTTATGACGTCTTTCAAATTCTCACTCCGCGCTACCGGGATGTAATTTAGTGCTCCTGCTGAGGTCTTGACAGCATCACTATTTATTAGCGCGCTTCCCCTGGATGGAATAATTATTCCATGTAACCCTGCACATTCAGCTGTTCTGGAGATTGCACCAAAATTTCTTACGTCTGTGACCCTGTCAAGTATTAAAACAAAAGGGTTTTCTCCTTTTTCATATGCGGATGAGATCATATGTTCAACAGAGGTATAATTGATTGGTGAAACAAATGCGATGGATCCCTGGTGATTCTTTTTTGTTATTCTGTTTAGTTTTTCAACCGGCACTTTAACAATGGGGAAATTGTAATCCTTAATAAGACCAACCATTTCAGAAGTCAATTCATTTCGAACATCTTTCTGCAGCAATACTTTTTCGATTTCTTTTCCGGATTTGATTGCTTCTATGATAGCCCGGGTACCATAAATCATGCTGTTATCATTCATTGCATTTGACCTTTTCTCCATAGATCAATGGCTTTATACCAGATTTGCTGATAACTACTTTTCCGTAACAATACAAAATGGTCCTGGGTGAAGATGCTTTTGCTCTTTATAAAAGTAAAGTTAATTCTTGGTAGCTGATTGGTCCGTTCAAAAATCCATTCTTCTCTTTCACCATCTTTGAGCACTTCATCCGGAGTTCCAAATATAATGTAGATCATTCCTTTGTCAGTTTTCCAACCCTGCTTGTAAGTAGTAAACAAATGATTCGCAAGGCTTACTCTGCCATAATACTCTTTTATTACCTTTCTTGCCCGCTCTGAAGATTTGGTAATTTCAATCCAGTAGGTATCAAATGCTTTTTTCTTGTCCTTGGCAGAATGTAATTTATCAAGCTCAGATCGGGTAGTAAAATAAGTAAGTGAGCTGATTAATTCATCATAGTTTCCTTGCTTTGGGAAAGGTTTACTTTCAATGCGAAACGCAGTTCCATTGGCTGAAGCAGTATCAGATTGAACAAAATAAAGACCGGATTTTGAAATTGAAAATGATTCACCGCTTTTAACAGAAAAAACAGAATCTATAATAATTGATTTTATAACTGATGCACTGGAGGGACTGAAAGGTGCATCAGCAACCTTGAAATCCGTGTTATATCTATATACAAAAAGAGTAGAGTCTGCGCTTCCCAGGTTCAGTAAACCAAGAGGTTCGTCTTTAAGGATGTAATTTCTATAAAATGGTATAGGTTGTTCAGGCCATTTCACTACAATACCACTGTTCACAATTTTAGCATCCGGATCAGAAGGAATGTCAAAATAAAAATCGTTTCCTGATACTTTATTCAGGATCTTGATGATTAATAGTTTCCCTTTATTCTCATTGGCGATTTCAAATCTGAAGTAGTGGTTATTCAATTCTGTGTGTTGCCTGAATTCGGTGAGGTCAATAGTATCAGGTGCCATTGTAATAACATCAGCATAACCGTTAAGAAAACCATATCGCGTAACCAGATCTTCAATTTTTGTACGATCATCATTTATTGTAAGTTTTAAAAAGAGAAGGGTCTTGTCCTGATAATTAATCACATTGTGAAGCATCCTTATCTCAGCATTCAGCTCATAGTAATGATGCAGGTTCTTGCTAAAGAAACTACCTTGTCCAAACGAGGGTGAGATGTAGGCTAGAAAAATTATAAAAAAGAAAATTCCTTTTTTCATCTTGTTATGGCAATTACAACCTGATAGCTCAAATTTCATAATTATTACACTAATTTTGCCCGGCTAATAAGAATAATTGCATTTATGGGTATCTATACTACCGAAATTGCTTCCGATAAGATATCTTCCGATAACCCAATTCATCAGCGCTTGCTGAAAGCTTATTACCTGGCGAAACCTTATATAACCGGAAATATACTTGAAGTTGGCTGCGGGGAAGGAAGAGGTGTAGAATTACTTGCCCCCCTGGGAGATTCCTACACGGCTATTGATAAAATAGCGAGTGTTATCTCCGAACTTTCACAAAGATTTCCTGATTCCAGATTTATTCAAGCAAATATTCCTCCACTTTCAATGATTGATGACAATTCCTTTGATGTGATTGTTAGTTTTCAGGTAATCGAACATATAAAAAAGGACAAAGATTTTTTGCGTGAATTGTATAGAGTACTGGCACCCGGTGGTGTTGCTCTTATCACAACTCCCAATAAACCCAAGTCATTAACCAGAAATCCGTGGCACATTCGGGAATATACGAGCGAAGAACTCGAAACCCTGGCTTCAGATATATTTGACGAAGTTGAAATGAAAGGAATCACAGGTAGCGAACTTGTATGGTCATATTATGAAGAAAATAAACGCTCGGTAAAAAAGATAACCAGGTTTGACATTTTTAATCTGCAGTATCGATTACCATCCGCATTTCTTAGAATTCCTTATGACATCCTTAACAGGTTAAACAGGAAAAATCTTGAAAAGGAAGTTTCTCAAACTGTTAGCTCGATCGGACTTGAAGACTATATTTTATCTACAGATCCCAATTCGAGCCTTGATTTGTTTGCTATACTAAGAAAGAAATGATGGAAAAGTTCCGGGAAGCTTTCAATCGACTTAAACGGCTTAAAGCACTGGCAGATACTGGCCTTGTCTATTCAAAAGACCCTTATGATCAGGAGCGGTATGAAGAAATAAAGGATATCAGTCTACGGTTGATGTCAGATTTGACCGATATACCATTTGAATCTATCCAATCATTTTACAGGCCCCAGGAAGATTATCCCACCCCAAAAGTAGATGTCAGAGGATTAGTCTTAAATGAGAATCAGGAAGTGTTGCTTGTGAAGGAAAAAATAGATGGGAAATGGACTATTCCGGGAGGTTGGGCAGATATCGGGTACACTGCATCGGAAGTGGCCGTGAAAGAAGTAAAAGAGGAAACAGGGCTTGATATTAGAGTTGATCGATTACTCGCTGTTTATGACAAAAAAAGTCATCCGCATCCTCCTCAACCTCATTATGTATATAAAATCGTATTTCTTGGTGTGAT
>SMVA01065481.1_pt1 | contig 13507 bp, 11 predicted proteins | sample 2456451 | NCBI WGS metagenome assembly SMVA01 (sample SAMN11095933, study PRJNA526329) | marine sediment metagenome | biome: Marine sediment; feature: Surficial sediment; material: Deep marine sediment; isolation source: Hadal surficial sediment | place: Pacific Ocean | collected 2014-05 | depth...
CAATGCCATCGGCACCCAACGCCATAGCCTTGGCGAAATCGGCCGGACGCCGCAAACCCCCGGTGGTGATCAGCGTTACCCCGGCGACATCGCAACTATCGAGGTGACGACGCGCTCTCGCCAAGGCGGGTATCGTCGGCACGGAAATGTTGTCTCTGAAGATCAGCGGCGCCGCGCCGGTGCCACCACCGCGGCCATCAAGAATGATGTAGTCAACACCAACCTCGAGCGCGGCGTCGATATCCTTTTCTATATGCTGCGCCGATAGTTTGAAACCCACGGGTATGCCACCCGTGCGTTCTCGCACCTCGTCGGCAAATTCGCGAAACTGACTGATCTTCGTCCATTCCGGGAAGCGGGGAGGCGATATCGCGGTTTGTCCCTCCGGCAGTCCGCGAACCTCGGCAATCTTGCCGACAACTTTATTACCGGGCAGGTGTCCGCCCGTCCCGGTCTTCGCTCCCTGACCGCCTTTGAAGTGAAACGCCTGAACCTTCTCGACTTTGTCCCAGGAAAAACCAAAGCGCGCGGACGCCAGCTCGTAAAAATACCGCGAGTTAGCCGCTTGCTCTTCCGGTAACATGCCGCCTTCGCCCGAACAGATTCCCGTGCCGGCGAGTTCGGCGCCTTTGGAAAGAGCGACCTTCGCTTCCTCGGATAGCGCTCCAAAGCTCATGTCGGAGACAAACAGCGGGATCTTCAGGCGCAGCGGTTTGTTGGCATTCGGCCCGATAACCAGATCCGTTCCGACCGATTCGTCGTCGAGCAGCGGCAGTTTGTGAAGCTGCGCCACGACGAACTGCAAGTCTTCCCACTTGGGTAAACTGTCTCGCGGCACACCCATGGCAACCGCGGGCCCATGGTGACCGACTTTGCTGAGTCCGTCATTTGCGAGCGTGCGTATGAACTGGACATACGGCTCATCCGCCGTCCCGGTCGGATCCTGGTAGGCCCCCTGGTAAGCATCGCGATCATACGGCTGTGGATGATCACCTGCCCACGCCGCGATCTCATCTTCGTCGACGAGAACCTCACCGCCCTCTACCCAGGCGTTGAATTTCGGCAGCGTCTCATTGTTGTTGTATTCGCTGATCCCGGTGTCGATGCGATAGTCCCAGCCGTGGACGCCGCAAATCAGATTATTACCGTCGACCTCACCATCGGCCATCAGCGCGCCTCGGTGGGCGCAGCGGCCGTATAAAACGCTAACCGCCTCGTCATATCGGACCACTACCAGATCAACGTCGGCAACCAGCGCGTGCGCCGGGGCACGGTCCTCCAGTTCCTCCCAGTTTTTTATTGCGATCTTTTTCATCGGAAGTTTCCTATGTCAGTCATGATTAATCGGCTTGAGTCCTTCGCGTAGCGGCAGTTCAACGGCATCCCGATTCTCCGCACAGTCACCCATCCGGGCAGCGAGCTGGCCGTAAAGCCTGGACAGCGGTGCCGCGGTCACACCATGCAATACGACGCTCAATGCGACCGTGATCACGGTGATGGAGAGCAGTTCCTGCCGGTGCGGTATGTCCGCTTCTTCGAGAATGAGCAAGACAAAGAGTATCGAGGCCAGTCCTCGCGGACCGAACCAGCCGAGAAAAAGTTGTGTCGGTAACCGCACGCCTGCGCCAATCAGCGAGATTGCGATCGGAATCATCCGGATCACCGACAGACTCAGCACGGCGTACAGGACCATGGTGAGATTCATGTGTGCGAGCGCTTCGGGCAACAACGCGGCACCAAACACGATGAAGGTGATGATTACGAGTAACTGACCTTCGGTCTCCATAAACTCGAACAGGAAAGTGCAGGGATGGCGCAGGGTATTGCCGAACACCATGCCACCGATAAAGGCGGCGATAAAACCATTGCCCCCGACCAGCTCCGCAGCGGTATAGGTCAGTACCGCGAGTGACAAAATCCCGATGCCTTGAAAGGACGTACTTGCCCAACCTCGTTCGACGGCAGTATCGAGCATTCGCGAGCCGAGGTAGCCCGTCACGACACCGGTCAGGGGGCCGAGCGTGACTTGAAGCAGCCCGAAGCGCGCCCAATCGGACGCTGCGGCGGTGTCGTGTTCAGCACCGGCCAGCGCGGCCAGCAAGAGCACGACAGGCAAGACAATACCGTCGTTGAGCCCGCTTTCGACATTTATCGCCTGTCGGATTCGAACCGGAACCTGTTTCGACGAGACGACCGACTGACCGAGCGCCGCATCCGTGGGCGCCAGCAGCGCCGCCAGTAAGGCGGCCTCTACAACCGAGATTGCGGGAAACAACTGTATGGCGATGAAAGTTCCGGCTACGATCGCCAGCGGTAACCCGATGAGCAGCATGCGCACGGGCAAGTCATGGTCCCGGCGTACGCAGTTCAGGTCAATTCGCGCCGCATCGCTGAACAACACCAGGATGAGCGTAAGTTCGGCAACTATGTGAATCGCCGAATGAGCCACATCGATGTTCGCGATGCCGAGGCCACCGGCGCCCATACCCAATCCGAAAAAGACGAAAACCAGCGGAGCCGTGATGATCGTCCCTTTCAGTCGGCCGGAAATCAGCGAGTAGACCAATAGCCCACCGGCGATAATCGCGAGCGATAACGGGTCCATCAGTTACTCCAGTTCTTTGCGCTGCAGTTTATTCGTCACGCCGTCTGCACTCGCCAGCTTTAGGCTCCGCGCATGAACTCGGCGTCGTATTGTTTTCGTCTTCCCGTGGCACACCTTTATGCGGTTTATTGCGCCTATTTTTTGCTGTGACCACGGAACCTGAGCAAGATCACTGGGCGATCATTCTAGCGGATTCTAAAGGACCGAGCGGGGGCGACAGTAGTGTGTCGTGGTGCGGCGCGGCAAATGACCGCGACCGATCGTCGCTCAACTTATGCTCGCTAGATGCGCGGCACTTCCGGCAGCACCCAGTGGCCCCCGTTGCGGCGGGCCGGGCTCGGGATCACACACGCCCGTTCCGTGCCCAGCTTGTCGAGTGCATCGGTGTCGATGCGCCACCCGTTTTTCTCCCATTGGCGCAGGTGTTCGCGGTAGCGACTCATGATTTGTTCTTCCGGCTGCAACAGGTCATGCGTCCGACCGCGCGGCGGCACGATCGGACGCATGGCCTCGAGCAGGTCGCGGTCTTCGCGTTCGAACTTCCAGTTCGTCTTGACGAGTTCGGCATTCATCTTTTCGTCGAGCATGAAATTTCGGGCGTGCAGCAGATAGCGCCGACAGGCCGTCTCGTCGATCGGTGTGACGTAGTAGTAGAACCGGAAGTCGCCTCGTTGTTTGCCCATCGAAAAATTCATGTGCGCCCAGCCGTGCACAGCGCCGGAGTAGCCCTGCGTCAGCTTGAGTTCCGGGCTGTCGATCGTGTAGCCGCCGTCCCAGGGTCCGGTGGGCCCGGTCAGCGTGTATTGCGTGTCGCCGCCGCGCTGGAAGGTGCCCGCCGTGGCGCTGGCGTCGGCATGCGAGAACTCGGCATGGGTTGCATCGACGCCGTTTTCCATGACCCGTTCGTAATGCGCACGCCACAGGTACTCCATCGTAATCGTCGTCCAGCCGTCGGCATCCCATTCCGGCGCGGCGAGTATCGGCGGGCGTTCGGCCTCCGGCAGATCGCCGAGAAACGCGAACACGAGACCGTAGCGTTCCTCGACGGGATAGGCATCGACCCGCGCGCTGCCCGGTATCTTTCCGCCGTCCGGCAGGGTCGGGATTCGCCGACACGTGCCGCCGCCATCGTAACGCCAGCCGTGGTAGGGGCACTGGATGCAGTCGCCCTGCACGCTGCCGGCGGACAGCGAGCCGTTGCGGTGTACGCAGACATCGGCCAGGCAATGGGCCGCGCCCCCGCCGTCGCGGAACAGGACGAAGTCGTGGCGCAACGCCCGGACTTTCAGTGGGGTGTCGGCGAGCTCCTCCGAGCGCGCCAGTGGGTACCAGAAATTGATCAGCATATTTTATCGGGGCGAGGCCCGTTTCCCGGTTGCGATTGAGGCCATGGTATCCGCACCGGGGCGGTGAGAAAAGCTCGGGGGCCAGGCCCGCCGTTATGCTGGCGTGTTCGGCCGCGTATTCCGCACAGCTCTACGTGCGGTGGTGGATGCCACCGTAAGGTACACTTCCCGGAATTCACCCACTGCAGCATGCGCTTATGGCCATCCCGTTACGTCAGGAATATCACCCGGAACTCGCCACGCAGCGCGGCTGGCTGGCCTTCTTCTATGGTTTCTCATTGCTGAGCATGCTGGCATTCCTGCGCAGCGCGATGGCCACGGTGATCTCGGGTGCCGGCGGGGGTCTGATCGCACTGATTATCTCGGTTGTTATGGCGGTGGCGTGGGTCGGGCTGCTGCGGCGGAAGCGCTGGGCGTACTACCTGTACCTCGCGCTCGGCGCATTCTGGCTGGCGTCGACCGCCGTCGCCATCGTCGGCGCGCCGGACCGGCTGCTGCTCACGGACTGGGCGTTCGATATGCCGATCCTCGGTGAATTCCTGATCACGGCTGTCTGGCTGGGCTACTTCCTGAATTCCCGCCGCGTGTATTCCGTGTTCTTCGGCGCCTCGACGGCCTGATCTTCGCACGCGTTTTGCGCGCAGCGAAATCGTTACCTCAGGCTGTCCGGATAATCCGCGGGATCGTCGGGCTGCGCCTCGCCGCGCGCCAGGGCTTCCATGTATTCCGGCGCGATGAGATGGCAGTAGGTTTGGCCGCGTAACGTGTACGGCATCAGGATCCACGTATAGTCCGTCCAGTCGATCTGCAGGCTCTGCGTGTGAATGTGCAGCTTGCCGTCGTCACCCCGAAACGTCAGCGGGAACGACGTCAGGTAGGCGCGGCCCGTGTTGAACGGCTCATCGGGTTCGATGACGTAGGCGCGCACCGTCGCGGCGAGCACCGGGTCAACCGGTTCCAGTTTGCTCGCGACGTTGGCCTGGATCATCAGCGTGATGTCGCGGCACGGACGCTGCTCGCCAGCCTTGTCATCGCCGTACTCATCCCTGATATGGTCCGCCGCCTTGACTTTGCACGAGATCATTTTGGGCTCGCCCCGGTCATCGAGTGTCACCAACTGTGAATTGGTCAGCGGCCGTGCCGTCAGCTTCGACTTGCGATACGGCGCGATATCGGGATAGACCGTCAGCACGCTCTCGACCTCGGTAGCGGCGAGGATCTTCTGGACATCGGCGCAGAATGTATCCGTCGTCGTAGCGGGCAGGCCGGTGGCCAGTAGCGGGCTAGTGCACCAGGTCAGCAATGCGATCGCGGCAGGTGGGGCAAGACGATTCATCAGTGATTCCGTTGAGTGATCGGACGGATGGTAACAAAGGATCGGCCAGCGGGTGACCCGCATCGGGGTCGGGCCATCGATTCTGCGTCCGGCCCGAACGCGGCCGGCCGGTATGCCCGGAATGAACGCGCTGCATTCACGTCTGGCATTCGTCGCGGTCGCCCCCGAAGATGAACGGCTAATTCAACAGGGTGACGGAGTCGAGCGCAGAATATGCCGGCCCGAATAGCAGGGAGATGCCATGCAGTTTCACATTATTCTGGAAGCGAACAACTCGCACGAGCGCGTGGCAGAGCTGGCGCGGCTGGCCGAGAGCTACGGCATGGTCGGTATGTGGAGCTCGAATATGCACGACTCGCGCGATCCGTTCATCAATTTCACGGAGGCGGCGCGCACGACCGAGAAAATCAAGCTCGGGCCGGTCGCCATCTCGCCCTACGAACTGCACCCGCTGAAGATGGCGAATGCGCTGCTGACGCTGAACGAGATTTCCGGTGGTCGTGCACACATCGGTGTGGGCGCGGGGGATGGGGGCACGGCGACGGCGATGGGCATGAAGGCGGTGCGTCGCGTACGCGCGGTACGAGAGTGTGTCGAGATCATCGAGGCCGCCGCGACGGGCGAACCCGTGACGTACAAGGGTGAAATGTACGAGGTCATGTACTACCACTCGTCGTGGGTGACGCAGCCACCACCCGATGTGTTTGTCTGCGCCGGCGGCCCCCAGATGATCCGCTCCAGTGCGAAATACGCGCAGGGTATTTTCGTTGGCGATCACCTGCCCGAACACGTCGCGCGGATCAACGAGACGATCAGGCAGGAACAGGCGAGCATCGACCGGGACAACGCAGACTTCCGGCTGCTGAACTTCTGGGCGTGGCACGTCAAGGAAAACCAGGACGACGCGCGCGCCGAGGCGCGCATCTGGCTGGCCATGCGCGCCACGCCATGGCCGCAGTACTATCATCACGACATCCTGCCCGCCGAAGAGATGCAGGTCGTCTACGACAACATCATGGACATCAACAAGGCGTTCTATAACCGTGATCCGGACATCAAGAGTGTCCCGCGGGATATCCTCGACCGGCTCGTCGACCAGTGTTCATCGACGTCGGCGATCAGCGATATCGACCACGAGATCGATCGGATACGGCGCTTCGAGGCAGGCGGCCTGACGGACATCGCCCTGCGCATCTACGAGAAGCCGGAGGACTCCATTCGCCTGATCGGCGAGCGGGTCATGCCGGCGTTTCAATAACCGGGCTGCCGATATAGAAAAGCCCCGCTGTGCGGGGCTTTTTTGTCGTTACGGTCGGTCGGTTCGCTTAGCGGGCAGCTAGGCGGCCGCCTTGCGCTGACGCGTCTCTTCGATAACGGCTTCCGCGATATTCTTCGGGCACGGTGCGTAGTGCGAGAATTCCATCGAGAACTGGCCGCGGCCGGACGTGATCGTGCGCAGATCGCCGATGTAGCCGAACATGTCGCTCAGCGGGCACTCGGCATTGACATGTACACCGGTGTGGCCGATTTCCTGCGACTTGATCATGCCGCGACGCCGGTTCAAGTCGCCGATCACGTCACCGACGTGGGCATCCGGGGTGAAGACGTCGACCTTCATGATCGGCTCCAGGAGTTGCGGGCTGGCCTTCGGGATCGATTGACGGTAGGCGGCTCTCGTCGCCGCCTCGAATGCCATCGCCGAGGAGTCGACCGCGTGGAATGCGCCGTCTTTCAGAGTAAACTGGACATCGAGCAGCGGGAAGCCGGCCAGCGTGCCCTCGTCCATGCACCTGCCGAACGCCTTCTCGATCGCGGACCAGTATTCACGCGGTACGTTGCCGCCGGTCACCTTCGATTCGAACGTGTAGCCGCTGCCCGCCTCACCCGGCTCGATCGTGTAGTCGATCCTGCCGTACTGACCCGAACCACCGGTCTGCTTCTTGTGGATGTAACTGTCTTCGACCCGCCGCGTGATCGTCTCCCGGTAAGCCACCTGCGGTTTGCCGACTTCGACCCCGACCAGATGCGTGCGCCTCAGGATATCGACCTTGATATCCAGGTGCAGCTCACCCATGCCCATCATGATGATTTCGCCCGTTTCCTCATCGGTCATGATGTGGAATGACGGATCTTCCTGGGTCATCTTGTTCAGCGCGATGCTCATCTTCTCGGTGCCGGCCTTGTCCGTGGCGGCGATCGCGATCGAGATAACCGGAGCCGGGAATACCATCGGCTCCAGCGTCGCCGGATTTTTCTCGTCACACAGCGTGTGGCCGGTTCGGGTGTTCTTCATGCCCAACAGAGCGATGATGTCGCCGGCCTGGGCCGAGGCGAGCTCCTCGCGCGAGTTGGCGTGCATCTCGACGATTCGCCCGATACGCTCGGTCTTGCCCGTGAACGTGTTCAGAACCGTATCGCCCTTCTTGATCCTGCCCGAATAGATGCGGGTGAAGGTCAGCGCACCGTAGCGGTCGTCCATGATCTTGAATGCCAGCGCACGCAGCGGCCGGTCCGGGTCGACAATGGCCTTCTCGCCCGTCTCGTGACCCTCGAGGTCGATCTCCGGCTGCGGCTCGACTTCCATCGGGTTCGGCAGGTAGTCGACGACGCCGTTCAGGAGGTTCTGGATGCCCTTGTTCTTGAAGGCGGAACCGCAGAAGGTCGGGAAGAAGTCGAGAGAGATCGTGCCCTGCCGGACACAGCGCTTGATGTCTTCGATCGACGGCTCGTGCCCGTCGAGGTAGGCCCCGAGCAGATCGTCGTCCTCCTCCAGCGCGGCCTCGATCAGCTTCTCGCGAAACTCCTCGACCTTTTCGACCATGTCGGCGGGCACGTCCTGGATCCGGTAGTTGTGTGGATCCATCGAGTCGTCCCAGATCCATGCCTTGCGCGTCAGCAGGTCGACGACGCCCACGAAATCGTCTTCGATGCCGATCGGCAGCGTCATGATGAGCGGGTTTGCGGCGAGCACGTCACGGACCTGGTCGACGACGCGGTAGAAGTCGGCACCGATGCGGTCGAGCTTGTTGACGAAGATCACCCGGGCAACCTTGGAATCGTTCGCGTAGCGCCAGTTCGTTTCCGACTGGGGCTCGACGCCGCCGGAGCCACAAAAAACACCAATGCCGCCGTCGAGGACCTTCAGCGAACGATAGACCTCGATCGTGAAGTCGACGTGTCCGGGGGTGTCGATAATGTTCAGGCGGTGCTTGTCCCATTCGCAGCTCGTCGCTGCGGCCTGAATCGTGATGCCGCGCTCCTGCTCCTGGTCCATGAAGTCGGTGGTTGCCTCGCCATCGTGGACCTCGCCCAGCTTATGGATCTTGCCCGTGAGCTTGAGAATACGCTCGGTCGTCGTGGTCTTGCCCGCATCGACGTGCGCGAAGATACCGATGTTTCTGTATAAGCTAAGGTCCGTCATGTTGTCTGCTCAATTCAGGTTCAAGAAATTCCGTTCGCCATCACGTCGCACGTGATCGCGAGTCTAAAGTCACAAGCATTCGTTCGTGGTCGCATGGCACTCGGGAATGTCACTCTATAATAGAGTGAGTGAGCGCCTCAAAGCGGGGGGTATTGGCCTGGCGCTAGCCCTTTGCCGGTCAGGGAATCCCAGATCGTCGCAAATTCAGGAAATTTGACGATGACCGGCAGTCCGGGCGCGGATCATAGCAGGAGAACGTTGCGTCGGCTAGCTTATTGATCACGCGGCTGAAACCCGCTGGGCTCAGGGGTTTCAGGGCAGATCGTCACCACCGATGCCTGAATCCGGAGTCGCGCCTGCGGCCGGTCGGCCGCTACCAGTCCAGGGCCTCGCCCGTCCATTGCCAGGCGCGGCCCGACTCGTCCAGCCCTTTCTCCGCGATGACCGCGCGCATGCCGGCGATGCTGTCCTCGATCGGTATGAGCGTCAGCCCCAGATTCATCTTCTCATTCAGCTCGGTCAGCACCTTTTGCGTATCGACGAGGCCCGGGTTCAGCAAGACCACGGTGATGCCGTAACGCCTGACGTCGTCGGCTACCTGCAGCATCAGCATGTTGAGCGCCGACTTGCTGGCCCGGTACAGGTACGTGCCCTTCGTCATCGTGTCGGTCTTCGAGAACAGGCCGGCCGACGACGTGATGACGACGATTTTCTTGTGCCGGCTGGCCTCGACGCTCTTGTAGAAGGCCTCGGACATCTTCAGCGGGCCCATCGCATTCGTGCGCATGAACGGATCGAACTGATCGTAGTCCAGGTGTCGGAAGGATTGCTCGCGGCTGGGTGAGCCGGAGATGGCTGCGTTGTTTAACAGGATGTCGATCGGCCGGCCGGCGTATTTCTCAGCCAGCGCGTCGATCCGGTCGATGTCCGTGATGTCGAGCTGCTCGATCGTGATGCGCGGGTTGGCCTTTGCCAGCGCCTGCAGGTCGTCCGCCTTCGCAGGCTTTCGCGCGGTGGCGATCACGTTCCAGCCAGCGTCCGCGTACTGCCTGACGAATTCGAAGCCGAGGCCGCGATTCCCGCCGGTCACGAACACCGTCGGGACGTAGGCTTCGTCGTCCATCGCTTCGGCCGGTGCCACGACCCCGAGGCACCACACCAAGCCGGCGACCAGCGCGCAGATAAAACCAGGCAGACTTTGCATCTTTTCCCCTCCGGGGACACACCCCGGTTGTTGAACCAACTTACCGGATGGTAAGCGCAAGAGTGGGGAGCGGTACAGTCGGCTCGGATTGCGCCACCATTCGATGGGTCTGGCCGGCCGGGTAACTGTTAGTATGGCGTCATGAACAATCAGGTTGATACCGAGCTGCCGTTCGTCAGATCGGTCTTGCATCCGACGGATTTTTCCACCGCCAGCCAGCGCGCGTTCGCACATGCGCTGGCGATCTCCCTCGTTCGACAGACGGAACTGACCGTGCTGAATGTCAGTCGCGACAGAGATGCGGAGCACGCGCCGGAGCGCTTCCCGCAGGTGCGCGAGACGCTCGAGCGCTGGGGCCGGATCGCGCCCGGCAGCCCGGATTCCGCTGTCGCCGATGAACTCAACATCCGGGTTAACTACGTGACGCTGCACGGAGACGATCCCGGTGTCGCGATCATGCGTTACCTGGACAAAGATCCGGTCGACATGCTGGTGCTGGCCACCGAGGGTCGCAACGGCTTGCCGCAGTGGCTTGCGCCGTCGGTCGCCGAATCGCTCGCGAGGTCGTCGAAGGTTATTTCGCTGTTCGTGCCGGGTCGCGCGCAACGCGATCTCGTCGCATTGGCCGATGGCCATCTGACTCTGCGCAATATCGTCGTGCCGGTCGATTTTCAGCCGGATCCGACCGCTGCGCTCGAGTTCGCCCGACGCACCGCTGTGGCGGCTGGCCAGGGCAAGGTGACGATAACGTTGTTACATATCGGCGAGGAACATTTTCCGCGGCCGAAGCTTGCGAGCGGAGCGGCCTGGTCGTGGCGACTGGAGACGGTCGCGGGTGAGCCGGTCGACCTGATCCTGCGCACGGCGCACCGGGTCAGGGCGGAACTGATCATCATGACGACGGTGGGCCGCGAGGGCGTTCTGGACGCGTTGCGCGGGAGCACGACCGAGCAGGTATTGCGCCAGGCGCCGTGTCCGCTGATGGCCGTGCCGGCCGGGTGAATTGAGTTCCCCCGTACACCGTGAACACGTCTTCGTAGGAGCGGCATCCCTGCCGCGATTGGCGCCAATCGCGGCAAGATGCCGCTCCTACGGGTTGCGCGTACGTGAGATAGCGGTGTCGTCAGAAGACGGCTTGTTGGCTGGTTTTCTCGCGCCTCAGTTCTTCGTCTTGTCGACGAGTTGGTTCGCCGTAATCCACGGCATCATCGCGCGTAGTTCCGCACCGATTTTCTCGACCGGGTGCGCCGCCATGTTTCGGCGACAGGCGGTCATCGACGGGTAGTTGGCCGCGCCCTCGGCGATGAATTGCTTCGCGTACTCGCCGCTCTGGATGTTTTTCAGCGCCTCGCGCATGGCCGCACGCGATTCCTCGTTGATGATCTTCGGCCCCGTGACGTATTCGCCATACTCGGCGTTGTTCGAGATCGAGTAGTTCATGTTTGCGATTCCGCCTTCGTAAATCAGGTCGACGATCAGCTTCACCTCGTGCAGGCATTCGAAGTACGCCATCTCGGCGGGGTAGCCGGCCTCGGTCAGCGTCTCGAAGCCCGCCTTGATGAGTTCGACGAGGCCGCCGCACAGGACGGTCTGCTCGCCGAACAGGTCGGTCTCGCACTCGTCCTTGAAGGTCGTCTCGATGATGCCCGTGCGGCCGCCGCCGATGCCCGATGCATACGACAGGGCGACGTCCTTGGCAGTGCCCGATGCGTCCTGGAACACGGCGATGAGATCCGGGATGCCCATATCGTTGACGAACTCGGAACGCACGGTGTGCCCCGGCGCCTTCGGCGCGATCATGATGACGTCCAGATCCTTGCGCGGCACGACCTGGTTGTAGTGAATCGCGAAGCCGTGCGCGAATGCCAGCGTGCCGTTCTCCCTGATATTGGGTTCGATTTCGTCGTTGTAGAGCTGCTTCTGGAATTCGTCCGGCGTCAGGACCATGACCACGTCGGCATCTTCGACCGCCGCCGGCACATTGGCGACCTTCAGGCCGGCGGCCTCGGCCTTGGCGCGCGACGAGGAGCTCGCGCGCAGGCCGACGGTGACGTCGACGCCGCTATCGTTCAGGTTGCACGCGTGCGCGTGACCCTGCGAGCCGTAACCAATAATCGCGACCTTCTTGCTCTTGATGATCGCCAGATCACAATCTTTATCGTAATAGACCTGCATGACTGAATTCCTGCGGTTGGGTTGGTGTCAGGGAAGGCGACCCGGGGGTAAGCATCTTCCGTCCGATTCGTGGGGCGCACACTATAGGCCAGGCAGAACATTGCGTAAAATGAAATATATGCAATATAGTATCCCGGTATATGCAATAATAATCCGCATGAACACTCGCGTTCTGCAACAGTTCGTCCATCTCGCCGGCACCCTGCATTTCGGGCGTGCCAGCGAGACCAGTCACGTCAGCCCGTCCGCGCTGAGCCGCAGCATTCAACAGCTCGAGGCCGAGGTCGGGGTGACGCTGTTCGAGCGCGACAATCGCACGGTCGCGCTGACGCATGCGGGGGAGTTGTTCCTGGAGTACGCGCGCGATTCGCTGACGCAGTGGGATGTCATTCGCAACGCGTTGATGGCCGGGGCAGACGAGCTGCATGGCCGGATCAGCATGTATTGCTCGGTGACGGCGAGCTACAGCTTCCTGTTCGAAATACTGAGCGAGTTCCGCCGGGACCATCCGCGCATCGAGATCAAGCTGCACACCGGCGACCCCGAACACGCGATCGCGCACGTGCTGTCGGGGGAGGAAGACATCGCGATTGGCGCCAGGCCCGACCCGTTGCCGAGCGGGCTGGCCTTCAAGCCGATCGCGGTATCGCCGTTGGTGTTTATCGCCGCGCGCGGTCACCGGGAGGCGGGGCGACTGGCGCGCGGCGAACCTGATCCGGAGCGGTGGGCGCGGATGCCGATGATTCTGTCCGAGAGCGGCCTGGCACGCCGGCGCGTGGATGCCTGGTTCAGGGCGCTCGGCGTCACGCCGGAGATCTATGCCCAGGTGGCCGGCAACGAGGCGATCGTCAGCATGGTCAGCCTCGGTTTCGGCGTCGGCGTCGTGCCGCGCATCGTGCTGGACAACAGTCCGCTGGCGAAAAAGATTCGGGTGTTGAATGTTCGCCCGGAACTGCAGGCATACGACGTCGGGCTGTTCACGTTGCAGAAAAAACTGAAGAGCCCGCTGATCGATGCGTTCTGGTCGCAATTGAAATAAGGTGGCTCGAACGAGGAACTCCTATGCCACATCTGCTTGTTCGTTTGCTGGTGATCGTCGTGTTTGGTGCGCTGGTGGCGTGTACGAAGCCTTGGGCGTCGACGCATGAGTACACCTGTCCGGACGGCTATGCGTTCACGATCGCGTATTCGAAGACGGACAATCCGGGCGACATCGCGCGCCTCGAGGATGCCGACGGCACGACGAAGTTGCCGCGTGCGCCGGCGGCTTCAGGGGCCCGCTACTCGAATGGCGCCACGGTGTTCTGGAGCAAGGGGGACGAGGCGCTGATTGAGCAGGCCGGTAGGGTGGTGCATAAAGGCTGCACTAATGGCTGATTGGTTGTTTCGTAGGAGCGGCTTCCAGCCGCGATTGAAGGAA
>SMVA01160637.1_pt1 | contig 13506 bp, 12 predicted proteins | sample 2456451 | NCBI WGS metagenome assembly SMVA01 (sample SAMN11095933, study PRJNA526329) | marine sediment metagenome | biome: Marine sediment; feature: Surficial sediment; material: Deep marine sediment; isolation source: Hadal surficial sediment | place: Pacific Ocean | collected 2014-05 | depth...
CATCCGCCATCATCGCCAGATCGCGGAGTTCCCGGCTGAGCATCGCCAGGATATATAACATCTCTGTCCCTTCGAGCTGTAATCCGCGGGCAACTTTCAATGTTCTGACAGGGTCACCGCCCACGGCCGCATCAAGCAGGGCGAAGACATCATAGCGCGAGTTATCGGCAACGCCTTCCTGTACCTGTTGAACGTCCACTTTTGATTCAACCGATGATAATTTGAGACGCTCTATTTCCTGCACAGCGGCGAGCAGGTTACCTTCAACGCGTTGTACCATCGCAGCCACTGCATCTCTGGTCGCGTTTAGTCCTGCCTTCCTGAATCGGTTGTTTACCCAATTCGGCATGGCATCGAGTTCTATTGGCCACACCTGGACAAACACCCCTGCCTTTTCGATGGTCTTAAACCATTTTGTTCTCTGGGACTTTTGATCCAGTCGGGGTAACACCAACATCATGACGGTGCCTTCACGCGGATCCTCAACGAAGGACTTTAGAACATCAATACCCTGGTCCCCAGGACTGGCGTTGCGCATCCTGATCTCAAGCAATTTCTGTTCGGCAAAGAGAGACATGCTATTGGCGCTGAAGAGTACCTGTTGCCAATCAAAGCCAGCTTCAACATGAAACAGGTCCCGTTCCAGGTATCCTGCATTCTTCAGACCCAATCGGATCAAGTCACAGGTTTCCTGCACCAGTAGCGGTTCATCACCACTGACAATATAGATCCTTGCAATAGATCGCTTCAATTCCGCTTCGATCTTATCGGGGTAAACCTTCACTAGTGCCTGCAGCCTCAAATGATCTAATACTCGCATCTACACGACGCAGAATCTGGTTTGCCAGGTCTGCCTTCATTTCCTCAAGCAGCAATTTCTCTTCCGCGGCGCTGCCCACCATGCTGATCCTGTCAAATGCGTAAATCCTTTCCGTGGCCAGCGTTGACATGGGGAAGATCTCCTCTCCAGACAGGTCTGCCAGGGCGATGTCAACTTCCAGCCGTAACTCATACTCTGCCACGCTGATAGTTTGGGTTGTTGAAACGGCTCGTCGGGAAAGCCTTTCACCCGATACCGACAGGTTATATGACAGTTCAGTGGGACTTCTCAATACCGCGACACCAGCCTGGGTAAACGCCCTTGTAAGAACGCGATGGAGATCTCCATAGCTATCACTGGTAACAATATAAATTTCACTCAATCCAAGTTCAATATCGTTTGTACCTCGCAGGTGAAATCCACAGCCGCCAAGACTAAAAGAAACAAATAATGTGAGTAATCGATTCTGCATACCGGTCAGTTCACTACAAAATTAACGAGCCTGTTCGGAACATAAATAACTTTTCTTATCGATTTGGTCTCGATGAATTTCTCGACATTTTCTATCGCTCTCGCGAGTTGTTCTACATCAGCACTGCTGGCATCCGGAGCCACATCAAGTTTTCCGCGTAACTTGCCATTAACCTGAACAACGATTTCGACAATCGATTTTTCCAGGGCGCTCTCATCCACAGGCAACCAGTTCGCCTCCTCAAGAGGCTGCCCATTGAGCTTGACCCACAACAATTGAGTAATATGCGGCACGATGGGCGACATAATCAATACAGCTGCATTGAGTGCTTCACCTGTCACGGCACGACCTTGGGAAGAATCATCTTCAAACTTCATTACCTTGTTCATTAACGACATAACCGCCGCAACGATGGTGTTGAATGTCAATCTCCGGCCATAGTCATCATATGCCTTGGCCAGCGTTTCATGAGTAGCCCGGCGAATGTCTTTTTGCGCTTCATTCAATCCGTCTTTATCCACGGCAGGAATATCACCACCCGCCAGCAGCGCCAGCACCGGGTTCCACAATTTTGTTCGAAGCCAGCGATTAGCCGACTCCACCCCGTTTTCCGACCATTCGAAGGATTGTTCGGGTGGCGCTGCAAACATCACGGCCATTCTCACGGCATCGGCCCCATAGGTTTGCAGGAGATGCTGGGGATCGCCCGCTTCTCCGGAAGACTTTGACATTTTGACCCCATCCTGGAGCACCATACCGACCATTAATAACTTATCAAACGGCTCATCAGCTTCGACCAGACCGTAGTCCCGCATCACCTTGTAAAAAAACCTTGAATACAACAGGTGCAATATGGCGTGTTCTTCTCCCCCAATATAATGATCAACCGATCCCCAGTAGTTGGCTCTCTCATCGAGCATACCGTCTGCATATCCAGCGGAGGCGAAACGAGCGTAGTACCAGGAAGACTCCATAAACGTATCAAATGTGTCTGTTTCTCGGAGAGCATCGCCACCACAATCAGGGCATGAAGTTTGATACCATTCAGGCATATTCTTAATAGGAGAGGCAACGCCATCGAATTCAACATCAGTCGGCAGCAATACCGGTAAATCTTTCTCCGGTACCGCCACTGCCCCGCACTTATCGCAGTGAATGATGGGAATCGGGCAACCCCAATAACGTTGCCTGGATACGCCCCAGTCTCTTAATCGATAGTTCACCTGCCGTGTGCCCAGATTTCTCTCTTGCAGGGCATCGGCGACAGCATCAAACGCGGCACTAAAATCCAGATCATCAAACTCACCGGAATTAATACAGACTCCGTGTTTAACAAAAGCTGCAATGTCCAGATCGCACTCGTCACCGCTGCCGGGTGAAGGCACGATGACCTGCTTTATGGGTAATCCGTATTTAACGGCAAACTCCCAATCACGCTGATCATGAGCGGGAACAGACATCACCGCACCTGATCCATATTCCATCAGCACAAAGTTCGCTACCCACACCGGCACGTCTTCACCCGTCAACGGATGTTGCGCCTTGAGCCCAGTTGCCATTCCCTTCTTTTCCATTTGCGCCATATCAGCTTCTGCAACCTTGACCCGATTACATTCTTCCAGAAACTTCACTAATTCAGGGTTTGTCTTCGCTGCACCAATCGCCAGTTCGTGTTGTGGCGCTACAGCAAGATAGGTTGCACCCAGCAGCGTATCAGGCCGGGTCGTATAGACGGTGATGCCATCTGTATTTTTCATCGGAAAAGTAATTTCCACGCCTTCAGATCGCCCTATCCAGTTCCTTTGCATGGTTTTGATCTTATCCGGCCAGCCAGGTAACGCATCCAGGCCATCCAGTAATTCTTCAGCATAGTCTGTAATCTTCACAAACCACTGCGCCAGTTCGCGACGTTCTACAGGTGCATCAGAACGCCATCCACGACCATCAACGACCTGTTCGTTTGCAAGTACGGTTTGATCAACCGGGTCCCAATTCACCCAGGCGGCTTTCTTGTACACCAGACCCTTCTTGAACATCTGGGTGAAAAACCATTGCTCCCACCGATAATATTCCGGATCACAGGTCATCAACTCCCTGGACCAATCGTAGGCATATCCAAGACTGCGAAACTGGTCCCGCATGTGGTCTATGTTTTTGAGTGTCCACTTCGCTGCGGGAACCTTGTTCTTGATGGCTGCATTTTCAGCAGGCAAGCCAAAAGCATCCCAGCCCATGGGTTGCAACACGTTCTTACCCTGTAACCTCTGGAAACGACCGATGACATCACCCAGCGTATAGGTCCTGACATGCCCCATGTGCAGTTGGCCGCTGGGGTAGGGGAACATGGTAAGGCAATAGAATTTCGGTTTGGCACTATTTTCCGAAACCTCAAAGGTTGCATTTTTACGCCAGTATTCCCGCACCTCCTGCTCAGAGGAAATCGGATCATAACGCTGGTTGGGTGTCTTATCGTCCATCATTTATCTTCGAAAATTGTGCTTTGAAAATGAAACCGCAATTCTACATGAACGCCGCCGGATAATTGAGATAAATGGGTTTGATATAGGAGGTTGATTCTCAGGAAAGATCTGGATTGTTTCGCATGCGGTGACTGCTGCTAGCTGATTCAAGAAGGTACATTGAACGAAAGAAAAAGCTTGAGGTCACTGGAGGAATGCCAACTAATCAAATCTAAACGCTTCACTGCAAGGAAGGATAGTTAGAAAAAGACCCAGCGACGGCCCTCACAGTCATTCGTCTTATTTCCCAACCACGCAACGTACCCACCGAAATTGTCTCCGCATACGAAGTACCATTTTGAAGATATCAGCAGAAAGTTTCGGGGGGTTCCCTTCCGAAGATCGTGCGCGACCCCGGTCCAAGCGTAGTGCCGAACGCACGGAGAGAGACCCCTTTGGGGGCTCTCGACTAAGTGAGGGTAGCCCGGAGGGCCACAAGCAGCGTAGGAAGGGAACCCCCCGAAACTTTCTGCGAAACAAACCAATTTCGACTCACTTACAAGTAAACCATGTCAATGTGGAGAAGGGATATTTCGGATTTCGCCGGATTTCAGCAGGGGGAAGTTGGCGGGTTGGTAGGTGAGGATGATGGCGCGCCTGGGTTGGTCGGAATGGTTGGGGAATGAGCCGTGAATGACATGGGGGCTGAAAAATATTAGTGAACCTGCGGGCACAATCATGGGGACTTGTTGCGATTCATCGAAACAGTCGGGGTCGGTGAAAAATCCGGCAAGCTGGGTACCATCGTTTGATCCGGGAAGGCATCCCCGGGTATGACTGCCCCGGATGACTCGAAAGCACCCATTGTTTTCCGCGGCATCATCGAATGCCAGCATCACATTAGGTAATAAATCAACGTGATTACAGTCATGCACCCAGTAGGGTGAATCCTGGTGCCAGCCAAATCCCGACCCTTCATGGGCTCTTTTTAAGTTTAGCTTGGCAGTCCACAAGGCGATGTAGTCACTGCCGATGAGACCCTGCATCGGCCCAACTATTCGCGGGTCATCAACCAGTGCCTCTAGTCCTGGTTGCAACTGGTGAGCCGGTTCAATGACGCGGACTGTCTCACTGCCGGGGCTGTGCTCAAATTGAACCGTGACGTAATCGGTGTCAACGAAACGCTTGCCGTCAAGAAAATAAGTTCTTCCCTGTTCACTCAGCTCCTTTGCTTGCAGGACGGCCAGTTCGGTAACCTCTCGCAGATCATTGATCTCACGCTCATTAAACGCCGACTCACGCAGGAAAAATCCATCGGATTCATATTGTTGAGACTCGCCGGATGTGAGTGAGAAAGAAGGTGCTGCTTCGTCGTTCATTAAACTTAACTTCTACACAATCGGATGAATTCAGATCTTTACCACAAAGGGCAATACCATCAAGGCCAAGGCGGCTACAAAAAGAAGAAGGATGTCATCTATGACATAAGGGATGGCAAACAGGGAGACACCCGTAATAAAAGCGATCGGGTGTCTTTGCTTCTTGCCATAGATGAAATAGCCGATGCCGATACCGCCGTAAAGCACGCCCCACATAAGTACAGATGGATCTTCCATAATAATTATTTTACCGTACTTTCTCTCGTTTTACATTTTCTCGCGGTGCCCTTAACAAGGAGTAAACTTGCGATCAGGCTTGCTAGTGCGCCACCTGACCCCGCCTTCTATAAACAACGAAACGAATGAGTGCCATACCCAGTAACAGTGTAAAACAAAACACTAGGATCGGTATTTGCCCGAACCGATGAAATGGTGTAACTCCTGTCATAATCCCGGCTTTCGCTCTCAGTACGCCCGGCTCAAATTGCGGTAGTGAATCCACAATCTGACCTTTGTGATTCACCAGGGCGGTGATGCCATTGTTAGTAGCACGAATGAGGTAGCGCCCGTTTTCTATTGCCCTCATCTGCGCCATCTGCAGATGCTGGGCCGGGCCAATTGAAGTACCGAACCAGGTATCATTGCTAATTGTGACCAGCAGGTCCGGCAGAGGTACTGCCGACCTGACCAGTTCCGGGTATACAACTTCATAACAAATGGACACGGACAGCGTGAGATCTCCAGCCATCAGTGCAGGCTGGTCTGCATTACCGGGTCGATTATGAGACATGGGCAGATCAAAGAATTTTATAAGGCCTCGCAGCACATTTTCCAGGGGTACATATTCACCGAATGGGACAAGGCGGCGTTTGGTATAGGTTCCTCTTCCTTCTCCGATTGATATGGCAGAATTGAGGAAGTTCCCATCACTATCCCGGTCCGGAATGCCCAACAGGAGGCTGGATCCACTTTGTTTACCTTTCCGGTCAAGATCCTCAAGGATCAATCCGGCATCCTCGCGAAATACAGTAATTGCAGCCTCGGGCCAGACAATTAATGTTGCACCCCATTCTGGTTCTGTCAGTCCACCATATTTTTTTAAGATGGGCATCACCATGTTAGGTCGCCATTTTGTGTGCTGGTCTATATTCCCCTGCACAGCCGCAACCTCGACCTGCTCTTTCTCTACAACAAAATCGTGCTCATGAAGCATAAAACCCAACAGCCAGGTTGCCACTACGAAAACCAGATAAAGGTAATTTCTCGACATCATGAACCGATACAACAAGGCCGCAGTGAGCACCACTGAAAAACTGACGCCCAGGATACCCAACAGGGGCGCATATCCAGTGAGCGGAGAAGACAGGTGACCGTAACCAATGAATAACCAGGGAAAGCCCGTCAGCAGCCAGCTGCGAACCCATTCGCTCAAAACCCAGATTGCTGGAAACCCGAGCATTAAACCGGAGGGTACCTCGGCAATAAATCGCCCGTAGACATAGCCATGCAGCAGGCCTGTGAGCGACCAGGCCATCACGAAAATCATCACCAGGAAGCCTGCCAGTGCTGGCGACGCACCACCATAAACATTTATACTTACAAATATCCACGACACACCCAGCCCAAACATCGCAGCATAATAAAGATAGAATCGCAGTATCGTCGTGCCCAGTGATTGTTTGTCGATGCATATCAGAAACAGCAAGACACTTACAATCCCCAGGGGCCACCAGTTAAAGGGCGCGAGGGAGAGCGGAACGAGGGCACCTGAGACCAGTGCCACTATATGACCGGCAAGCGGGTATTTATCTAACAGCACGCCTGCCCGGATCAGCAAGATTACTCTTTTTCGCTTCGAGTCATATTTAGCAGATGAATTCGGCGGCTATCAGCCTTTAAAACCCTGAACAAGAAACCCTGTATCTCTACTTCTTCATTACGCTCCGGAAGATGTCCGAAACAATGAGTAACAATGCCCCCGATAGTGTCGAATTCCTCTTCACTAAAATTGCAGTGAAGCTCTTCGTTGAAATCTGAAATTGAGGTTAGTGCTTTGACTGTAAAACTGCCATCGATATGCTTTTTAATATAGTCATCTTCTTCAAAGTCATACTCGTCTTCAATATCGCCGACTATTTGCTCCAACACATCTTCGATGGTAACAATACCCGATACGCCACCATATTCATCGTAAACTACTGCTAGGTGATTCCTGTTTGTCCTGAACTCATCCAGCAATACATTCAGGCGTTTACTTTCAGGAATGGCGGTGCAGGGCCGGAGCAGGTCTCGCATGCTGAACTTGGCATTTTTTTCTTTGATAGCCAGTGAGAGCAAATCTTTCGCCAGTAAAATGCCCAGTACATCATCCTGATTTTCACTCACAACAGGGAACCGGGAATGGCCTGACTCAATCACCAGGGGAAGAAATTCTTCAGGCGTCATTTCCACGCGCACAAACACGACCTGTGACCTGGGAATCATGATTTCTCTGGTTTGCATGTCAGAGACAACCAGGGCACCCTCGATAATACTCAAGGCACCAGCATCCAGGAGATCTCTTTCTTCCGAGGACCGTAACAATTCAATGAGTTCAACTCGAGAACTCGGCTTACCACGGAGGGCCATGGAAAGCTTCTCAAACCAGGAGAGTGTATTTCCGTTGTTGGACTCTTGCTCACTCATAAGTAGGGGTCATCATATCCGAGATTCAGCAGCAGCCTCTTTTCGATGGCTTCCATTTCATTGGCCTGATCATCTACCGAATGGTCGTGTCCTTGCAAGTGCAGGATTCCATGAATCAGGAGATGTGCAAAATGCGCATCCACAGATTTGCCCTGGCTCTTTGATTCGCGCTGCACAACGTCTTTACAAACAATAATGTCACCCAGTAATATTCTGCCATTTTCATCTACCGTTCGCTCACGAGGTGTATCATTGGGGAAGGATAAGACGTTGGTCGGCCGGTCTTTGCCGCTATATTTCTTATTCAGGCATTGAATTTCAGCTTCACCCACCACTCTCAAACAAAGCTCCACCGCCCCGGGAAACAGGTCGCTGAGGCTAAGTAGTGCCCATTGTTGAATGGTATCCTCATCAGGCATTAAATCACGATCTTCTATACACCATTGTATGTCAACGAGATGATCTGCCATGGAATCAATCTCGGCGGTTCGAACCGCCATTTTCTTTCTCATAACCTTCATAGGCTTCAACAATTCTCTGAACCAGCGGGTGCCGCACAACGTCTTTTGGACTAAACCGGGTAAACGAAATCCCTTTAACATCCTCTAATACATTGAGCACGTGACGTAACCCGGACCTTGTATTGTGCGGCAGGTCAATTTGTGTGATATCACCCGTCACAACGACATTGGATCCAAAGCCAATCCGGGTTAGGAACATCTTCATCTGCTCAACCGTTGTATTCTGGCTTTCATCCAGGATGATGAACGAATCATTCAATGTGCGGCCGCGCATATATGCGAGTGGTGCTACTTCAATGATGTTTTTTTCAATCAGTTTTTCGACTTTTTCGAAGCCCATTAGCTCATAGAGAGCATCATACAAGGGACGGAGGTATGGATCGATTTTTTGGCTGAGGTCCCCTGGAAGAAAACCCAGTTTCTCACCCGCCTCCACTGCAGGTCGAACCAGCAGGATTCTTCTGACTCTTTCCTGCTCAAATGCTTCCACAGCGCAGGCAACGGCGAGATAGGTTTTGCCGGTACCGGCGGGACCAATTCCAAAATTGATATCTGCCGCACGAATGGCGCGAACATAGTTGATCTGGTTCTTGCCCCGTGGCTTCACACTTTTTTTATGAGTATGGATCAGGTCATCTACACTATCAGCTTCCTGATGCAACATCCGTTCAACACCTGATTCCTGCAAAAACAGATGCACGACTTCTGATGTTAAACGCGTACCGCTGCCAGCCTCCCGGTACAGGTGCTTTAATAACTCTCCTGCCGCATTCACTACATCATCTTCACCGGTCAGTTGAAAATTATTACCCCGGTTCTTGATGCTGATACCCAGCCTGCTTTCTATCTGGCGCAGGTGAGCATCGACAGGGCCACAGAGATTGGCAAGCAGGCTGTTGTCATTGGGTTCCAGTTTGATCTGGTGAGGTTGCAGATTAACTTCCAAATTCATGAAGGATTTACAGGGCGAAAAACAGGATATACCCTCTTTGCAGGAAGGAAAAGGTTTGTTTCATATGGTCTCACAGCGGTATCAGGCTACCTCGCAGAGAGTTTGGGAGCGCTTCAATGATCCGCACATCAACAAACTCCCCAATCAGGTGTCGATGCGTTGAAGAAAAGTTGACGACACGATTATTCTCGGTACGACCTTGAAGTTGGCCTGGATCCTTCCTTGATACGCCGGAAACCAGGATCCGCTGAGCCGTACCGATCATGCCTTGACTGATTGTTCTCGCCTGCTGAACGATGCGAGCCTGCAATATCGCTAATCTTTCCTTCTTTACTTCCATCGGCGTTTCATCCGGTAAATCTGCCGCCGGTGTGCCGGGACGCGCGCTAAAAATAAAACTGAAGGAATTATCGAATGCCATTTCCTGGATCAGATCCATCGTTGCTGAAAAGTCAGCATCTGATTCTCCGGGGAAACCGATAATAAAGTCAGATGACAGGCTGATATCTGGGCGTATGGCACGTAATTTCCGAATTCTGGACTTGTACTCTAAAACCGTATGGCCTCGTTTCATACGGGCCAATACTCGGTCCGAACCGCTCTGAACCGGCAGGTGCAAATGATTCACCAGCTCAGGCACCTCCCTGTACACTTCAATTAAGCTATCCGAGAACTCAATGGGGTGCGATGTCGTAAATCGTATTCGATCCATTCCGTCAATCTCGGCGACAATCGAAATGAGATAGGCAAGGTCTGCAGTGGTACCATCGCCGAGACTGCCGCGATAAGCATTGACGTTCTGGCCAAGCAGGTTGACCTCGCGAACTCCCTTGTCAGCCAGTTGCATAATCTCCTTCAGCACATCCCGCAGGGGACGGCTTACTTCTTCTCCCCGGGTGTAAGGAACAACACAAAAAGTACAATACTTGCTACATCCTTCCATAATAGACACGAAGGCGGACGGTCCATCTACAGAGGGTTCTGGCAGCCGATCAAATTTCTCAATTTCCGGAAAGCTGATATCGATAACAGCCGAGGTCGCCTTTGCAGAATCTGCTAACATTTCCGGCAATCGGTGTAAGGTTTGCGGACCAAATATCAGATCCACATAGGGTGCCCGCTGGCTTATGGCCTCGCCCTCCTGACTTGCGACGCATCCTCCAACGCCGATCTTTAACCCCGGATTATCGATTTTTAGCTGGCGCCAGCGCCCTAACTGATGGAACACCTTTTCCTGAGCTTTCTCCCGAATTGAGCAGGTGTTTAAGAGCAACAAGTCGGCATCTTCTTCGCGGTCAGTCAGCTCAAAACCGTGAGTTTCCTTCAGCAAATCAGCCATTCTGGATGAGTCATACTCATTCATTTGGCAGCCGTGAGTTTTTATGAAAAGCTTATTGGTCACTGTCGTGCGTCACTATAATATAGAGTACTTAAGAAAAAGGGCGATCATTATAGACACCCATTGAGGTCAAAGGTAGTGACAAGAACATATTTTAGACCTTGAAATAGCCTGTCTGCGTTACCATATTGTCTTTAATATTGACCTATTCATTGACATTTAACCAAGGAAAACTAAAACTCCCTCTTCGAAATTAGGCCATATGGCTGCCACCCAGGGCGAACTAAATCTATGTCCAGCACTCCACTTTACAAAATCATCTTTTTTAATCAGGGCCAGATATTTGAAATCTATGCCCGTCAAATTTACCAGTCTGACCTCTATGGGTTCATTGAAATCGAAGAACTGGTATTCGGCGAACGCTCGCAGATGCTGGTGGATCCCAGCGAAGAAAAACTAAAATCAGAATTCGAAGGTGTGAGCAGAAGTTACATCCCCATGCATGCCGTGGTCAGGATTGATGAGGTCGCGAAAGAAGGTATCGGTAAAATTTCAGAGGCCAAAGCCGGTAATGTATCACCTTTTCCGGTGTCTGCTTTTACGCCAAAAAAATCCGATTGAACATCGATCCTGCGGTCTACTAGCGCAACCAGCCAACTGAACTAGTCGCTGCCCTGGTCCCACAAACAAACTTCCATCCGGGGTGCTGAGTCAATGAGTTGCTGTAACGACTCCTCTCTATCTACAAACCGAAAATCAGGGTCTACCTCCTGCAGGGGCAGAAGAACAAATAATCTCTCCCAGGCACGCGGATGTGGTATCTGAAGTGAGGTTTCTACCAGTTTTCTCTGGCCGAATGCGATGATATCAAGATCCAGTGTCCTCGACTGCTGGCCCGCATGATCCGCAGGTCTCCCAAATTTCACTTCGAGTGATTGAAGGTGGCGAAGTAAAACACCGGGTTCCAGGTCACATTGGAAGGTGGCAACCGCATTGGCAAAGCCTGGCCCCTCTTCTTTCAATTTAAAAGCCCCGGATCGCCAGATATTGGATGTTACAATATTCCCAGAGGCCAGAACGCCGAGCGCCCGGAAAGACCCCTCAACCGTTTCTTTTGGGTTTCCAATATTACCGCCAATGCCTATAAACACTGGTTCAGACACGAAACCTGGCCTTTGCTCTGGGTTGAAGAAAGTTCCGTGGAACGATAGGAACACAAGCGCATGGCAATTAGCTTCAGAATCATGATATTTTTAGCATTCGGGCTATCAGTGTTGAACGATTGCAATTAGGGTCAAGTTACATCATTTAGGTCGAACATTTAACTTTAACCATGTAGTTATACAACGAAGCTGAATAAAATCCATAAGGATCTAGTTCGCTTATTTAAACATTTTAGACCAGAGGATGAGTATGAAAGCAGCCGTCTTGCGTGAGACAAACAAACCCATGGAAATTGAAGAGGTCGAGATTTCGAAACCGGGGGCGAGGGAAGTATTGGTACGACCGGTTGCGGTCGGAGTCTGCCACAGTGACCTCCACTTTATGGATGGGTCCTACCCCTACGATTTACCCACGATTTTAGGCCATGAGAGTGCGGGTATCGTCGAAGAAGTCGGCAGTGACGTCACCTATGTCAAGAAAGGAGACCATGTGATCACGTGCCTCTCTGCATTCTGCGGCCATTGCGATAAATGCTTAACGGGTCATATGGCGTTATGCCAGAGTCCTGAAGTCTCCCGGGAAGCGGATGAACAACCGAGGCTGCATCAGGGTGAACAGACCATTCATCAATTCCTGAATCTGTCCTCCTTTGCAGAACTCATGCTGATACATGAGCACGCCCTGGTGAAGGTTCGTGAAGACATGCCGTTTGACCGCGCAGCTTTAATCGGTTGCTCCACAACAACGGGCGTTGGCGCGGTTTTCCACACGGCGGGTGTTGAACCCGGTTCAAAAGTTGCCGTGATCGGATGCGGTGGTGTCGGCCTTGCTGCTGTCAACGGCGCAGCCATTGCCGGTGCCGGGCAGATCATCGCCGTTGATATGGTGGATTCGAAACTTGAGCTTGCCAAAATAATGGGGGCGACGCATACGATAAATGCAAGCTCCGGTAATGCGCTCGGAGAGGTAATGGAATTAACCCAGGGAGGATGCGACTATACTTTTGAAGCTATCGGTCTAAAGGCGACTGCGGAGCAGGCGTTCCAAATGCTGGGCAGCGGCGGTACTGCCACGATCATCGGTATGATTCCAGTGGGTACAATGGTCGAGCTACACGGTGTCGATTTCCTGTCGGAGAAAAAAATTCAGGGTTCAAACATGGGTTCCAACCGCTTCCGGGTCGATATGCCGCGCTTTATTGACTTCTATCTTTCAGGAAAACTACATCTGGACGAGATGATATCAAGGCACATCAAGCTAAAAGATGTAAATGAAGCACTCAATGCGCTCAAGACCGGTGAGGAAGCCCGCCATGTCATCATGTTCGACTAGGACAACGGCAGTTCCCTGGAAAGGAGAGGGTATTGGTAATGAGTAGAATTGAAATAGAATCCGAGGTGACAGGAAAGGTCTGGAAGGTAGAGACGAAGGTAGGCGATCGCGTCGAAGAGGAGGATGTGTTGTTAATACTGGAATCCATGAAAATGGAAATCCCGGTTGAAGCAACCTGCGCCGGCACCGTCACTGAACTTCTGGTCAGCGAAAAGGACGCCGTTGAAGAAGACCAGGTATTGGTCATCATCGAACCCGCATGATAACGATATTATGGTAACTAAAGCAGCAGACTCAGCCCTGCCTTTGGACGCAAAGCAACTTTATTTCAATCGAGAGTTGTCAGATCTCGCGTTCATTGAGCGCGTGCTTGAAGAATCCAG